>Ga0164292_10000516_pt1 | contig 30337 bp, 30 predicted proteins | sample GEODES117metaG_FD_111486 | JGI IMG/M metagenome (GOLD analysis project Ga0164292, IMG submission 111486) | Eutrophic lake water microbial communities from Lake Mendota, Wisconsin, USA - GEODES117 metaG | ecosystem: Environmental > Aquatic > Freshwater > Lake | place: USA: Lake Mendota...
AATTCTTTTTTTTCTTTTACCTGAACTTGATTAAAGGGAGTCAGAAGAGAGACCATAAAATGAACTTCTTTCATTGTATTCTCTTCATGAGGATTAATGATACATGACTTTAATAAATCAACACACATGAGAAGTGTACTTATGTGGGAACTATCCATTTCAAAATGATCTAATCCTCGAGATGCCTCCAGTGTTCCTTCCATTGTGTGGGACAAGAGAGATGCGCCTTCAAGATTAAATAATTGAACGTCACCTTTAATTGTATGAATGTCTCTGTAAAGAGAATCTAGAAGTTCTTTATCTCCTTTAACACTTTCTATCTTTAAAAGAGTTTCAGAAATGTGATCAAATCTTTCGTTCATCTCAGAGATAAATTCTTCGGGAAGTTGGTCCCCGCTTTCTATTTTTTTATCTTCATTCTTTTTTTCAGTATTGTGCTTTTTATCAACATCAGTATTATAATCAAATTGATGCGGCTGACCTTCCATGATTAATCTTGTTGCATCATTCCCTTTAAGGAACCAACCAATAAGATGTTTTGGAATCGAGGACGTTTGTTTTGACTGCATGAGAACATTTTCAAGTTGATGAACGTGATGTTGTAATTCTTCCCATTCCATCATTCCTGCTGCACCCTTAATATTATGATAAGCACGAAAGACTTCATCATAAAGTGCGTGAGAGCTTTGATTGTCAGCCAGTTGATCAAATTCCAGAAGTGCTTTTTCTGCTCGATCAAGTGTTTCAAGAATTTCAGTTTTAAATTCTTCCATTTCAGCGTTCATAAGACCTCAAAGATTATTTAAAAAAACATATCTCTAAGTATTTATCGGAGTTTTGAAAGAATTAAGTACATCAATTTTATGAAAATTCCTTCACATATACCCTCCTAAAAATGTAGGATTTAGTATAAGGAAGCTTATGAAAAAAACTATCGCTCTCATCTCCCATGATAATCTCAAATCGAGGATTGTATCCTGGTCCAACCATCACAAAGAAATTCTTGCCCAATTTAATCTAGTGGGGACTGGAACTACTGGGAAAAGAATAGAAGACGAAGTTGGTCTATCAATCGCGAAATTTAAAAGTGGTCCGTTGGGCGGAGACCAACAAATTGGTGCTGGAATCGCGGAAGGAAAAATTGATGCTGTCATCTTTTTTTGGGATCCTATGTCCCCTCACCCACATGACGTAGATGTTAAGGCACTCCTACGGATTGCTGTTGTTTACAACATACCCATGGCCTGTAACGAAGAAACAGCTAATCTCATCCTCAAGGGACTATTACCTGTATGATTATTTTCGATGGTTTTATAGATTCTTATTATAATTATGATTTTATGAGGCCCAAAAATAATGAAAGGCTTTATACCACCCAGGCAGTTAGAGATAACGAGCCAAGTATCAATCTTGCCTATTTGGGAGCAAAATATAGCGATTCAAAATTTCGAGGAAGACTCGCCTTCCAAGGAGGAAATTCAGTTGTGGCCAACACCCTTTATGAACCTAATCCCGATTTGGGCGTCATCCAAGAAGCATACCTAGGAATAAGAGTTAGTGAAAATGCATGGATTGATGCGGGAGTTTATTTGGGCCACATTGGAATGGAATCATGGATAAGTAAAAATAATTTTACTTATACAAGATCCCTGCTTCTGGATTATGTTCCTTATTATTCCACAGGACTTAGATACGTTAATGATATTTCGAGTGATACTCATTTTGAATTTCATCTCATGGAAGGTTGGCAAAACATATCTGAAACCAATTCCTCTAAATCATTTGGCTTTCAATTTAAAAAAATCATTAATGAATTCACTTTGAGCTACAATAATTATTTTGGTGATGAAAGAGTTATCCCGGGCCAAGAAAATAGATTTAGAACTTACCATAATTTTATCGTCGAAATGACGATCTCGGACCGCTTCAAATGGCAGGGATCTCTTGATTTCGGAACACAAGCACAACAGAAGAATAGTGGAGTTGATGCTTGGCAGGCCAGTGCCATCTCTTTTCAGTACAAACTAAGTCCAAAAAGTTACCTTGCATGGAGAGCTGAAAATTATTTAGATTCTCATCAGTCTAACGTTCAAACTGGAACTAAAAATGGATTTCAAGTTTTGGGATCCTCAGTTAATTATGATTACCACTTTGATAATAACACTTTGTGGAGAACTGAATTTAAAACACTTCAATCCAAAGATAAGATTTATTTCAAATCAAAGAGTTCTGTGAATGAAGATCATGCGTTAATCACAAACTTATCAATATCTATTTAATTTAGATCCCATGTTGTAAAGCCTAACATCCCGAAATAACATTAATCTATATTCAAGGATTTACAGACGTTGTCGAAAACTGACTAGTCAGTGATCAAAATCACTTCATTTTTTGATCAAAAATTCAACACTTTAGACATACAAAGTTTGGCACTCACCTTGCTTAAATGCTTGGTATGAAAAAACTAATTTTTACCATTCTTTTCATCGCAACAAATGTTTCTGCTAATACTTCGAATCCTTCGAGGTCTTTAGCAAGTGTTCGTCACTCCTTAAGAGTTGAACACTCAAAAGAACTTATGGGCAATAGATACAAAAGAAGTGTTGTATCAAAATTTGAAAATCGTAAAGATTTGGAAAAAAATATCTATACCATTGTTAAACAAAGATTACCTAAAGCTTATAAAGATAAAGCACAAGCTGTTGCTGAAGCTATCATTGAGGAATCAAGTGTTAATTCATTAGATCCATATTTCGTTATGGCGGTCATTTCTGGAGAATCAAGTTTTAATCCTCTTGCAGTAGGTCCAGTTGGTGAAATTGGTATGATGCAAATTAGACCTACAACAGGGGAATGGATGTCGAATATTCTAAAAATTAAATGGAACGGAGAAAAGTCTCTTCAGGATCCAATTCATAACATTAAATTAGGTGCAGCTTACATCTCTTGGCTTAGAAATAAATTCCAAGGCCATGGTCAACTATATCTTGCTGCTTATAACATGGGACCAAAGTCTGTTAAAAAAGCTCTTTCAAGAAATGTTTACCCTAAAGATTATCCAATTCATGTAATGAAGCGCTATATTGCTTTCTACAAAGAAATTGGCACGAAACAGAAAACAACTTTATAAAAATCAGGGCTAAATTTATTTTAGCCCTTGGTAAATTCTTTTTGACATTAAATCCATAAAATTATTGTTGTTGAATTGACCTGGGAATGGCCCAAAGAAATGTTTTGCATCTTTGATGTCATTTCGCCAAACCATAATGTAAGCAATACCTTTCGCCGGTAGCTTATCTGGACCTGTGATTTGAAGAATCCCCTCTTTCTCTAAAGGCCAGCCAAAGTAATCAGTCCAAAATTTATTGTAAGTTAGACCTTCTTGGCCAAACTCAGTGATGGCAGGTATTTTATTTCTTTTAGAAGCCTCTTCACAAAGCCATATGACGTCTTTTTTCCAGTTGTAGAGGGGATAAGGACCAAATGTATTCTGATCAAAGGTCGGGTCAACAAAGTAATGATCAACCCCCATGATATCAACATATTCATCACCTGGATAACGATCTAAGTAATCTCCATTAATGTGATTTGGAGAATAAGCATAAAGAAGATTATGAACATTGTTGGCCTTTAAGTACTCCACAGTATAGCGCCATAGCTTTATGTATTCCTCTCGAGTTGAATGATCCTTTCCCCACCAAAACCAAGAGAAATTATGCTCATGCCAAGGCCTAAAGATAACAGGAATACCTCTTAATTCTTTAAAAAATTTAACGAGTTTATTTAGCTTAGAGTTAAATAAATGATGATGATCTCCTCCAGGTAGAATTCTCTCCACGACTCTTATCGTTGTATCGTTGTATGAATTATTGCCTTTGCCGTCATCAACAAGGGTAGGCATATGCCATGATAAAGTTGTTACTCCACCTCGTTTATGGACTTCTGAAATGTGAAATTGAATGAGATCTTTATTCCAGTCGCCAATTTCATTAAAATCGATGCCGCTAATTGCAGGATGAACCCCACTAACGGTTTCCATATCAGATTTTAACTCAGTGCCAATATCCCTATTATCTAATCTCCAGCCCCTCCCTTCCGTGAAAGCATTCTGCTGCCCGATAAGGATTTTTTGCTTCGTCTTATAATTAAGACTTAGTTTATTTAATCGATTAAAAAGGAGTTTTGTTTCCGAATTGGCAAGATCATCGATTTGAGACCAGCTACTAAAGGATACAAAGGCAACAAGTAAAAATATAATGTTTTTCATAGTTTTATTTTAAATCGAGTTATTCTTTTTAAATAGCTGATTGAAATAAAGAATTACACTGTAAAAAAAGAAGACACTACAGAAAATCAAAATAGAAGCTATTCATAATTAACCCCATAAAGGTCCAGTCCAACTTAATATCCTTAGCATTTTGGACGTGAAGCTCTTCACTAATTCCTTTTTCAAAATGCTCAGTAAGTTCTCTTGCGAGGGTCTCATCAAAAACAACCGCCACGTTTTCCGCATCAAAATGGAGCGATCGAGGATGAAAATTAAAGCTACCGATCATACTTATTTTTCCATCAACAATCATATATTTAGAATGAACCGTTAGTTTCTTTTTTAAATACACTTTAGCACCCATCTGTAGGGCATCCCTTGCAGACTTCATGACTGGAGTTGAAACGATAGGCTCATCAATACTTTTATCAGAATTAGTAAAAAGTCGTACTTTGACACCTCTTTTTAGAACTTTTTTTAATTCCTCTTTAATAATCGGATCCATAATGAAGTAAGCATTTTCAATATCAATTGTATCTTTCGCATCTCTAAAGAGTTTCACTACAGCGGTGTGAATATTATGATAATAATCTTTAATCGCTGAACCGGGGTGTTGATCGACAAAAGCCACTGGAATATCATCAGGTTGGGGTTCCTGCTGATATTGAGATATCTCCATAAAATCCATCTTGTTCTTCAAGCGTGGAAACTCTTCAATTTGCTTATTCCATATTTCAATAAATTGTTTCTCGGCAGAGAATCCTGAACTTTTACCATTGATATATAGATCTAGATCGCGCCATTTTATTGAGGTATCAAGGTGTGAGTACTCATTACCAATATTCATACCACCTACAATCACATGCTCCTGATCGACAATAAACATTTTTCGATGGGAGCCATTCGCCTTATACTTAAGACTCTTCCATCGCATGATATTGATTTTACCCTGGGATAAAGTTTCGAGGTTCTTTAAAACACTACGGCCTAGAAAATTAACAATATTTCCATCGGTAATAATTTTAATGTCAAGATCTGGATTTCTAGCTAAGGCATCAAGGAGCTGGTTTTGGAACTGAAAACCAGTCTCATCATCGTATATCGCCCAAACAAGCACATAGATACTTTTTTTGGCCTCCCGAATTAGCTTCTCTCTAAGCTCAAAAGACTTTGCATTTGGAAGGATTTTAAAACTCTTGGCATAGGAAAGATCCGAATTTACTGAGCTGGAAACCTCAATAGGATATGAATCACTGCTTGCACTTTTTAAACCAACTTTCGAAATTTGCTTATTTATGCTTTTAGAGACTTGAGAATATGAGGGAACATTGGGCTTAAATAAGCTATCCAAGGAAAGACCTCTACTGTCTAAGCTCCCCATCGTTAAAGAGAAAATAATGTCATGATATCTCGCCATCTTTTCCCAAAATGTTTCCCTCACCTCTTGGGAGAAGGACAAATTGGTATTGAGGGCTAAAAGCAGAACAATAATGACTTTCATAAGGGGATAATACAGTAGACATTGAAAATCATGACTCCCGCTCTATAGTTTTTCCAATACTGTCAATTTTTTTGACAGTATTGAATTGTTAAGAAGGAGTTAAAAAAAAAGCATGGTCATGTAACTTTTTCAATCCTCACACAAAAAAAATTAATCCTAGATATGATCGGCGAGTTACATCAAAACAATGGAGTCAATGTGAAGAAAAACAAAACATCTATGTTATCGATTCTTGCTCTTTCTGCTCTTGCTAGTTCTTGCGTCGATATTGGTCAGGCCCTTCACATTACAAAAGAAAAAAGTAAATCTAAACGAGTTATAAATACAAAAGACGCAAATCAAATTATTGAAAATGATGGAATAAAACTTCAGGTTTTATCAGAGTCACAACTTAAATTAGCGGCGCTCAACAAATCCATCTTATCCATCACAAATGCAGAAACACTTAAAATTCTCAGTAACCTTCCCCAAGGGAAATCAGCAGAGACAATAAACAAACAAAAAAATGAACTCTCCATTCAAGAAGAATCTCTCTTAGTAGGATTCCCTATTGGACTTGTTGGAGAACAAAATGTCTTTGGCGGTGTGATTACGAAAGTGACAGATAAAGAAAATGAATCCCTTGGCACACTGAAACTCACTGATCTGTCACCAATCCATGTTCGAACAGTTATTTCAAGAATGGAAGACGGTAATCCAGCTTTAACACTTGTGGGCTGTTTCTCAAACTGCTCAGAAGATTCTGAGGTGGGAGCTCTAGTCAACTTTCCAATCGTTGGATTTAATCAAGAAAATGGGATGCTCGTTTTAGATCTTTCCGCCATTGGAAAGGAGCTCGATTTAATTACGATGCTTGATCCAAGGGGAGAATACACCAAGCTCAAAGCTGTCTCCGCCGACGCGACAACTGTTGAATTTGATATGAAGACACTCATTTTTGATGTTAAAACAAAGATGATTCCAGTCACTTCAGATCCAAGTGATACAGATATCAAAACAACTGACTTCACAGTCAGATGGTACATGAAATTAGGATCAGGCTTTAATCCAGCCTTTAGATCAAGAGAATCAACTAATGGTGTAGGATTTTTCAAAACAGAAAGGTCAGCCTCAAATAAGATCACTCGTTTCTCAACTACAAGCAGTGGAACAACAGCTGCGCCTGTTAAATACTACATTAAAAATGTCCCACAAGAATTTAAAAAGACATTTTCTTTGGCCATGGATTCCTGGAATAAAGAATTTAAATCCATCATTGGAAAAGAACTTCTCTCCTACGAATTTGTTGATGCCAATGATCCAAGGGCTGAATTACTCGTTCCAGGGGACATAAGATTTAATATTATTGAATGGGATCTTGAAAATAAGGCAAGCTATGGAGGTCTAGGGCCTTCAATTGCGAACCAATACACCGGCGAAACCATGTCAGCGAATGTCTTGATACAAGGCCCAACTATTGTAAAACTCTATACTGAATGGTTTGGAGTTTCTAAAGAGGCTCAAGACTTAATCTCCAATGGCAAGAATCAAGAAGCGAACCAATTAATTAAGAATTTTGAACTCTCAGTTTCAAAAGAATTAGAGAGTCGATCTCAAAAAACTTTTAAGCTGAAACTCGGAAAAAATCTGGAAATGAATATCCATGCTCAGAACCAGGAACTTGAAGACCCTATCAAAAAAGGTCACTTTGAAATGGTCCCAGAGGGAATGACTTATGAAAAATATATGGAAGGGTACATGCTTGAAATCCTTGCTCACGAGATGGGACATAATCTAGGGCTTCGCCATAATTTTAAGGGTAATCTGGGGGCCATTGACGGTAGTAAAGAGGCGGGCAGCGTTTCAAGATCTGTCATGGAATACTTAGGTAGACCTTTTAGACATTTAAATACAATCGGCTCTTACGACAGAATGGCAATTGCATACGGCTATAAAGGAACCGCTCCTAAACATTTAAATTGGTTTTGTACTGATGAGGACCAGGGTACAGATCTTAAAACGTTGGCAACGAAATCACCGGAATGTACAAAATCTGATGCTACAAGTGATCCGTTTTCATTCTGGGAAAAAAGAATTGACCGAGTTTTAGATCTTGTCATTGAAAGAAATTCATCAGCAGCTCCAGTCTGGAAAACAGCTGAAGTCAAAAGTCAACTTGAAGAGGCGATTAGCGGGCTTTCAGCTTATGCTCTCAGTGCTGAACTAACTTCTGGTAGCTGGACAAATTTCTTTGGAAAAAATAACAGACCTGAATCTGCATCTGAAATCAAAGGATATGTTCTTGAGAGAATTAAAAACAAAGTTTGTAGTTTAGAACTTAAAGATATTATTAACTCTAAAGAATCAGCTGAAGCGCAAAAATTGGCCCAAGAAAACTTGGATGAATTAAAGAAAATTGTGGTGGCGAAAACAGCTTCACTAGGCCTATATACCGCCCAAGACCTAGGCTGTATTGAGTAAAAAGACAAAACTTGAACAAGATAGGCCCCAGAAATGGGGCCTATCTTATTTGATTGCTTTCTCATGCTCCGCCATATCTATGTAATGACGTCAAAAAGTCATTTGTTGAAGCTTTTTCCCTCGCCTATTTCAGAATCAAAGAGCAAAATCAGGTGATTATCATTTGGAGACTTTCATGAACGGACATCCCCTACCTAAGGACAGATCACTTAGTAAGATTGTTGCACAATTCCCAGCTTTAGATGGAATTTGTAAATCAATCCTTTTAAAAAAATTTAAAGAGCTTAGATTTGGTGAGCTAATTATTGAAGACACCACGAAATCAGCCTTTGGTTTAGAAACATTTGGGGATAAGACATCCAAGTTAAAGGTCAAAGTAACAATTCATCATTCTCGTTTTTATTCTAGGACTCTTCTTGGAGGAAGTATTGGGAATGCAGAAAGTTATGTTGATGGGGACTGGGACTGTGATCATTTAACTGACCTCATTCGATTATTCGTACTCAATCGTGAAGTACTACAAGGAATCGATGGTGGTCTTGGAAGTCTGATGCAACCAATTCAAAAATATTTTCATGGACTAAATCGAAACACTCTTGAAGGTTCAAAAAACAATATTCGCTCTCATTACGATATTGGAAATGATTTTTTTAAATTATTTCTCGATGAATCAATGATGTACTCATCAGCAATGTTTCCTGCAAAAGAATCGACTCTTTTTGAAGCTTCTATGAATAAAGTCACAAGAATCGTTTCAAAATTAAAACTGAAACCAACTGATCATCTTGTTGAGATCGGAACTGGCTGGGGAACGCTTGCTATTCATGCGGCGAAAACCTACGGGTGTAAGGTGACGACTACGACTATTTCTCGAGAACAATTCAACTTGGCGACTCAAAGAATTAAGGAAGCAAATCTTGAGGATAAAATAACCATCCTTTTTGAAGATTACAGAAATCTCACTGGAACTTATGATGCCCTCATTTCTGTTGAAATGATTGAAGCCGTAGGTTTAGATCACCTTGATACTTATTTTGAAAAGTGCTCATCCCTCATAAAACCAGATGGAATTATGGTTCTTCAGGCAATCACTATCAGGGATCAATTTTATGAGTCTGCCAGAAAATCAGTCGATTTCATTCAGCGGCATATCTTCCCAGGAAGTGGAATTCCATCTATACACGCCATGATGAATTCAGTCACAAAGAAGACAGACCTCGCCCTAGCTCATCAAGAAGATTTTGCTGAGGATTACGCTGATACCCTAAACCATTGGGCAAGAAGATTAGAATCAAACCAAGCCGAAATCCCTAAGCTTGGTTATCCAAAATTTCTTTACCGCCTTTGGAAGTACTATTTTTCTTACTGTGAAGGTGGTTTTAGAGAAAGGGCGATTGGAGTCTCTCAACTAGTTCTCAAGAAACCTCTCTATAGAGAAATTTAAAGAGTACAATTTTTTGTCACTTTGAATTCTTCGATTTCATCTAATCTTAGGATTCGTAGTCCCTTGGCATCTGCATAATCTAAAAAGAGATCTAGGCCTAGGATTGAGGGTTCCTGAACATCATGCTGAAGGATCACTCCCCCAGATGGTGGATTTTTTAATTGAATTGGATTTTTAACAAAAATATCTCCAACTTTTTTGAAATCAATGTAGGTTCCACCCTCGTTATGGGCAATAATATTTTGAGAGACTTCTTCTCCCGTCATACCTGGTACCCAGTCACTCGTATCAACATCCCAAAATGCCATATGAATGCAATTATCACCCATCAACTCTACTGATACTTCTTTTAAAGCATTGATGTGGTGATAATCATTTCTCGTTCCATAATCGCCATAAGGAAAGCGGTAATAGAATTTATTAAACGGATACCCTGCCATCTTGTGCCAACGAGCGAGGTCGAGAAAAGATTGGGTCGTTTGATTTTTCCATTGCTCCTTGGTCAGTGATCCAGAGCGATCATGGGTGGGACCATGGGACGCCACAATATGACCTTCATCTAACATTCTTTTCACAATAGGAAATGTTGAGTTATTTATTTTAGAGGTTAAAACAAAAAATGTAGCTTTAATATTTCGTGACTTAAGCACATCAAGAATCTTTGGCGTTCGCTCTGGGTGAGGGCCATCATCAAATGTGAGACTAAAAATACCTGTTTTATAAATCGATAAGGCACGATAGGGTCTTAATCCCCTATCTATGGAAGTATAAAACCTATCTTCTGGATACTGATCAAGTTCAAATACCGAAGCATTCAAATTTAAAGATAATAACACTATAAGTAATGAGAATCTTGAATACTTCAAACGATTCGACTCCAAACATTGGGATAAAACTTCCGTGTTCTTACAAAATTAAAAGAATTTTGAAAATGCCCACTTGAAAATGAGGAAAGATTTACATATTTTCGGCGAATGGAAAAGATTCTGGATAAATTTTCAAATCAAAACAGGCTTCTCATGATCATCTTCGCTCTTATGAGTGTCCTTGGTGTTCATGCTAAATACCTCTCATCTTACATGGGACGCTAGGTCCAAATTTAAGGATTTCGACCAATATCTGTAGGTAAAATACCTGGATTTAATTTCACAACAATCTCTGCTTTAATGTCTCCTACACCATGAATAAGCTTAACTAAAGAAATTGCATAATCTCGATCAGATTGAGATTTAGTCGTTCCACTGAGCTTTACATTCGTATTTCTAACTGAAATAGAAATATCTCTTAAATCAACCCTTTTAGTTGAATGAAGTAACTCTTGAATTGATTTTTCAAGTTCTGTGTCTGAATGAATTCGACTCAATTCAGTGAAATGATCATCATCTTGAATGTTGATGGCAAGACTAGGGTCAATCTCTGATGGTGGATGCCCCATCAAAGAGTCTATTTCTTCATGATCATCTATCATTTCAAGATAACGTTCGTAGGGTGTTTTTTTGTATTCAAACTCATCAAGAAAATATTTTATCTTTTTATCTAAAAAACTCATAACCACCTCTCTCTCAAAAAGAATGAAAGAGGTTTCACAATCTGACTAGAGTCTCGTTATCTAAATATTTTTATTAAGATAGAATCAATCTAAAATTGATTTGACTCTATCAATTATTAAGAATTTGAATTCACTCTTTTAAATACATAAAAGAAGGGCACTCCCGCAGTGATAAATGCCAAGCCAATTAAAGATTCTTTAGGACTTTCGGCCACTGTATTTATCAAAAGCAAAATAGCAAGAATGATAAAAATAATCGGAACGACTGGGTAACCTAAAGTCTTATAAGGTCTAACAGCATCAGGCATTTTTTTGCGAAGAACGAATACAACACCTGTTACCATGGCATAAAAAATCCAAGCCGAAAATACGACGTAATTTGTTAACTGATCAAAAGTTCCAGAAAGTGCCAATAATATTGAAACAGCTCCCTGAACTATAATTGAAAAAACTGGAACGAGAGATGCTTCATTTACATTTGCAAGTTGCCTGAAAAAGAGACCATCTTTTGCCATGGCATAAGGGACTCTGGCGCCGGTCATGATGGACCCATTCATAGCACCTAATGCCGAAAATACAAAGGCTGCAGATAAGATCGTAATCCCTGATTGTCCCAAAAAGGTCATCGCTGCTTTTGTAGCGACAGGTAAGGCATCTGGAAAAGCATCAGAATTTGAATTCAGTATTTCCATAAACGGGAGAGCATAGAAATAGGCAATATTTGCGACACAATAAATCGCCAAAATAACAACCATGCCCAAACCCAATGAGAGTGGTATATTTCTTTGTGGGTTCTTGATTTCGCCAGCAACCATTGGGAGATTATTCCATCCATCGTATGCCCATAAAGCAGCGAGAGTCGCTGATCCGAATGCGGCCCATCCGGTAAAACCACTTGAAGTCATTGTATTATCTGAAAAATGAGAAAATGAGCCTTCTTTGGTGAAGAAAAAGATCCCAAGAGACAAACCAATAATCATCATTAACTTAAGCCCAGTCATGATTGAGTTGAGTCTTCCCCCGAAAGCAACACTTAAGCAATTCAATGCAGAAAAAAAGATGATCACTATAACAGCTGCAGCTGGCTTACCGCCGATTGGAGTCAAATCAACTGCTCCGCTCAAAAAAGTCATTGCTCCTACCGCATAGGCAGCAATAGAGCCCGGTGAGCCAATCCAAAAACGCATCCACCCATACAGAAACGCCCAAAGATCACCATAACCTTCCTTGAGGTAAACATATTCACCACCGGCCGAAGGCATTAAGCTCCCAAGTTCGGCATAGGCCAGAGCACCTGCAAGTGATAAAAGACCAGCAACAATCCATATTAAGATGACCATACCTGGACTACCAACAAGAGAAGACATTGTAGAGGTTTTAAGAAAAACTCCAGTGCCGATAATGCTTCCAACAACAATTGAAGCTGCGTCAACCAATGAAAGCCCTCGAACTAATTCTTTTGACATGTCTCTCTCTTTGCTAAGCGTTTTTTTAAATATCTCAAAAAAGAGGTCCTGATGTAAATAATTTTCGCTCCCACGCCCAGAAACTCAAGAGAGAGCTTTAGTAGACAGAAAAAAGAGAAGTTGACGATTATATGAGAGTAGATTTTATGAAAACGTTGGAGGGTTCTATGCTTTTTTTTGGACTCTTAATCGCTTTTTTAAGCTTCTCATCTCACGCCTTTAAAGAAGTTGTCTCTGGCATTCATGAAATTGATTATGGGAAAGAAATTAACGATGATGACTTGATTCTATTAGAAAATGGTCATGTCATAAAAATTTCACGATCAAAACGAGATCAATTTACCGCCATATTTCGAGAAAAATCTGATGATCGATTTTATCGTTTTAAAATCGATGATAATCGATTCGTGATTGATATTACTAAAGAAAACCGAATTAAGATTGAAAATGAAATAATAAGTAGAATGGCGCCTTTTGAGTACACACCGACGACAGTGCCCTCTATTTCACAAGCAAAAAGATATCATAGTGAGGCCCGTTACAATCCCAAAGATTCACAATGCTTTAATCGAGCGATGATATGGTCCTATGAATGGTGGAGAGATCATGAATTGAAATCTAATAAAATATTTATTTTTTTTACAAGGAACTATATTAGAAAGTTTAATTTTGAGTGGTGGTTCCACGTCGCCCCCTATGTTCATGTTCTAAAAGAGGGAAAAATCGTGGAACGGGTGATGGACATAAAATATACAAACAGTCCTTTACCTATACCATCATGGACCAATATCTTCATGAAAAACAATGCAAAATGTCCAGTCATTACAAAATACTCGGATTATGCTGATTTTCCTTTTGAAGGATTTTGCTACCTTCAAAGAACACATATGTTTACCTATCAACCATCCGATCTACAGATGTATGAGGCATGGGGATATACAAAAACAAATTTTAACTTCAACGAAATAAAGAATGCTTACAAAGAAGCATTTGATGAAGAAATATAGAGGCCATCTATGAAAAGTCTAAAAAATGAATCCCTTATCATTATTTGCCTCATTTTATTAGGATGTAACGTACAGAAATTTGACAACAAAGCTAAAAAAGTCACCCAAAGAAATATCAATCCAATCGATGGGTCTAATATAGAAGGGCATTATCAGGCAAAATTTATAACTCTCAATCCACAAATCAATGGAACTATTCCAGGGTCAGCAAATTTTTATCGCAAAAATAATCAACTTTATGCCTATGTTCGACTTTTTGGCGGAGGAGTAAACGCCTGGCATATTCAAAATGTTTATACGGGAACTCGATGCCCAAACAGTGCTGATGATATAAACGGAGATGGTTTTATCGATATCGAAGAAGCAGAGAAAGTTTTGGGTGACATCATTATTCCCTTAGATGGAAATATTGAAAGTCAACGCCTTGGGGCAAGAAGATTCCCTTATGCGGATCTCTCTGGAAGTTATGCATATGAAAGAGTGACATCCTTTTCAAAATTTATGAACGATCTAAATCTAATGGACGATAATTTAGAGGATAACATCGTTAAAATTAGGAGTGATATTGGATTTGACTTTAAAAATTTAACAGTTCTCATTTTAGGAATTGAAAAAGATAAGGAGCTTCCAGAAACAATAGCAACTAAGATTCCTTTTGAAAAAAATGAGACATTCCCCATTACCTGTGGTGTATATAAAAAAATTGAAAATCTTCCAGGTGAGGAATATGATGAAAACAATATACCAGGGCCGTTTGAGGATGATCTTAGTGAGACCAACCTTTCCCATCATCTGAAACATTAAGATTTCTAGCTTTTTCTGCACGCTTTGGACTTCGTTCTATTCCAATTGAATGAAGTCCAACATAATTTGCAGCTGCAAGGACACTACCTTCACCACAAAAAGGATTAACAAGGGTCCTCGTTTCTGTGTGATTTTTAACAAAATTTGAAGCGATTAGAGAAGCTTCAAGTCCCATTCCTCTAACCCAGGTTTTTTCGCCTAAATCCGGTATAACATCAGCTGTTGATTTGGATATATCAGGAATGATTGTTCTCGAAAAGCATAGCATATGGGAATAAGAAGGACGTCCAAACATGATCGTCCCTGCCGGTGCTCGACAAAAAATTTTATGCCAGAGTAAATGATGACCTTTTTTTTCAGCTGCTTTTTGTATTAAAAAGGATTTATCAACCCAAAGGCCATTCAACTTAATATCCGACTGAAAAAAAATGGTAACTCCATTTATGGATGTTTTCTCTAGAATAAGTTCAGCTGTTTCTTCAAACCAATTTTTCCAATCAAGAAGACTTTGTCCTGGAAACTCAGAAATATCGGGTAAAGAACCAAGAAAGGATCTTCCCCCTGTATCTTGATAATTATTTAGCCACTCAAGTGCATCTGTACAAAAAACTTCTCTTGAAACTTCAATTGTCATAAATTATTTCATTAATTCAGAATTCAATTTTTCTATATCCAGTTCTTTTTCCCATCTAGAAATAACAATAGCGGCGACTCCATTTCCAATGGTATTAGTAATTGCACGTGCTTCAGACATAAATCGATCAATACCAAATATGAGTGCTAAACCGGCGACAGGGACTGTTGGAATTACAGACAAAGTCGCTGCGAGAGTAATAAAACCCGCTCCCGTTACCCCTGAAGCTCCTTGCGAAGTGAGTGTTGCAACAAATAAAAGACTTAGTTGCTGCCACAACGTTAAATCTATGTTTAATGCCTGGGCAACAAACACTGCCGCCATCGTAAGATAAATGTTCGTACCATCTAGATTAAAAGAATAACCCGTTGGGACGACTAAACCGACAACAGACTTTGAACAACCTAATTTCTCTAATTTATTCATCATAGGAATGAGTACACTTTCTGATGAGGAAGTTCCAAAAACTGTCAAAAGCTCTTCTTTAATATAACGAATAAATCGAAAGACACTAAAACCACAATACTTTGAAATGGGTCCCAAAATTAAAAAAATAAAAAGAATACAAGTAAAATAAAAGGTGAGCATAAGTGAAAGTAATGGACCAAAAGATCCTAAACCATATTTTCCGATGGTAAATGCCATCGCCCCAAAAGCACCCAGCGGAGCAAAATACATAAAAAGATGAACGATTTTAAAGAGAATTTGAGAAAGTCCTTCAAAGAAATCACGGACGGGTTTAGCAATCTGACCTGCATGATTAATACCGTAACCAACAAGAATAGCTAAAAATAAGATTTGAAGAAGATTCCCAGAACTGGAAAAGGCATCAGTAAATGTTTTTGGGATTATGCTTAATAAGAATTCAACTATTGAAGAATCTTTCGCTTTCTCAGCATAGTTGGAAACGACAGAGGCATCAAGTGTTGCAGGGTCCACATTAAACCCTTTTCCTGGCTTAAACACATTCACAGCAATCAAGCCAAGAGCGAGGGCAAAGTTTGAAACGGTCTCAAAATAAAGGAGAGCCTTTCCTCCTACTCGTCCGACCTTCTTCATATCTCCAGAATGTGTGACTCCCAAAACGACTGTTGAAAAAATAATTGGACCAACTAACATTTTTAAAAGAGAGATAAAACTATCACCTAGAACTTTCATCTCAATCGCTAGATCAGGCCTTAATGAGCCTAGGACAGCGCCAAGAAAGATACCAATTAAGACTTGGATATAAAGAGTTTTAAATATGTTCATAGGACAATTATAACAAATTACAAAGGCATGACTAGAATATTACAAGTATCTAAGTCTAAAAGTTTCTGCGTTTCTGATCCCAAAAATTTTTTATTTAACTTTTTGCCCCTATTCCTTTTCACTATGGCGAGATCTATCTTATCTTCATCAATAATTTTCGATAATTGATGGGCAACAGGAAGCTCAGTTAATAAATCAATTCGGAGACGATACTCTTCGTTTTCTTTTATCACATATTTTATCTCATCATCTAGTAGTTGTGAAAAATCAGGAATCGGCATCTCATCATGAAATATTTTTGGAAAATCAGTCTTAATTGAAACAAATTCTATTTTTTTAAAATTAAAAAGTCTTAAATAATCAAAACCTGTAGCAACCATCCAATCAATTGGTCTTGAAGTTTCTAGAAAGCAAGAAATGAGATTAAACTTAAGATCTCTTTTAATAACAAGAACAGGTATTGGTGCATCAGAAACAATTTTCCTTGCAACACTACCTAAAAAATGATGCCACACTCCTTTATGAGAAGCTTTTCCTAGGATAAGAAGATCATATCTATTATTACCATTAATAATAAAATCGTTTATCGTTTTTACTGGATGTCCTTCGAGAATAAAATACTTTGCTTGTAAACCAGCTCTTTCAATGTGAGATTTAAGTTTAAGTTCAAATTTTTTAAATATATCTTTCACTGCAATTTCATAAAAAGATTCATTTGCAACCCCTTCATTAGCGAAATCAAATGTAAGTCCGACATCGCAAACATAGAGGACATGAATTTCACAATGAATTCTCGTCCTTAAAACTTCAGATTGAATAAGTGTATCAATTGATAATTCAGATAAATCTGTGCAAACAAGAACTTTTTTAATGTCAAAAAGCATTAGTCCTCCAAAAGTTAATAATAGACAAGTCGTTAAGGAATGTTTCTGATAAAAGTCACATCAAAGCTAAAGAAAGATTAAGATAAATTCACTACCACCTCGATAAAAAATCATTTAAAAATATTTCATATTGGAGAACGCATCTATGGAGATTTCAAATCATTTTGCTTTTGATCAAAACACTCCAGGTACACGGAGAAGATATAAGAAAGGTGAGATTATCTTTTATGAAGATTCTCCATCCACTGGACTTTATTTTCTTATTTCGGGAATTGTGAAAGTCTACAGTTTAGATGATTGCGGAAAGGAAATTATTTTAAGACTTGCTGGGCCCGGTGATATTTTAGGACATCACTTTATTTTCAACTATAATGTTAATCAAAACTCTGCAAAAGTCATTTCGAATTCAGATTTTCATTTTATCGAAAAGAAAACTCTTCTCGGAATGGATCGAAATGATAATCATGTTTTTGATTATATTATTGCGAAGATCGGACAAGAGCTTCTAACCTATCAAGACAAAAGTATTGATCTCGTTAGAAAGAATGTGAGGGAAAGGTTGGCAAGTTTTTTTTGTTATATGGCAAAACATCACAGTGAAACGACAAATAATAAAGTTAAAATCACAGTTCAACTCTCAAGAGAAGAAATTGCATCCATGATTGGTACAGCAAATGAAACGGCGATTCGTTTTATTTCAGAATTTAAAGAAATTGGACTAATTGAAGAAGTAGATCGAAGTTTTAAAATAATTGACATGGATAAAATGATAAAACTTGCAGGGCCATCACATGTTTAATTTTTCACAAGCATCATCAACTTTCTTTTGTAAGCTTCAAAATGGTCTTGATAATCTCCGAGGTCTTTAACAACGACGTTAGCAAAGGTCTTTGATGGTTCAACAAACTGATCATGCATAGGCTTTACCTGTTTTAAAAACTGGGCCTTAACCCCTTCGGGAGTTCGACCACGTTCATGAACATCTCTATGCAATCTCCTCTCATAACGAAGAGCTTCAGGCGTATCAAAAAAGACCATTTCATCAAACTGATCACGAAGATAATCTGGATGAAAAATAAGAATACCATCGACAATAACAATTCTTGCTGGACCTATACTTAGAGTCTCTTTATTCCTCGTATGAGTCTTAAAATCATAGACCGGTATTTGTGTCGACTGGCCCTTCTTTAATTCAGAAAGACATTTCGCTAATAATTTCAAATCTAGACTATCCGGATGATCAAAATTAACAGAACCACCATCATGATCAAATCGGTGAGATTGATCGATATAGAAATTATCTTGATAAACAATTGTTGCGTGTTCACCAAGAGCTTCATGAAGTTCTTTGGCAAAATAAGTTTTGCCGGAGCCTGAGCCACCGGCAACACCTAGAATAAATGTATTACTTTGTTTGATAAAGGCGGTCACCGGCATCTCCTAAACCTGGAACGAGGTATCCGTTCTCCGTCATCTCTTTTTCGACATTCAAAGCGAAAACCTTAACATCTGGATGAAAGTGCTCAAGTCTTTTTAAAGCATGATCACTCGCAAGGACAGAGAGGATTTTGATTTGACCGACGTGATAACTCTTTAGTCGATCAATAGCTGCGATCATAGTATCAGCTGTAGCAATCAGAGGGTCACAAAGTAGGATCGGACGCCCTTTCACATCGGCCGGAAGTTTAAAATAATACTCTACGGTATTTTGGATAAACTTATCTCGATAAATTCCAATAAACCCACTTGAAGCAATAGGTATCATTGACAGAACGCCATCTAGCATCCCATTTCCTGCTCTGAGAATGGCAACGGCAACAGGTGGATTTATGATCCGCTCTACCTTGGTGGGAGAAAGTGGTGTTTCAACCTTAACAGCTTCAATATCTTTCCAGTCCTTCATGGCCTCATAGGCAAGTAACTTTGAAATTTCAGTCATGAGATTTCGAAAATCTGCCGAGTTCGTTGTCTTGTCTCGGAGATGTCCAAGTTTATGAAGAAGAAGGGGATGATTTAATTCGATTAAATTTTTATACATAAATACTTCCTTAAAAAACTGTTCCGTCACTAATAATATTTAGTGGTGGGGTACCACCTGCACGATGAAGGGCCGCTATTTTTCTTCCGGCCCACCAAGTTCCACCTTCAAGAACTTTGGCGAGTGGGAATTCTTTCGAATTCTTACCAAGACGCTTTTGAACTTCCCCGCCTATAACGTCCAATAAATAAACTGTAAGAGCTCTCCATTCAATAATGAGATCACTCTCAGGTCCCCAAACTTTTTCAAGATCACTCGGATTTTTAAAAGTTAAAACACCTGAATCTAATAAAAGACCACCGTTTCTATATTCTGGTAGGCCCGTTAACTCTTCTGCTCCAGTGACGTTAATCCCGGCATCAAGAAGAGGCTCAACGAGGGAGTAAGTCATCCATTGAGACAGCTTATGAAAAGCGATGAGTCCGTATTTTGAATGCTTCCAAGCGTCTCCAAGATTCACTCCTTGAAGACTCTCCCTACCAGGCCAGATGGGACCAAGACCATCAAGTACACCTCTTAATAAACCAGTCGCTGGGATCGTTTTTCCGTATTTTGAAACCAAATAATCGATAAGGTTTCCTGGACGCCCATCTTTAAAAATCTCTTTATTTTCTAGAGCACGACCTAAATTTTTTAAAAGACTCGTTCTGCCTTCAACTCCCACAAGTGGATTACTTTGAGTCACCTGAAAATACTCTTCTATAAGCTTCGGATTAACGGATTGAAGACCCGAAGCATCCGATCGAAGACTCTTTTTATCGTTTGAAAAAGCACCAGACATAAATAGGTGAAAACTAGCAACCCCTAATCCTTCTGAGCGAGCGTAATCTCGAGATGTTTCTTTTTCATGGTACTTCCACTGAGGCCCAGCTCCAGCATCTAGAAGGACTGATGGAATAACAAGATCCCACTTAATTCTAGCTTGCTCCATTGGTTCAAGATGCTTTATTTTTTCCTTGAGCCATAGAGCTCTATCCACATTTCCTGGGCGAAAGTGACCCCAACGAGAATGGAATGGGATATTGAGATCTGGATAATTTTCCCGAATTGTTTCCATCACAAAATCAACGGTAGAAGAAACTTTCTCCTCATGAAAATGAAAATGAGTATTCCCTAGTTTCGTTTCGTTAAATATTTTCTTTGCTCCATCACGAATACAGACGGGCGAAAAGATATAATCTAATTCATTCACGTGATATCTCTCCCCTTCACTTTTTGAAGATCGTCGCCATTTTTAATTTCACCTTCAGTGAAATATCCAGCAGCTTTTTTTGCTTCCATCTCTACTTGAGCATCCTGAGGAATTAATTCATCAGGGATTGAAATACGATTCACGACCTCAATGCCAGAATTTACAATCGCGTTATATTTCATATTCGACATCGAATGAAGATTATGAATTTTTTTAATCCCGAAAAAATGCAACACATCTGGCATGAACTCTTGGAAACGAGCGTCCTCAACTCCTGCGACACATTCAGTTCTCTTAAAGTATGTTGCTGCTGAATCTCCACCTTCTTGACGTTTTCTAGCGTTATAAACAAGAAACTTCGTCACCTCGCCCAGAGCACGCCCTTCTTTTCTATAGTAAGCAATAATTCCCACGCCACCTTTTTGAGCGGTCTCAGCAGCATGCTCAATTCCGTACATGAGGTAAGGGCGACATGTACAAATATCAGAACCAAATACATCAGAGCCGTTGCACTCGTCATGAACGCGGCAAGAGAGCTCAATATTTGGATTCGATAAATCCTGAGGATTACCAAAAATATAAACGGTGGTTGACCCTATAGGTGGGAGCCAAACTTTAAGATCAGGACGAGTGATGAGTTCCGGATACATACCCCCAGATTCTTGGAAAAGAATTCTACGAAGAACTCCCTCCTCCACATTCAGACGCTTTGCCATTCCAGGTAAATACCAAACTGGCTCAATGGCTACTTTGGTAATCTTAATGTCCATATTATCTTTAATAATTTTACCGTCACACTTAAGTCTTCCCGCACGAATAGCATCGTGAATCTCAGGAATCTGAAGGTGAGCTTGAGTCACTGCAATGGATGGACGAATGTCATAGCCCTTATCAAAGAGAGACTTGAAATGAATTTGAGGATCTAATCCCCAAGGATCAAGAGAGACAATCTTTGTGGAATCATTCCAAGATGGAAACGGTCCCATGGGTACTGGAGAATAAGTATTATGAAGGTCAGGCTTGTGAGTCGGTGGGTACTTTCCACTAGCAACTGATAACGCCCGATAAATTGTATAAGAACCCGAGTGACTTCCAATCGCATTTCTTGCTTTTGGATTCGTTTGTGAAGCAACGACTGGCCCACGCTTAAGGGGATCTGAATTTCCCCAATCAAGAGTCAATGACTCTGGGTATTTTAAATTTGAATGTGTCGCTAAAACGACATGTTCTTTGCGTTCATCTAGATTAGACATATGGCTCCTTACGACATCCAGTTGGAGTCGTTTTGTTTTTCCCATTTAACTGTTACTTTTTTTACATCTGACCAAAAATCCAGAGAATGCTCACCTGTAATATCTCCGGATCCAAATTTTGAAGCGGCAATTCCACCAAAAGAAAAGGGCTCTCTTGGAACTGGTACTCCAACATTCACTCCCACCATTCCAGCTTTCGCCTCACGAATCACTCTTTCAGAGAGTGTTCCAGAGTTGGTGAAAACAGAGCAAGCATTTCCATATTCACTGGTATTTTGGATATTCATCGCCTCAGTGATGTCTTTACATCTAATAATTGATAGGATGGGACCAAATAATTCCACTGTCTGAGCTTCAGAGCCAGCTTGAATATTATCTAAGATCGTTGGCCCAATCCAGTTTCCTTCTTCCATGCCTTCAGGAGCTTTCGCCTTTCTTCCATCAAGAAGAATTTTTGCTCCAGCTTTTTCCGCTCGGCCAATGGCCTCGACAAGAAAATCTCTTTGCGCTCTTGTGATGATCGCTCCCATATCTTTTCCAAGTTTTAAGGAAGATGCACGATCAAAAATTTTACCAATATGTTTATCAACCTCTCCAACAGCTAAGAGGACTGAAGCGGCCATACAGCGCTGTCCAGCGCATCCAGTGAATGAATCAGAGATTCCTATTCCAGCTAGTTCTGGATTTGCATCAGGAAGAAGAACGATATGATTTTTTGCCCCTCCCATACAGAGAGCTCTTTTACCAAGTGAAGTCGTCTTCGTGTAAACAAGCTTCGCTATTTTTGTAGAACCAACAAATCCCACGGCCTTGACTTCTGGAGATTCGATAATACCGTCAACGGTTTCTGCTCCCCCGTGAAGAACGGTAAAAAGTCCATCAGGAAGACCAGCTTCTTTAAGAGCATTTGCGATCTCAATTGAAGTCAGTGGAGTTTTATCTGATGGCTTCCATATGTAGGCATTCCCCAACCCAAGGGCGATAGGAATCGTCCACATAGGAACCATCGCGGGGAAATTGAAGGGAGTAATATTAGCGACAACTCCAAGGGGAATTCTTCTATACTCACAACTTACTCCGCGCGAGACCTCCATCCTTCCACCAACATCCATATTCTGAAGAGAAAGAGCAAACTCGAGAACCTCAAGTCCCTTCATAAGACCTGCTTTCCCCTCTTCAAACGTCTTTCCAGACTCACTGGACTTAAGATGAGAAATCTTATCTAAGTCTCTTAAGAGAATATTTCTAAAATTAAAGAGAACTCTTGCTCGCTCTTTGAGTGGAGTTCTACCCCATTCTACTTGAGCTGCACTTGCAGCCTTAATGGCGATTTTAATTTGATCAATAGTAGGTGAAAAAACCTCGCCAATTTTTTTCCCATTATAAGGAGAAACAATCGAGTGAGATTGGCCTTCGCCTTTAACCCAAGCTCCATTGATAAAATTTGAACACGAGATGACCTGATCTGGGATCTTAACTGTCATAATATAACCTCTCGAAAAAACTAAAGAGGAAAGGTTAATACAGAAGAATGGTTATTGCCTACGGGATAAAGCCTGACCATTAAAGTCCAGAACCAAGACCCTAACGTATTTCCAGATACTTAATAGATCCTTTCTCCCTCAATTGTTAAGAGTTCGATAAGAAATTCACACCCAGTAGTTTGGGAAACATTCTCAGGATATAGAGAAGGCAAAAATCTTAACGAATGGAGCCTCTTCATGAAAAGCCAGTTATTATTGGTACTAGTCGTTTTTTTTCTCTTTAATCAAATAGCTTTCGCTAACGAAAAGATCATCACCTATGACGTATTCACGAACTCTGAGGAGATAAATACTAATGATGAATTAGAAGGAATCATGGGTGTTGAAATCACCAAAGTACCAAAAAAAATTAAAGTCATCGAATCAGATTTTTGCCAGTTTGAAGATTCTTATTCATGCAAACGTGTAGAGATTCTCGAAGAAGTAAAAGTCATTCAAGTCAAAGTTCAATATAAAAATGGCTCTTGGCGAAGTGAAGATGATGATGTCACTAAGTCCCTCGAATTTAATTTTCCAATCAACAGTATTTCTCAAGAAGACCTTCTCATGATTTCAGAAAATTCAAGAGGCTGGGATTTTACAGGAAAAAAAGCGAGAGCAAGAGTGAGAATAGCAAATAGCCTCTTTGAATTAAGTCGTGAGGTTGCACCGAAAATTATTTCAGTCATCGATTATGATAAATCAAAAATATGTGATGCAGAAGACGTTTACTGTACAGAGGAACTAATTTTTAAGAAAGTTACAATTAACGTTCAGAATATCAAAATCAATTTAAAGAAATAACCTATCCAACAATTTTAATCAGAGCGTTTATGGCCTTCTCAAAAATTCGAGAACCGCCATAAACGACCTGAAGTTTTTCAATAATTTCTTGTTTCTTTTCATAATTGTATTCAAAATCGTGAAGATGCTCGACGAATTTCTGACTAATAATAAAGATCGCAGAGAGTTGATTAATTCTCGCCCCACTTACTCCGTTAGGAAAACCACGCCCATCCGGAAGTTCATGATGCTGTTCAATGATGTTAATCGTCTCAAGCGGAACATGCATTCGGTTTGCCTTTAATTTCTCCGCAACTTCTTGGGGATGTCGCCAGATATTTTCAGGCAGATCTCCCCCATCTCTTTGCCATTTTCGGAGAGCAATAAAATCATTTTTTGAGAGGGTCATGTCGCACATGATTGAGGCCAAGGATGCCTTGTATTTAACGAGGTCTGACTTCCAATCAAACTGATCTATCACCAAACTCATGAGGTAATTATTTAATACTGTAAGTAAATACTCTTCAGCACAATTTTTTCGAAATTCATTCACAAAAGCAAAAATAGAAGGTGATTCCTTAAGAAGTGACATGGACTTCTCATTAATTGTTTTCAAAAGCTTCATCGATTCAGCATCAACACCAATCTGTCCTATGACATTTTTAATCGTGATCATCGATGAACTAAGAGTCTCAACCCTCTTCTCTTGAACAGTATTGGGATCGTAGAAATTTTTTGAAGATAAGGCGCTGGAGACATTTTGAAGGATGAGCTTACAGTCAGATTCCTTGATGAGAACTTCTTGCACGTCTTTTTGCTGAAGCCTTCTTAATATATCCACAAAGTGATCGGTGGAATAATTTAGTTTAACATTTTTACCACTAACGTGAAGATGAACCTCAATTCCCGCAAATTTATCTGCAAATTTTATCAAATGGACAATTTCCATTTTTACCAGGACATCAGAGTTCATTGTACTTCTTTGCAATTCCTCTTGATCGTTCAATAGGATATTTTTCAGCATTTTTTAACATTTTTGAATGGACAACAGTTTCGATATCGATTTCGGTCTTACTTAAAATTCTCATCAGATAAAAAAATATATCTGCGACCTCGTCTTGTACTTTACTAAGTATTTCGGGATTATTTTTTACTTCGTTGGATTGTTTCTCAGATAACCATTGGAAGATCTCTAAAAGCTCAGAACATTCAACAGATAAGGCCATCGTGAGATTTTTTAAAGAATGAAATTGATCCCAATCTCTATCTTCAACAAACCTTTCGATGTCATGGTTAAGCTTTTTAAGGTCAATATTATTCATACTAAAAGTATAGCCAAATAACAGACTAAAGCCTACCCTAGTTTTTAATGCATCCTCGTAATCCCCACAAAGACAAATATGATTTAACAAAGCTCTCCCAGGCATTGCCGGAGCTGTCCCAGTTTATTTTCATCAATCAATACGGCGATCAAACAATAGACTTCTCGAACTATCGAGCGGTAAGGGCGCTAAATAAGGCAATATTAAAATCTGAGTACCAAATTAGTTTTTGGGATATTCCCCAAGACTTTCTTTGCCCTCCCATACCTAGTAGGGCCGAGTATATCCATCAGATATCTGACCTTTTTAATTCCAGAGAAAATTTGAGAGTTTTAGATATTGGCGTAGGGGCAAATTGTATCTATCCAATCATTGGACAATTTGCCTATCAATGGAGATTTGTTGGCACAGACATAAATCAAAGGGCCCTAGAGTCAGCTCAGCATATTATTGAGCAGAATAAACTTGATAAGAAGATTGAACTCAGACTTCAAGTCTCTCATAAGCATTTTTTTAAAAATATTATCCAACCAGAGGAAGTTTTTGATCTCACAATCTGTAATCCACCCTTTCATGAAAATCAAGAGTCAAGAAAACAAGGAACAATAAGGAAATGGAATAATCTAGGAAAAAGTCAGATCGGGTCACAACTTAATTTTGGTGGTCAAGATTCAGAACTTTGGTGCCCTGGAGGAGAAAAGGAATTTGTTCTTGGCATGATTAAGGAAAGCCTCGCTTATTCTAACCAAGTGAAGTGGTTTTCAAGTCTGATCGCTAAACGGGAAAATCTGGATAAAATATTAAAAGAAATAAAAAAGTTACCAATAACTTTTAAAATTATTGAGTTTGAAGTTGGTAATAAGAAATCTCGGATTCTTGTCTGGAGAACAAGAAATTAGGGAGAATTTAAAAGTTCTTTTTGAATAAGTTCTCTTAAAGGCTCATACCCAAAGACTTGTAGCATTTTACCATTTACAAAAAACGTTGGCGTTCCTCTGACACCGAGATTCTGCCCGTCTGCAATCTCTCTTTCAATCATTTCATCAATTTTTGGATTAACCATGTCTTTTTTAATTTTCTCTATATCAACACCTGTTTCAGGAAGATATTTCCAGACAAGTTCAGGACGAGGATCATGATGACTTCCCCACATAGGCTGGTATTGAAACAAATTTTCCAAAACCTCCCAATATTTACCTTGCTCTCTTGCCGCTTCAAGGATTCGGATAACAAATCTTGAATTCCCATGAAAAGGGGCATACCTAATAACCAATTGAATATTCCCCTCATGCTCTTTTAAGATGTTTTTAACTAGAGGATAAAATTCTCTGCAACTTTCACACTCAGGGTCCAGGAATTCCACTAAATAGATTTTTGGATTTTGAGGGCCAATTTTAGGTGAGTAATCTGGAACAAATTTTAAAAACTCTTTTCTGGAGAGGGCTTGAAGCTCCTCATTTTGAACGTTCTTGTAATACTGAATACCAGCAAAAAAGAGTCCCAAAAGAGTCAGTATAGAAAGAGAGATGATCACTAATTTATTTTTCAAGATTATATTCCCTGTTGAGAAGAACCAATGTCGTTAGGATTAAGCTAAAACCAAAGAGAGACAATAAAGGAATCGTAATAAAACCAAGCCATTGAAGCTGAACAGTCGTACAAGAAATACCTTGGATACAAGGTGACGCACTTTCGGGCAAAATTTTATAATAGAGTAGATTATGATAAATGGCGATTAACCATCCAATAAAGCCCAAAGGAAAGGAGTATTTTAAAATTCCTCTGTCAGGAAAAATTAATGCTGTAAAAAACATAATAACCAGAGGGTACATCAAAATTCTTTGATACCAACAAAGACTACAAGGAGGTAAACCCATCACATGACTAAAGAACAGGCTGCCAAGTGTTGAGATGGTAGAAAAAACCCAACAAAAAAATATTAAAAACCATTTTTTATCCAACATGATTAGATTTTAGGCTCCTCGCTTCCAGAAAACAAGGAATTGTGATACAAAAAATTGAAATGACAGCAACAAAAAATTCTTTTTATAACTTTACTCTCCAGGAGCTGCAGAATTTATTCCATGCTCACCAATTGCCGAAATCTGGGCCCGAACTCTTGTTTAACTGGCATCACAAAAAAAAGAATATTTCCCCATGTCTTAATGATTTAGCAAAAATCAGTATAGAGTTTGTTAACAATTATTTTGATTTCACTCTTCCCCATATAGATTTTGTCCAAGAATCGACTGATAAAACGGTCAAATTTCTAGTTCAATTAAAAGATGGTTTAAAGGTAGAAGCCGTTTTAATACCTTTTAATGGTAAGTACACCATTTGCCTATCTTCCCAAGTAGGCTGCGCCATGAATTGCAGTTTTTGTTTCACTGGGACTCAAGGCCTCAAAAGAAATCTCGGTACAGATGAAATGATTGGTCAATTTATTTTAGCACAGCGTTGGTTAACTGAGCATAGACCAAAAGATGACAAAATTTTAAATATCGTCTTCATGGGACAGGGTGAGCCCCTTCATAATTTCGATGCTGTCAAAAAAGCGTGTGATATTTTTTTAATTAGGCATGGGATAGGTATCGCTCCACACAAAATCACCATTTCAACTGCTGGTTACTTGCCTGGGCTTGAACGATGGAAAGGAGAAATGCCAAATGTTAATATCGCGGTCTCTCTTCATTCCGTTATCAAGGAAAAAAGAGATGTGCTCATTCCAATAAATCAGCGCTATCCAATAGAGGATGTCGTTGCCTTTGCAGAAAAAATCCCTCAAGGCCGTACTCGATTTGTGACCTATGAATATCTTCTTATAAAAGATTTTAATGATTCGATGGAAGATGCACACACCACAGGAAAATTTTTAAAAGATAAGAATGCCTATATCAGTCTGATTCCATTCAATCCTTTTCCTGGCTCAAAATATCTTCGCCCCACTTGGGAGGAAGTAGAAGGATTTAAAAAAATTCTTGATAGCTATCAAGTACCTACTCTGGTGAGAAAAACCAAAGGAGATGAAATTCTTGCGGCCTGTGGCCAATTAAATACAAAATTAATAAAAGGGTCCTAGATATTTATGCGAGTCCTCGTTTCCGGGTTTGAAGCATTTGACGGCAGAAATCTCAATCCTACTCAGAGATTAATCGAGGCGATTGAAAGACAAGAAATAATTCATCCTGAGGAAATTGAGCTAAAAGGAATTCTCCTACCAGTCCGATTTCTTGATAGCTACGATATCTTAAAAAAACAAGTTGATCTTTTTAATCCAGATGTCATTCTTTCATTTGGACTTGCAGCTGGCCGATCATCTATTGAATTAGAGGAAGTTGCTTTAAATTTAATTAACTCTACGACTCCAGATAATAATGGTGTCATCATTACAAATTCACCCATTACATTGAACGGAGCTGAATCCTATCAATCGACTCTGCCGATACTAGGAATTGAAGGAAAGCTAAAAGAGGCAGGGTTACCTGCCAAGATTTCTAAATCTGCAGGAACCTTTGTTTGTAACTACCTCTTTTATAAAATGATGGAAGACAATCAAGACACTCAAAGACTTTGCGGTTTTATTCACGTTCCTCTTATAAAAGAGCAAGCAGAAGATAATTCTCCGATTCTTGAGTTTGATGATTTAAAAAAAGGAATCACGGCTATTTTGACTTATATAACCTACTAGAACTAAGAGGCCTTCTTTTTCAATTTTTCATAGGCTTTATTAATTTCTTTAGTGTTTCTTTCTGCCAACTTCTTAAAATCTTGCCCCATGGAAGCAACTCTGTCTGGATGATTTTGCTTTAAGAGTTCAAAGTATCTTTTTTTAAGTTCCTTTTGAGTTATACTTTCTCCCTCTTTGAAGTTAAACATTTCTTCAGGAGAAGGTTCTTGTTGGTGAGTTGTCTTTTTAGAATCTTTTTTTGTTTCTTTCTTAGGTTCGTCCGTATTTAATTTTTCAGACTTCGATTGATGATTCATGAGTTTAAGAGTTTTTTGAAATTCTTTATAGTGCTCAATCGTGTACTTGTCGGATTTCTGATCCTTTGGATCTTCAATTTTTTTCTTTTGATCACTCATACTTTTCTTTAAAAAAAGAAAGGGCATTTTGATAAAAATAAAGTATCCGCCAACAACAAAAATCAAAACAGGAGCTATGTTTTTAAAAGCCATCGTTAGAGTTGTGATATAATAATTTACAGCATCCATCATGTTTCCTATCGGTAAAAAGGTCTTAAGTGATTAGCTGTCTACTTAATTTACAGATTTTTTGGGAGATGTTGATTTTATGATCAAACTTAAGGAATTATTTTCGTTTAAAAGCCCTTTTATTACTGCGGCAAGTGGTCTAGTGCATGCGAATAATACCTTATTTGTTGTATCTGATGATGAGAGAGGTGTAGTTTCTCTTAGATTAGATCCTCCCGGAAAAGCGAATTATCATCCTATTTGCGGAGAAAAATTGCCTGAGGATCCAGCAAAAAGAAAAAAAGAAAAGCCAGATTTTGAGTGTATCGCTTTATTTAGCAATTCTCTTTTACTAATCCCATCCGGTTCTACACCTGTTCGTGATCAAGGAGCTTTAGTCAATATAGATGATTTTAAAATACAATCCTTATCATTTAAAAATTGTTATCAAGATCTTTCTCGACACATACCCGAATTAAATATTGAAGGAGCCGTTATTAATGGTGATCAAATAATCTTATTTCAGAGAGGAAATGGATTGAAGAAATTTAATGCCATGATTGAATTAAAGCTTCAAGGTTTTTTAAATGATTCTCTTGATCAAATGAAAATCACTCCTATCGATTTGGGGTCTATCAATAATATAAGTCTTGGTTTCACAGATGTTACAATTCATAAGGGAAGTCTTTATTTCTTATCTGTTGGAGAAGCATCTGATTCAACTTACGATGATGGTCATTTTGAAGGTGCCTATCTTGGAATCATGGG
>Ga0164292_10000517_pt1 | contig 30297 bp, 25 predicted proteins | sample GEODES117metaG_FD_111486 | JGI IMG/M metagenome (GOLD analysis project Ga0164292, IMG submission 111486) | Eutrophic lake water microbial communities from Lake Mendota, Wisconsin, USA - GEODES117 metaG | ecosystem: Environmental > Aquatic > Freshwater > Lake | place: USA: Lake Mendota...
AGCTTTTTACAAACAGGTGAATCCATGATTGTCAACCAAGACGACGAATGGAAAAAATGGTACGACAATATTGGCGGACGAATGATGCAGATACAAAACTCAGACGGTAGTTGGAGCGGTCATCATTGTATTACCAGTCCTTCCTTTTGCACCGCCACTTGTTTGATGATTCTTTCGGTAGAAAACGACATCACAAAACTTCAAAAATAATTTTAAAAAATAGTATTATGAAAAATATAATTGCAACCCTCGCTTTGTTAACTTCAACGCTATTGTTTAGCTGCGAGAAGAAAAACAACCTTGTTGAAACACCTGTTCGTTTAGCAGCAACCAACCAACCTTTAATTGCCGCAGAAGAATCGGACGGAAAAATTCAAGTCGCTATTTTATTGGATACTTCCAACAGTATGGACGGACTAATCGAACAGGCAAAATCTCGATTATGGAACGTTGTCAATACGTTGACTACCCTAAAATTTGAAGGTAAAACGCCGGATATTGAAATTGCTTTATATGAATATGGAAATGACGGGTTGAACAAAAACACAGATTATATCAGACAAGTTGCCCCTTTAACGACCGATTTAGACTTAATTTCTGAAAAATTGTTTTCATTACGAACAAATGGTGGAAGTGAATATTGTGGAGCGGTAATTCAAGATGCTTCTCAAAAACTAACTTGGAATGACGGATTGCAAAACATGAAACTCCTTTACATTGCCGGAAATGAACCCTTTAATCAAGGAAGCATCAATTACAAAGAAGCGATTGCTGATGCGTTGAAAAAAGGAATTTATGTCAGCACTATTCATTGCGGTAGCTATGAAGAAGGCATTCGTGGATTATGGAAAGACGGGGCCGATGTGGGACAAGGCAAATATTTCAACATCGATTCCAATGCAAAAGTTCGTTACATCGTCACTCCTTATGATGATCAAATTTCAAAATGCAATTTGCGATTGAATACTACTTACATTGGGTATGGTTCGAAAGGTGTGGAGAAAAAAATGGCTCAAGAAGTGCAAGATGCCAATGCCCAGTCAATTTCCGTTGCTAATTATGCTGAACGAGCAGTAAGTAAATCAAAAACCGTGTATAAAAATGAAAGCTGGGATTTGGTTGATAAAGCCAAAACGGATGCCAAAGCATTGGACAACCTTAAAAAAGAAGAACTTCCGGCGGAATTAAAAAACAAATCAAAAGAAGAAATTAAAGTTATTGTGACTCAAAAAACAAAAGAACGCGAAACCATTCAAAAAGAAATGGAAGAACTTTCTAAAAAACGCCAAGCATTTATTGATGAAGAATCGAAAAAGACCAAAACAAAAGACGATTTAGGTCAAGCCATCACCACTTCTATTCACAGTGTTGCTAAAACAAAAGGCTATGTAGTAGTAAATTAATTTTGGTTGGATTGTAGTTGAACCGCCTTGAAGAAATTTGGAGCGGTTTTTTTTTGTAACCTGTTAATAATGAAAACTATTTAAAAAAAATTACTAAATTTACCTCCATCCAAAACAAAAATACTATGAAAAAACTATTGCAATTTTGTGTTTTACTATTCACCATGTCATCCTTTTCGCAAACCATCGGGTTGCAAACCTTTGCTACTGGTTTTTCGAGTCCGGTGGCCATTGTCAATGCCGGTGACTCTCGCTTATTTGTGGTACAGCGAGGTGGTTTAATTCGTGTCCTTAATCCGAACGGCACCATCAACACAACCCCATTCCTATCGCTTTCTTCCATCATTACAGCAGGTGGAGAAAGAGGTTTACTTGGCTTGGCTTTTCACCCTGATTATGCCACAAACGGACGTTTTTATGTGAATTATACCCGTTCTGGTGACGGAGCCACAGTAATTGCAAAATATACCGTGAGTACTACCGATTCAAACGTTGCCAACCCTGCCAGTGCGGAAATTCTATTGACTATTGCTCAACCGTTTTCCAATCACAATGGCGGTTCGCTCAATTTTGGGCCGGATGGTTATTTATACATCGGAATGGGTGACGGCGGAAGTGGTGGCGATCCGAATAATTACGGTCAAAACCTCAATTCTCTCTTAGGTAAAATGCTTCGAATTGATGTGGGTGGCGAAACCGGCTATGCCATTCCCTCAGACAACCCATATGTGGGCATTACCGGCGAAGATGAAATATGGGCAGTGGGTGTGCGAAACCCTTGGAAATTCTCTTTCGACAGAATAACAGGTGATTTATGGATAGCCGATGTAGGTCAAAATGCCATTGAAGAAATCAATAAAGCAGCTTCAACAGAGGCGGGTTTAAATTATGGATGGCGTTGTTATGAAGGAAATGCTGTATATAACAATACCGGCTGTGGATCGTCATCTAATTATACATTTCCCGTTGCTCAATATACACATGCTGCTACCGGAGGTTGCTCGTTAACAGGCGGTTATGTGTACACCGGAACAACGTTTCCGAATTTACAAAACAAATACCTATTTTCAGATTATTGCAACAACCGCATTGGTTATATTGCCTCCAATGGCGGTACGATTACATGGACACCAAATTCATTTTCAGGGAATATTGTATCGTTCGGAGAAGATGTAAATGGTGAGTTGTATGTGGCCGGAATTTCCAATGGTATTATTTCTAAAGTTATTGATACCAGTTTGAATACGAATGATTTTCTGCGTAATGGGTTGAGTTTATCACCTAACCCAGCAAGTAATATGTTTACGATAAGAAATACTAATTTATTAAATTTAAATGAATTGTCTATTTATGATTCCATGGGAAAGAGAGTGGCTAATCAAACAATGGATGGTTTAGAATTAACTAATGTATCCATTGATAACCTTACTCCCGGTTTGTATTTTGTTTCGGTAGAATCGTTGAATGGGGCTAGTTTTAAGAGTAAGTTGGTGGTGAAATAATTATTAAAACATTAAAGAATAAGCTTGTTTTTAATGAAACTTATTCTTTACTGTTTTAAAATTTATCTCTTAATTTAAAAAAATCAAGGTGCCGGATTTGGAATCATTTCCTGTATCACGTTAATTTCTTTCAAAATCGCTTCAGAAAGAACAATGTTGTGAGAATCGATATTTTCTTTTAATTGTTCCAACGAAGTTGCTCCAACAATTGTGCTGGTAACAAACGATTGATGTTGCACAAAAGCCAATGCCATTTCGGTTAAAGTCAGGTCATTGTCAAAAGCTAATTCCTGATATAATCGGGTTGCTCTTGTTGAATTTTCTGAAGTATACCGTGTAAATTGAGGAAACAATCCTATTCTGGAATTAGGTTGGATTTCCGCCAAATGTTTTCCGGATAAAATACCAAATCCAAGCGGAGAATAGGCCAGTAATCCCACTCGTTCTCGCAAACAAACTTCTGCTAAACCTACTTCAAACAAACGATTTAATAGTGAATACGGATTTTGAATCGTTGCAATACGCGGTAAATTGTGTTTTTCGCTTTCGCTGATAAACTTCATCACTGCCCAAGGTGCTTCATTGGAAACGCCAATGTACCGAATTTTCCCTTCTTGAATCAGTGCTTCATAAGCGGTTAAAACTTCCGCAAAATTTTCCTGCCAATTGGTGTCAATTTTTGTTAATCCGCGTTGTCCGAACATATTCATTACCCGCTCCGGCCAGTGCATTTGATACAAATCGATGTAGTCGGTTTGCAGGTTTTTTAAACTCAACTCAACAGCTTCACGAATACTTTTAGATGAAAAATCCAAAGGCTGACGAATATACTCCATCCCGCGATTGGGACCTGCAATTTTTGTAGCAATAATCAAATCGTCTCTTTTGCCACGGTTTTTCAACCAAGAACCTATGTATCGTTCAGTGCTTCCCAATGTTGCTTCACGAGCTGCAATAGGATACATTTCCGCTGTATCTATAAAATTTATTCCGCTGGAAACAGCATAATCTAATTGTTGATGAGCCTCAATTTCGGAATTTTGTTCTCCGAAAGTCATGGTTCCTAAACAAATTTTACTGATTTTAAGAGAGGTATTGGGAATGGTGATGGTTTTCATTTTTATTTTTTGAGGTACTAAGGGACTAAGGTTCTAAGGGACTGAGGTAATAACCTTTGTGACTTAGAACCTTAGTGCCTCAGAACCTATTCTACAACTCATTCAACATTTTAGAAATCTCGTCTAATTTTGGTGTTAAAATAATTTCAATTCGTCGGTTTTTGGCTTTTCCTTCCGGAGAGTCATTTGACATTAATGGAGCAAATTCTCCTCTTCCGGCTGCCGTTAAATTTTGTTTATTTATGCCTTTATTTTCAGCTAAAATATTCACAATAGCAGTAGCTCTTTTCGTTGAGAGATCCCAGTTATTTTCAATTCCTCCACCTATTGAACCTACTATTTTGTCATTGTCGGTATGCCCTTCAATTAAAACAGAAATATCAGGGTTTTGAGCTAATACTTTTCCAACTTCTACAACGGCTCTTTTCCCTTCAGTTCCTACGGCCCAACTTCCGGTTTGAAATAGTAATTTATTTTCCATGGAAACATACACTTTTCCGTTTTTTTGTTCCACAGTAAGCCCTTTCCCTTCAAAACTATTCAAGGCTTTAGAAAGTGTTTCTTTCAATTTTCGCATGCTTTCCTCTTTCGAAGAAATTAGGTTTTCTAAATCAGTTACCCGTTGCGAACGCTCCTTTAAATCAGCTTGTAACTTGTTTAAGCGTTCTTGTTCTGCTAACAATGCTTTTTCTTTTGCGTCTAATTGTGCCAATAATTCTCTGTTTTTCTGCATGTTATCTTGCAAAGCTTTATCAGAATTTTTCTCCAAGGCGGTATAAGAAGCGGTCAATGTTTTTAAATTAGTAGATGCTGTTGCTAATTCATTTTGCAATTTGTCTCTTTCCGCTTTTATTCGGGCTAACTCATCCTGATTTGCTTTTAAATCAACTTCTAATTTATTTTTGGTCTTTTCTAAATCATGGTTTTTATCAGAAAGTTGACGTTGCTCTTTTTTCAAAGCCGCAAATTTGCTCTCTAATTCATTATACACTTTTTTGGACACGCAAGAAGTAGCCAAGGCGGCAACTAAAACTAGTAATGAAACTTTTTTAATCATTATTTAAAGTATTTGAGGTTTTTATTAATAAAATTATTGACTTATTCTATTTCTAATAGAATCGGACAATGGTCAGAATGTTTTGCTTCCGGAAGAATAACCGCTCTTTTTAATCGATTACGCATTGGTTCGCTCACTAAATGATAATCTATTCGCCAACCTTTGTTATTGTTTCTGGCATTGGCTCGGTAACTCCACCAAGAATATTGATGCGGTTCTTTATTAAAATGACGAAAACTGTCTATAAAACCACTTTTCATAAAACCATCTAACCAACGTCGTTCTTCAGGCAAAAAACCTGAAACTGTTGCATTCCGTATCGGGTCGTGGATGTCAATTGCTTGATGACAAATATTATAATCACCACCAATAATCAAATTGGGAATTTCGACTTTCAGTGCATTAATATACTGTTGAAATTCATCCATATAATTAAATTTATAATCCAACCGGTCAATATTGGTTCCTGAGGGTAAATATAAACTCATTACAGAAAAATCATCAAAATCAGCTCTAACATTTCGCCCTTCAAAGTCCATCGAGGCAATTCCTGTTCCGAAAACTACATTTTTTGGTTGAATTTTAGATAGAATAGCAACCCCACTATATCCTTTTTTTTGAGCCGGAAAATAATATTGATAAGGATAACCCGCTTTGGCAATTTCAGCTGTAGGAATCTGTTCCTCAGTAGCTTTAATTTCCTGTAAACAAATCACATCCGGATTTGACTGCTGAAGCCAATCTAAAAAACCTTTGGTAATGGCTGCTCGTAGACCATTTACATTATAAGAAATAATACGCATTTGGAATTTTCAGTAAAGTTTTTCAAAAATAGATAAAAACCTTGAGTATCAAAACAGACTGGTGGAATTATAATAAATGTTTAACAAGATGCTTGTAATTCGCTGCTTTTTAAATTTTACTTTCTCTATAATTACTATATTTGTTACTTCCATAAAAATAAACAACAAAACAAGTATGGGTTTAGTAACCGCTAAAGAAGTTGCAAAAGCAATAAATGTTGACAAATACGGTTTCGTTGGAACTTTCATTGGCTGGATTATTATGAAAGTGCTTAAAATATCTACACTTAATGATATTTATAACCGAAACAAACATTTAGCTGATGTGCCTTTTTTGAATGCTATTTTAGATGAATTTGAAATAAAGTTTGATATTCCAGAAGAAGATTTAAAACGTCTTCCGAAAGAAGGTCCGTATATCACCGTTTCCAATCATCCACTTGGAGGAATTGATGGTATTTTGTTATTAAAATTAATGTTGGAACGGGAACCGAATTTTAAAATCATTGCGAATTTTCTATTGCACCGCATTGAACCCATGAAACCTTATATAATGCCGGTCAATCCATTTGAAAATCACAAAGATGCTAAATCAAGTGTTTTGGGAATCAAAGAAACATTGCGTCATTTAAGCGATGGGAAACCGTTGGGAATGTTTCCGGCCGGTGAAGTCTCCACCTATAAAGACGACATATTAGTGGTTGACAAACCTTGGGAAGAAGGAGCAATTAAAGTGATACGTAAAGCACAAGTCCCGGTTGTTCCAATTTATTTTCATGCAAAAAACAGTAGATTATTTTATTTTTTATCTAAAATAAACGATACTTTACGAACAGCTAAATTGCCCTCTGAATTGTTAACTCAGAAAAAAAGAGTAATTAAAGTTCGCATTGGAAAAACTATTTCTGTTGCTGAACAAAATGAATATGAAAGCTTAGAATCCTATTCTGATTTTCTTCGCAAAAAAACATATATGTTGGCCAATGCTTTTGAAAAAGGAAATAAATTATTGGCTGCTCCTAATTTAAAATTCCCTAAAAGTCCTAAAGAAATCGCTAAACCGGCCAATCACGACAAAATTTTGGAGGAAATGGCTATGTTGAAAGAAAACAGTGATTATCGTTTGTTACAAAGTAAAAATTATCAGGTTTACTTGGTAACTGCTGATAAAATTCCTAATATTTTGCATGAAATAGGGAGATTACGTGAAATTACATTCCGTGCCATTGGGGAAGGAACGAATGAATCACTGGATTTAGATCAATATGATAAATATTATCACCACATGTTTTTATGGGATGACAATGCTCAAATGATTGCCGGCGCTTACCGCATGGGATTAGGATCAGAAATTTATGCTAAATATGGTATTGATGGTTTTTATTTACATGAGCTCTTTCGTTTTGAACCGGAATTATATGATATGATGAGCAAATCCATTGAAATGGGTCGGGCTTTTATTATCGAAGAATACCAACAAAAACCAATGCCTTTGTTCTTGCTTTGGAAAGGAATTGTTCATACGACACTTCGTTATCCGGAACATAAATTTTTAATTGGTGGGGTGAGCATCAGTAATCAATTTTCTGATTTTTCAAAATCGTTGATGATTGAATTTATGAAATCACATTATTATGACCCTTATGTGGCTCAATATATCCATCCAAAAAAAGAATATAAAGTTAAACTGAAAGATGCCGATAAAGATTTCGTATTTAACGAAACGGAAGCTGATTTAAATAAATTTGACAAAATCATAGACGAAGTAGAACCGGGCAATTTACGGTTACCGGTTTTAATTAAAAAATACATCAAGCAAAATGCTCGGGTAATAGCTTTTAATGTCGATCCGTTGTTTAATAATGCTGTTGATGGTTTAATGTACATTCGAATTTCCGACTTACCCGAAAGTACGGTAAAACCCGTGATGGAAGAATTTCAAGCGGAATTAGAGAAAAAAGAGAAAAATTAAAATAAAAAAAGTCCCAGTGAAGGGACTTTTTTTATAATTAAAACCAGGCTTTTTTATTGGCTTGATAGGTATTGTAAAATTCTTCATCTGTCTTTGTAAGATAAATTATTCCTTCTATAAATGGAATAATTCCTCCAATACCGCACGTTACGATAGAAATTACAATTTGAATAATTCCTTCATTAGTATATCCTAAAATAAATTTATGAACTCCTATTCCTCCTAATAATAAGGCTAAAACTCCTGCTAGGATTTTTTTGTTTTCTTGATTAGGCATTTCTGAACTTGGTGTATTCCAATCTTCTTTTGGTTTTGATGTTTCCATTTGGTTAGTGATTTGATTAAAACTATTTTATAAAAATATAAAATTTATTGAAATGCTTTATCAATTGGTTCCCAAAGTTCAATTTTATTTCCTTCCGGGTCTAAAATCCAAGCAAATTTTCCATAGTCATAAGTCTCCATATCACCTAGAATTGTTACACCTTCATTCTTTAATTCATCTAATAGATGCAATAAATTTTCTACTCTAAAATTTTGCATAAACTGTTTTTCAGAAGGCAAAAAATAAGTGGTATCGGCAGCAAAAGGGGACCATTGGGTTGAACAATCATTTCCCTCTTTATCTTTCCACCAAAAGGTAGAGCCGTATTGATCCGTTTTTAGTCCTAATTTTTCACTATACCAATCCAGTAATTTTTTGTAATCTTTAGCTTTAAAAAAGAATCCACCTATTCCGGTTACTTTCGTGAATTCTTGTTTCTCTTCTTTCGGAAGATAAATTGCTTTTATTTTGTCAACGATAACCTGAGCTAATTTTTCATGACTTTCAAAAGTCCAACCGGCAATATGTGGCGTGAGTAAAACATTCTCTGCTTTCAATAAATAGTCAAAGGCAGCCGGTTTATCACTTTCAAATAGCGTTTCAAAGGATAGTTTTTCATATTCCAGCACATCTAATCCGGCTCCTAAAATCTTTCCGGTTTGTAAAGCTTCAACTAAATCAGCTGTTACAACAGATTTTCCTCTGGCAGTATTCAAAAACCAAAACGGTTTTGCAAAGGCATTTATAAATCCTCGATTAACCATTTTATTTGTCTCGGATGTCCAAGGGGTGTGTAATGAAAGTATATCCGCTTTTTGTTGTAATTCTTTCAAAGAAACTTGTTTTGCATTTTGATTGCCAATGTTTGGAAGAATATCATAACAAATCACCTCAACATCAAATCCTTGCAATTTTTTAGCAAACGATTTTCCCATGTTGCCATATCCAATAATACCAACGGTTTTTCCTTCTAACTCATAACCGCGATGTCCTTCTCGAATCCAATGTCCGTCACGAACTGATAGATTCGCCTGATTTAAATTGTTCATCAAGGAAAGTAACATGCCCAAGGTATGCTCACCCACGGCATTTCTATTACCTTCCGGTGCAGCTATTAAATGAATCCCTTTTTCTTTGGCATAATCAAACTCTATACTTTCTAAACCCGCTCCAACCCGAGCAATAAATTGAAGATTTATCGCTTTATCTAAAAAAGTTTTGTCAATTTTAAAGCGGCTACGAATGACAATTCCTTGGTAGTGTTGGATTTTATTTTCTATTTCTTCTTTCGATGATTGATAATCTTGGTGATTGTTAAAACCGGCTTGTTCTAACTGATTCCACAACAAAGGATGGTTTGAATCAATATGAAGGATATTTACAGAAGCAGTTTTCAATTTGGTTTGAATTAGTAACTATTAATACCTTTTTAGAATCCTAAAATCATTTTAGCAATGGAAAAATAAATTAAAATTCCAAAAATATCATTGCTTGTAGTAATAAATGGTCCTGTTGCCAAAGCAGGGTCAATACCATATTTATTTAAAGTGATGGGCACAAATGTCCCAATAAGAGAAGCGATAACAATAACCGTAATTAACGATATGGAAACCGTAATTCCGATTATATATTCAACTCCAAGCAAAAAATGACTCCCTAATAAAAGAATTATGGATAAAATAAAACCATTAAACAAACTCAATTTCATTTCTTTAAACAAGCGTTGCCAAATGGTTCCTCCCAAGGTATTATTAGCTAAACCCTGAACTATAATTGCTGAAGATTGTACCCCTACATTTCCGGCCATCGCAGCAATTAAAGGTGTAAAAAAGAACAATACACCAAAATCTTTCATGGCTCCTTCAAATTGTCCGGAAATTTTCACGGCTATAAATCCTCCTAATAAGGCTAAGACTAACCAAGGTAACCGTGCTTTAGTAAGTTGGAGAATACTGTCATCCGCTTCAACATCCTGAGAAATACCGGCAGCTAGCTGATAATCCTTATCGGCTTCTTCTTTAATAACATCTATAATATCGTCAATCGTGATTCGTCCAACCAATCGCCCTAATTCATCAACAACCGGAATGGCTTCCAAGTCATATTTTTGCATGATACGGGCAACTTCAACATCCTTCGTATCTACTTTTACATAATCTACTTTTGGAATATAAATATCGCTAATGGGTGTTTTAGTCGATGTGGTTAATAAATCTTTCAAAGACAATCGTCCTTTTAACCTATTCTCATCATCAACAACATAAATAGAATGAACACGGGAGACATTTTCTGCTTGAATCCGCATTTCTTTCACGCAAGTAAGTACGGTCCAGTTTTCATTTACTTTCACCAACTCTTTTCCCATCAAACCACCGGCAGAATCTTCATCATATCGCAATAAATCGACAATATCTTTGGCGTGTTCAACGTCTTCTAATTCAGAAATTACTTGTTCTTTTCTTGCTTGTGGAAGTTCTGCAATAATATCTGCCGCATCATCCGTGGAAAGTTCATCTAATTCTTCGGCAATTTCTTTCGGTGATAAATCCCTTAATATTTTCTCGCGAACTTCTTCATCAAGTTCTAATAAAACTTCTGAAGTTGTTTCGCTGTCAAGAATTTTAAAAATATAACTTGCTTCTACATGGTCAAGTTCTTCCATGATTTCAGCAATATCAGCATAATGGATTTCATGGAGCAAATCGTGTAATTCCTGCTCCTTGTTCCCTTCAATTAATTGCTCAATTTGCGTGAGAAATTCTCTGCTGATTTTAAACTCCATCTGCGGCTATTTTTTGAGTGAGTTCAATAAATTGTTTGACTGAAAGTTGTTCCGGTCTGAGGTCAAAGATACTATCTTCTTTTAAATTATCACTCAATTGGTATGTTTTTAAACTGTTACGAAGTGTTTTTCTTCGTTGGTTAAAGGCGGTTTTCACGACGGAAAAAAACATTTTTTCGTCACACGGTAATTGATAATTTTCTTTTCTACGCAATCGCAATACCCCTGATTTTACTTTTGGGGGTGGAATAAAAACATGTTCAGAAACCGTAAAAAGGTATTCGGCTTCATAAAAAGCTTGGGTTAAAACAGATAGAATTCCGTAGATCTTTGTTCCTTTTTTTTCGCAAATTCGTTCAGCCACTTCTTTTTGAAACATCCCTGAAAATTCAGGAATTTGATGCCGAAGTTCTAATGTTTTAAAAACAATCTGGGTAGAAATGTTGTAAGGAAAATTTCCGATAATGGCAAAAGGTTCCGTTCCAAATACTTCTGAAAGGTTATATTTTAAAAAATCTTTAGCTATAATTTTTCCATCAAGTTTAGGAAAATGATTCTGTAAATAGGTTACTGATTCTGTATCGATTTCGATGACAAAAGTTGTAATTGGTTTTTCCAGTAAATATTTGGTCAGCACGCCCATTCCCGGTCCAATTTCCAAGACAGTTTGATACCCAACCAAAGTCAATGAATCGGCTATTTTTTGAGCAATATTTTCATTATTCAAAAAATGTTGCCCAAGGTGTTTTTTTGCTTTTACTTTTTCCATTTTTATTGGCGGAGTTGCTGAATTATCTTTGAATGTTATTTTACTGCAATGCAGATTTTGGAAAATGTTCACTCATCACTTGCAATTCCGTTCGGAAAGCTAACATTTTATCCGCAAATAGAGCAAGGCCTTCTTGTCTTAAACGAGGAGCGTCTTCTTGATAATAGCGTTCCAATTTTTCTTTACTCTCGGTTGTATATTGAATAGAATAGGTAACGCTTCCTTTGTCTTCTACCAATACTTTAACCATTCGGGCCGAGGTGAATTTTCCGGTTGCTAAAACATCATTAATGTGTTTTGTTTGCATCCATTTCATCCATTGGTCATGAACGCTTAAATCGATGTTGATGGTTACGTTGTATAAAATCATAATTATTTTTTATCAGCACCAATCATAGCAGAATGGAGCAAAATTGGACTAAAAATTTTATTTTTTGAATTACAAATTAGAGTCACCACGAAGTTGACGAAATTTCTTTCGAGCTTCAACATAATAAATACTGTCTTGGTGATTAAAAAGTACGGCTTCGTATAATGTTTTGGCTTTTTCAGGTTGATTGAGCTGTTTGTTATATAGTTCCGCTGAAAAAAACAATGCTTCATCTCTATAAATACTTTCCGGGAAATTATCAATGATTTGTTGGTAAAACGACAAAGCAGTGTTGAAATCGGCTAATTGTTCATAGGTTTTACCTATTCGTAACAAAGTAACATCTTCAATAACATCTCCTTTGTGTTCTTTTACTATTTGTTGAAATTGAACTAATGCTTCCTGATTTTTATTTTGAAATAATAAAAAATCAGCCTTTGCGAACTTCTTCAGTGCAATTTGGGTAGAATCGGCCACCGTATTATCATTTATCAACAAAAATAATTCTAAGGCATCATTCGCTATAAGTTGAGTGGATGCTGATTTCAATACTTTTAGTTGTGTCAAAGCCCAATTAAAGTCGGCTTTATAATAACTTGTTTTTGCTGCTTTTAAACTGGCTCCATGACCAAGTACGTCATTTTTTAAATCTTCCTCTATTTGAGTGTAATACAATAATGCTTGATTAAATTTTTCTTCATACAACAAAATATCCGCTAATTCCATTTTAGCTTCCGCTACTTGGAATTTATTCAATGGTAATTCCATCGCCTTTTGCAAAACTGCTTTACCGGCATCAGGCATTTTCAACTTGAAAGCGAGAAATTCTGCTTGCAGTCTTTGCAATGAAAGGGTATTTGGATTGACACCATATTGTTTCAATAAATTTTCAAGCTCAGCATTGATTGCAGCATAATCTGTATTTTTAGCTTTACTAATTTGTATACTCATTAAATAGTGGTGAGCATATATTTGCAAATCTAAATCCTGGGAGTTTTCTATTATAAAAGTCAGAATTTCTGAAGCAACTTCATTTTCGTTTTCTTCAATGGCCAACTCAGCAAGATTTACAATATTAGAAAAAGATTCAGGTTCTCTTTTATAAATTGCTTTTTCCTGAATAAATGCTTTACCATATTCTTTTTGTTGAACAAAAAACCAACTCAACATTTGATTCCAAAAAATATCCTGGTTTTTTTGCACTTGAACCAATAATGCTTTTCGTAGCATAGCATTAAACGATTCATCTGCATCCTCATTCATAAACCGCGACAACTGATTTTGAACCATTACAGTGTTTTGTGGGTTCTCATACATTTCCTCGAGGTATTTTTCAATCATTAAATCCGGTTTTCCCATTTGTCCGTACAACAATGCCATTTGATAATTGAATTTATTTCTAGGGTCTAAGGAAATGGCCAATTGATAGGATTGCAATGCATAATCTAACAATACTTTCTTTTCAAAAGCACCGGCGACACTATAAACATTTGATGTATTTTCCTTAATTTTTTCAATTGCTTCTTTGTAATTCAACTCGGCTTTTACTTGATTTTTTTGAAGTTGAAAATTATAGCCTAATTCTACATACATATTGGCCATTCTGTATTTGTCAATACGTTCTTGAATAGCCTTTTCTGCTTTATCAAATTGAAGTAGTTGTTGATGGCAATCTATAATCCGTTGAAAATAAATACTGTTTCCTTGTTGTACTTTGAGCAACTCCTCGTAACTCAACAATGCTTTTTCAAATTCCCCTCGGTCATAATAGTTTTGTGCCAACTGATCATTTTGAGATAAAACAATCGTTGAATATAAAAAAACCAAAAAGAGGATAATTTTCTGCATAGGACATAAAAAACAATGTACTAAAATAGCTTTTTTTTCGCTAATTAGTACATTGTTTGTATAAAGATTAACTTTTTTAGTTGATGATGTCAAATCCGGTGAAGGGACGCAACACTTCCGGAATAACAATTCCTTCTGGTGTTTGATAATTTTCAAGAATTCCGGCCAATACTCTTGGTAAAGCCAAAGAACTTCCATTCAAGGTATGGGCTAATTGGTTTTTACCCTCTTTATCTTTAAAACGCAATTTCAAACGATTGGCTTGGAATGTCTCAAAATTAGAAACAGAACTGATTTCCAACCAACGCTCCTGAGCGGTTGAAAAAACCTCAAAATCATAGGTCAGAGCAGATGCAAAACCCATATCTCCACCACACAAACGCAAAATTCGATAGGGTAATTTCAATTCCTGTAATAAAGTTTTCACATGTTCTACCATGCCATCTATGGCTTCATATGATTTATCTGGATGTTCGATGCGGACAATTTCTACTTTATCAAATTGGTGTAAACGATTTAAACCACGAACATGAGCACCATAAGAACCGGCTTCTCTTCTAAAACAAGGCGTGTAACCGGTACATTTAATTGGCAACTCATTTTCGTTTAAAATCACATCCCGAAAAATATTAGTTAACGGAACCTCAGCGGTTGGAATCAAATATAAATTATCGGTTGCGTCGTGATACATTTGCCCTTCTTTGTCAGGTAATTGTCCAGTTCCGAAACCGGAAGTTTCGTTTACTAAATGAGGCACTTGGTATTCCAAATAACCGGCTTCTGTGTTTTTATCTAAAAAATAGGTAATTAATGCCCGTTGGAGTTTTGCACCTTTCCCTTTGTAAACCGGAAAACCGGCACCGGTGATTTTTACTCCTAATTCAAAATCGATAATGTCATATTTTTTTACCAATTCCCAATGTGGTAATGCTCCTTCGTGTAAAGTTGGAATAGCACCTTCCTGATGAACCGTTAAGTTATCTTCGGGTGTTTTACCTTCCGGAACAATATCGGCAGGAGTATTTGGTATTTTATATAATTCTTCTGCAAGTGAAGCAGTATAAAACTCTAGTTTTTCTGATAATTCTTTGCTTTTTTCTTTTAACTGAACTGTTTTTTGTTTGACAATTTCGGCTTTTGCTTTTTCGCCCGATTTCATCATTTCGCCAATTTCTTTCGAAAGCAAATTGGACTCAGCCAAGATATTATCTAATTCTACTTGTGTAGTTCTTCTTTTTTCGTCTAAATCTAAGACATTATTAACCATACTTTGGGCATCTAAATTTCTTTTAGCCAAAGCTTTGATTACTTTTTCTTTATTCTCTCGAATGACTGTCAGTTGTAACATAATATGCTTTTTTTGCGAGCACAAATGTACGGAAATGTTTTGTAACGGTAAATGCTGATTTTAAAAATGATAAACACTAAAACAAGGTTTAAAAAAATGCTAAAAAAATCATCAAAAAATTATAAATCAATAAATTTTTCTACATTTGGTCTACAATTTCCAAACAAAATGAAAAAATACCTACTCATTACACTTTTAATATGCATCAATCCTTTATTCGCTCAAGACTTTTTAAAGGAAGTAGATGAAATTGCCGAAGCGGAATTAAAATCTTCTTCACAACTAGTTAATTTTCAAGCAAATCCAAATACTGCAAACTATGATGTTACGTATCAAAAATTAGAATTCACCATTGACCCGGCTGTTTATTTTATTAGTGGCAATGTGACGACCCAATTTTTGGCCCTAGAAAACATGAATACGATTACATTTGATTTAAGCAGCATAACTTCTACTTCAAATCAATATTATGCCAATAGAATAACGGTTGGTTCTGTGATGATGAATAACCAATCCGTAGCTTTTACTCACAATGTATTAACTAAAGAGTTGATAATCACGTTTCCATCAACGGTTAGTGCCGGAACATTACAAAGTGTAGCTGTTAGTTATGCCGGTGCTCCTGATACCACCGAACAAGGTTTTACTAAAAGTTCACATAATGGAACTCCTATTATTTGGACGCTCTCTGAGCCTTTTGGAGCAAGAGATTGGTGGCCATGTAAGCAAGATTTAAATGATAAAATTGATAGTTTAGATGTTTATATTACTGCACCTTCAGAATATATAAGCGTTACAAATGGTCTTGAAATGGGAATTGTCGACAATGGAAATGGCACAAAAACAACCCATTTTCAACACAATTATCCCATTCCGGCTTATCTAGTTGCACTTGCGATTACGAATTACAGTGTTTTTACACAACAATCAGGGACAGCACCTAATGAATTTCCTATTGTAAATTATATTTATCCTGAGAATTTGACTTCTGCACAAAATAGTTTAGCGGTTACCTTATCCATAATGGAATTGTTTGAAAATCTTTTTGAAACCTATCCGTTTTCTAATGAAAAATATGGTCATGCACAATTTGGTTGGGGCGGCGGAATGGAACATACGACCGTTTCTTTTATGGGGAGTTTCGGCAGAAATTTAATTGCACACGAATTGGCTCATCAATGGTTTGGCAATAAAGTTACTTGTGGAACATGGAAAGATATTTGGTTAAACGAAGGCTTTGCAACTTATCTTTCAGGATTAGTAGTAGAAGGCTTAGATGATGAAGCTTCTTTTGTGAATTGGAAAAATTCGATGATACAAAATATTACTTCTCAAAATGGTGGTGCAGTCTATTTAACCGATAGTGAAGCCTTAAATGTGAGCAGAATTTTCAGCAGCCGATTAAGTTATAATAAAGGAGCGATGGTGGTTCACATGCTTCGTTGGAAATTAGGTGATGCTATTTTCTTTCAAGCCTTAAAAAATTATTTAGCTGACCCTAGTTTGGCTTACGGATATGCAATTACCGAGGATTTACAATATCATTTAGAAAATGCGTCAGGAATTAATTTGACTGAATTTTTTAATGATTGGGTTTACAATCAAGGTTATCCTTCTTATACCTTAACCGTTGCAAACAACGCTGTGAATCAAGCCTTAATTACGGTAAATCAAACACAATCTAATTCAAGTGTTAGTTTCTTTGAAATGCCAATTCAGGTACGACTGAATGGTGCCGGGGGACAAACTTTTGACGTCGTTTTAAATCACACTTCAAACGGACAACAATTTATAGTTAATGTGCCGTTCCAAGTCACCAGTGCAACTTTTGATCCAAACAAACATATAATTTCTAAAAACAATTCAACTACATTAGGAATTAAAACAATAGATTGGTCAAATGTTATTCAATTACTTCCTAACCCGACTTCAAATTATTTAACCATTGAGGTTCCGGAAACCATGCAGATTGAAAACATTACCGTTTTCAACAATTTAGGACAAGTCGTTTCTTCATTCAACGAAAAAGTACTTATGGTTTCAAGCCTTTCAGATGGCGTTTATTATGTGAATTTAACTACCTCGGAAGGAACTTTTTATAAAAAATTTATAAAAAATTAATCCCATTCGTTTAAACCTTACTCATTTGTAAAGGGAAAACCTTACTTTTGTAATCGCTTTTGAATTTTAAAACACATCAATGGAAATACTCATTCAAATAGCACAATTAATTTTGTGCTTATCTCTTTTAGTGATACTACACGAATTAGGTCACTTTTTACCCGCTAAATATTTTAAAACACGTATTGAAAAATTCTATTTATTTTTCAACCCTTGGTTCTCTTTAGTAAAAAAGAAAATTGGTGAAACTGAATACGGAATTGGGTGGCTTCCGATGGGTGGTTATGTAAAAATAGCCGGTATGATTGATGAGAGTATGGACAAAGAACAACTCAAACAAGAGCCACAACCATGGGAATATAGAAGTAAACCGGCCTGGCAACGATTAATCATCATCATGGGCGGTGTAATTGTTAACTTTTTTCTGGCATGGATAATTTATATCTTTTTATTTTTAAATCACGGAGACAATTTTGTAGACAATTCTAAAATAACCCACGGTATCGCTGTTGACTCTGTCGGAAAACTATTGGGTCTTAGAAATGGTGATAAAATATTAAAAGTGGATGGGAAACCACAAGCTAAATTTGATCAATTACCTTTAGAAATACTTTTCGGCGACAATATTACTGTTGAAAGAGAGGGAGCAGAAGTTACTTTTGATTTATCAGATGAAGGAAAACGTGATGTTATCAAAAGAGCCGGAAAGAACTTCTTGTCTGCTCGTGAAGAAATCATCATTGACTCAATTGTACCTGGTCGACCGGCAGATATAGCCGGATTAAAGAAAGGAGATAAAATTGTTGGCTTAGATGGAATTCACATCAATTTTTTTGATGAATTTGCCACGGTGATTCAATTACACAAAAACGATAGTATTGACTTAGATGTAATACGAAATAAAGAACCTCTTGTGATTAGAGCCCGAGTGACTGAAGACTCTAAACTTGGTTTTTTAAATCATTTTCATACGCTGGAAGATGCTTTTGTAACAAAAGAGCTATCCTTTTCTGAAGCTATTCCGGCTGGGTTTAATAAAACCATTTCTACATTAACAGGTCAAATTAAACAATTTAAAATCATTTTTAATTCAAAAACAGAAGCCTACAAACAAGTTAGTGGTCCGTTACGAATGTTTAAAATTTTTAAACCGGAATGGGATTGGACATTCTTCTGGTCATTCACCGCAATGTTTTCTGTTTGGCTAGCCTTTTTAAATGTGCTGCCTATTCCGGGATTAGATGGTGGTCATGCCGTTTTTATCCTGATCGAAATGATTACACGCAAAAAACCAACAGAAAAAACCCTAGAAGTTGCCCAAACAATTGGTGTAGTTATCTTGTTGAGTTTGATGGCCTTAGTATTTGGCAATGATATTTGGCATTTAATAAAGGGAACCTAGATAAAAAAATGTGTATTTTTTTGCAGATTTTATTTGGATAAAACAAATTTCGCTCTATATTTGCACTCGCAAAAAAGGTTATATACCTTCCTCCTTAGCTCAGTTGGTTAGAGCATCTGACTGTTAATCAGAGGGTCCTTGGTTCGAGCCCAAGAGGGGGAGCAGAAGTCCAGCAGAAATGTTGGACTTTTTTTGTTTTTATATGTAATTCTCTAGCTTTTTATTAAACTTTTTTCAATTTTAATTATTTTTAAAAAATAATTTTATTTATTTTGTACTTCTTTTTCTATAATAATATTAGCCAACACTCTCTAAGAAAAAAACATCTACTTAACATTATAACATGAAAACTAAAAATATGAAAACTAAAATTTTATCATTTACAGCTATTATTTTGACATTAATTTCTTGTTCAAATGACAACGAGGAAACTTATACACCAACAACAAATCCAAACAATGTTTTGGTTTTGAAAGTTGACTATAATACAAATCAGTTTGAAGGTGGAAAAGAATTATCTTTTCCTAATACTACCTCTAATATGAACTTAACTAATCAATATGTTGCTCCTGGTGATTTTGGAAGTGTTAAAATTATTTATCAAGAATTAAACGAAACATTATTTGATGGAACAATTGTTTGGAGTGGTCTTGGACAAATTAATTATCCTCAAAATTTATTAAATGCAAATCAATTTGATACAGTTATGACAACAGATTATGTTACACCTATTTCAGGATTTGAGAATGTATTTAATCCAGATAATACAACATACAGTTATAATGAAGTATGGACTTCAGTACAAAGTTTGGTAAAAGTTAGACAATATTTAAGTTCAAATCCGAACGCTAGTGTTAAACTATTTTTATACACTCCAAGTGTTGGAATTGGAAATCCAGCAGAATGGGATTGGATTATTTTTATGAAAAACTAAAAGATAGTACATCAGGAAGTTACAAAGCTTTAAGAAAAAGTAAATATAACTTTCGCAATTTGGCACCACTTTTAACCCTTTAATTTCCCAATAGTTATAAATGCAATGATCGTATAAAAATTGTAACTTTCTCTCAGAAGTGGAGCAAAAAGAGTAATACGAAAGTGTTGGTCTTTTTTATTTTATCCCTTTTTAAATCAATAATGATTTTACTCAAAACAATAAACACCATCCAAAGACAGTCTTTTTATAGATTCATAAGCAATTATCTTCTACCGTATAATCATCACCTTTTTAACGGTGGAGTCTAAAGCATCATCCGAAGAAATAAAAATCATGTAGACTCCCGAAGCTACTTTGTATTTCCCGAATGCGGTGGTATCCCATTCAATTGTTCCGCCTTCAGAAATTTCTTCATGCACTAGATTTCCTTCAATGTCGGTAATTTTAATATTGGCTTTACTGGTTAAGCCGGAAATTTTGACAGTCCCTTCAAACCTGGGACGAACAGGATTTGGATAAACAAAGACATCTTCCAAGGAATCGCTCGGCTTGGTTGAAGTTCCTTTAAAAGAAACCATTCCTTTTGCGGTAGCGATGAAAACTTCTCCTGTTTTTCCATTAATTTCAACATCATTAATAACATTACTCGGAATTGGAGAATTGGTCGTCGTAAAATGATAAAGCGTTTCCTGCCCATTTGAGGAAAATAGAAAAACTCCTGAATCGGCTGTACCAACCCATTTATTATTTGCCCCGTCTACAGCAATATCCGTAATAAACTGTCCAAATAACAGCTCTTGTGCTAATCCTTCATCATTGATAATAATAGAACTCGTAGTTAATTCCTCTTGATTTATAAAACGATCCACAGAAGACAAAATACGAAGTCCTTTTCGGGTACCAATCCAGAGTTGATTTCGGTTATCTACTGCCACTGCTTGAACAGCCGATGACGGCAAGTTCCCTTCATTTTGTCCCTCTGTAATTTTTAATAATTTATTATTGTAATTCTCATTGAACGCTAATAATCCTTCGTCTAAGGTGGCCAACCATTTTGTGTTGTTTTTATCAATAACCATTCTGTTATTGCTTGTAAATCCGCTAATTACATTACTAACTGAAAAAGACTGCCATTGACCGTTTGTTTTTAAAACCTTAAACATATTGGCAATTAAACCATTTGAAACCCACAAATTTCCGGTTTTATCAAATGCGGTTTGTTCGACACGAATATCCGGGCCATAAGTTGGATTACCTGGATCAACCAATGATTCTAATCCACTATTTGTGGTATTAAATAAGGTAGTAGCTACATCATTTTCCAATTTTAATAAACCTGAAAAATAAGAACTGGCATAAATTTCATTTTCATTTGTAGGATTAACGGTTATTCTAACAATTGATTTAGCATTTAATAATTCCTCGAAGGGAATATTTAACCAACTATTTTCTTTGTATTTACTAATACCATATGAATCTAACGGATAAGGATTGTTAAATTGAGAATAATCTCCATAGGTTGCCCAAAGTGTTTCTGCGGGAGAAACAGTTATTGAAAAAATATTGTTTTTAGAAGGTCCTTGGGGTAACAAAAACTCAAACATATTTGGGCTATCCAAAGAAGTTTCTACCACTCCATTGTTTAAAGTACCGATATAAATAGTTGACCCAATAATGGTGGCACAACTGAAATTAGAATTTAGGTCAGGAATAGAACTATTTTGTATCAAAAGAGTTTGAGCAAATGATTCATTAAGCACAAAAACCTTAGAAGCGGTTGTTATGATAAGATTAGCCTCTCTATTCCTAATATCTAAACCAACCTGTCCTAAATTTAAAACTTCAGAAGGTATATTACCGTTAAATCGATAAACTCTATTATTATTATTTATAGCAACCAGTTGATTATTAAAAGTGACAATTTTTTTCCAATAATCAGGATTAAAAACTTCCCAAGCGTTGAAATCAATTAAATTAGGATTAGATAAATCCGCTTTTTTCAAACCATGATACAATGTGACCGCATAAATCTGATTATCTAGCACAGTTGTTTCTAAAATTTCTGTTTGACCTCCTGTCGGACTAATATAGAAAGTATCTCCAAAAGTCATATTAGAAAGTTTAAATTCTACCAATCCAAAATCACAAGAAATATAAAGTTTTTCAGCATGCTCATAAATATGGTTGATTTTTTTCTTGTTAGCCGGAATTCCACCTGTTTGATCACGAATACCAACTAAAAGTTGAATTGCCCCTGACTCTTCATTAATCATAATTAATAAACCATTATCATGACCAATAAATGTTCTATTATATTGACTACTATGATAAATAGTTGAAATAGTTTGACCGGAAAGTCCATCAACTGTATTTAGTGTTTTTAGTTCATCGTTTATTCTGTCTTTCGAAAAAATTGCCGTTTCACAAGCAGCAAACAATCGTGTAGAAGATTCGGAAAGATCTATAATTTCATTGTATGAAAAATAGCCTTTCCATAATTGATTTTGAGAAAATCCGAAAGTTGGTAAAAACAGTAATCCTATGATAGTAAAAAATTTCTTCATCCGCATTTATAAATTGACACACAAATATAGCTAAAACGAAATTATACTTCTTTTAATATAAAGGAATAAAAAAAGCTGCCTTTTCAGACAGCTTTTAATAATATTAAAGAAAGATATTAAACAACTCCTTGTGCAAGCATTGCATCAGCAACTTTTACAAATCCGGCAATGTTTGCTCCTTTTACGTAATCAATATAACCTTGACCATCTGAACCATATTTAACGCAAGATTCGTGAATATTAGCCATAATTGCTTTTAATCGTTGATCTACTTCTTCTGAAGTCCAGCTTAAACGCAATGAATTTTGAGACATTTCTAATCCTGAAGTTGCCACTCCACCCGCATTTGATGCTTTACCTGGAGCAAATAAGATTTTTGCTTTTGTAAATTCTTCAATAGCCTCCGGTGTCGATGGCATGTTTGCTCCTTCAGAAACACAAATACAACCATTAGAAATTAATGCTTTTGCTTCTGTTTGGTTCAATTCGTTTTGTGTAGCACATGGAAGTGCAATATCACATTTAACTTCCCAAGGACGTTTTCCTTCTACAAATTTTGCATTAGGATATTTTTTCAAATACTCACTGATTCTACCTCTTTGAACATTCTTAATATCCATTACATGTGCCAATTTTTCTGCATCAATACCCTCTGCATCATAGATATATCCTGAAGAATCTGAAAGTGTAACTACTTTTCCTCCTAATTCTGTTGCTTTTTCAGCAGCATATTGAGCAACATTTCCTGAACCGGAAACAGTTACTGTTTTTCCTTTGAAACTTTCGCCTCTAGTATTTAGCATACTTTGGGCAAAATATACATTTCCGTAACCCGTTGCTTCCGGACGAATTAATGAACCTCCGAAAGAAATACCTTTCCCGGTTAATACCCCGGTAAACTCATTACGTAATCTTTTGTATTGTCCAAACATATAACCTACTTCTCTTCCACCAACACCAATATCACCGGCAGGGACGTCTGTATCTGCACCAATATGTTTTGAAAGCTCCGTCATGAAACTTTGACAAAAACGCATAATTTCTATATCAGATTTTCCTTTTGGATCAAAATCAGAACCTCCTTTTCCTCCACCCATTGGCAAAGTAGTTAAGCTGTTTTTAAACGTTTGTTCAAACGCCAAAAACTTCAAAATACTCAAATTTACAGAAGGATGAAAACGAATTCCACCTTTATAAGGTCCAATAGCTGAATTCATTTGAATTCTGTATCCTCTATTCACTTGAGTTTTTCCGGCATCATCAATCCACGTAACTCGGAACATAATGATTCTTTCCGATTCAACCATACGCTCTAGTAGCATTTGGTTTTGATATTTTTTATTTTTTTCAATAAAAGGAATTACAGTTTCTGCAACTTCCTTCACAGCCTGTAAAAATTCTGGCTCATTTGGATTTTTTTTAGCTACTGCTTCAACAAAAGAGTGAATACTTTCTGTCATGATTATTAGTTTAGTAACGTTTAAAAAAACGTTTTCGTTTGATGCAACAAATATACATTTTATTAAAATATTGGTGTAATTTTTTTTATATTCTCAGTAGATTTATTTTTTTATTAAGAATTCATGATAAAAACATACAGTTATTGACATGATTTATAACAATTATTAGATATTTCAATATATATACAAGTATTTTTTCATTTTATTTTATAAGTGAATTATGTTTTTATATATTTGTCGAGAATTGATTATAAACTAGATGCAAATGCCCAAATATCTTATATTTACTTTTCTACTGTTTTTTGGAGTCAAAAATACTGTCATGGCTCAATTTGGTTTTTCACATGAAGTTGGAGTTATTGTTGGGCCAGTTGCTTTTCAATCAGACTATGGTGTACGTGGTGATGCGGGCACAAACTTAGGAAATACCGGATTTGGAATTGGATTAATTCATTATATGAACTTTTCATATCGTGCAGATTGTAATTGTTATGCCACACCAACTTATTTTAATGACCACTTTAAATTGAGAACTGAATTTTCTTATAATAAAACAAATTTAGAACACTTTGGAGAATGGGTTGATAAGGACAACAATAGGCTTTTCACTCAACAATTAAGAGCAATGAAAGGAAGTACTGCAGTAACCAATATCGGTATGCAGTTGGAATATTTCCCATTTAGTATTAGAGAGTTTTCTGCAACTCCAGGTAAATTAGGTCCATTTGTTAGTTTAGGTGGACAATTTAGTTACTACAATCCTGAAGCTTATTCAACTATGGGCCCTGGATTAGGAGAATTGCTTGAAGTAACTCCAACGAAATATATTGATGGTGTAACAAATGATGGTGGAACAGTGTGGTCTATTGTTGGAAGTGTTGGAACACGTTACAAACTAACCATTCTTTCAGATTTAATGATTGATTTAAGATGGCAATATTATTTTTCTAATTGGGTGGATGGTTTAAATCCAAATCCTGATGTATATAAAGAAAATAAATCCAATGATTGGTTGGTTTGGTTAAATTTTGGATATATTTATTATTTAGATTAGTACAAATTGACTAAAAAAAGAAACCCCGTAAAATATCACTTTACGGGGTTTCTTTTTTATTATCTAAAGGCTTGTTCAATATCGGCCAGTAAGTCATCAATATCTTCAACGCCAACGCTTAATCGCACTAAGTCATCTGTTATTCCAACTTCTAACCTTTTTTCTGCGGGAATAGAAGCGTGTGTCATTAATGCCGGGTGATTTGCTAATGATTCTACTCCACCCAGAGATTCTGCCAAAGTAAATACTTTTAGTTTTTCTAAAAAGGCAATTGAATCTGATTTTTTAGCTGATTTAAAGGTAAATGAAACCATCCCTCCAAAACCACCTATCATTTGCTTTTTTGCAATTTCGTGAAAAGGATGATCAGGTAATCCCGGATAAAAAACTTTTTCAACTTCAGGATGATTGCTTAAAAACTCAGCTACCTTCATGCCATTTTCACAATGTCTTTGGACTCTAAGATGAAGTGTTTTTATTCCTCTCAAGACCATATAACTATCTTGAGGGCCTAAAGTTCCTCCCGTTGCAAATTGAGCGAAATGTAATTTTTCGCCTAATTCTACATTTCTTACAATTAAAGCCCCAGCTATTACATCAGAATGTCCTCCTAAATATTTAGTTGCGGAATGCATCACAATATCTGCCCCTAAATCCAAAGGTTTTTGAAGATAAGGGGTTGCAAAAGTATTGTCTACAGCAAATAAGATTTTTTTATCATTGGTAATTTTAGCTATGGTTGCAATATCTGCTAATTTCATCAAAGGGTTTGTAGGTGTTTCTACCCAAACCAATTTTGTGTTTTCATTTATCAATGACTGAAATTTTTCCAAATCATTCATGTCTACAAAATGAAATTTAATACCAAAATCGGCATAAATCCTAGTAAACATTCGATAAGTACCTCCATATAAATCATCCATTGCAATAATTTCATCACCAGGCTTCAAAAGTTTTAATACGGAGTCTGTCGCAGCTAGTCCGGAAGAAAAAGCTAAACCACGAACTCCGTTTTCAATACTCGCCAAAGCATCTTCTAATGCTTGCCGAGTTGGATTGGCCGCTCTGCTATATTCATAATGATTAGTTGGTACACCCGGACTTTTTTGAGCAAAAGTCGACGTATTATAAACCGGCGGCATCACTGCACCCGTACTTGGGTCGTGGTGTTGACCTCCATGAATTACTTTTGTATTGAATTTCATATTATTATTTATTTGTGCAAAGATAAGAAGTTGAATTTAGGCAATAAAGCTTAAGTTCATAAAGATTCTATAAATAATTTCATCCGCTTTTCTAAGATAACTGTTTTCAAAATTAAAATCTGTATTTTTGCATTATGGAAACAAATAGGCAAAAGAAAATAGGTAGTGTTTTACAAAATGATTTAGTAGACATCTTGCAAGGTGAAGTTCGTAAAAACGGAATATCCAATTTGATTATCTCCGTTTCAAAAGTGTCTGTAACTACCGATTTATCAGTAGCTAAAGTATATTTGAGTGTTTTCCCTACAGAAAAAGGAGCCGTGATTTTAGCGGCAATCAAATCAAATACACCCTTAATCAAACATGATTTGTCGCAACGCGTAAAACTTCAATTACGTAAAGTACCTAATTTATTGTTCTTCATTGATGATTCATTGGATTATATTGAAAAAATAGACAAAGCATTAATTGGCGATGAAAATCCAATTGAAAATCCTGAACTTTTAGATAAAAGAAAAAAATCGTAAGTTGAAATTTCCGCTTTACATAGCCAAACGGTATTTATTTAGTGGTAGTAAAAATACGGCAATCAACATCATTACTTTTATTGCCTCCGCAGGAATCATTTTGGGTACGATGGCACTCTTTGTGGTTTTATCAGTATTTAGTGGGCTTAGAGATTTTAGTCTGTCGTTTGCTAATGATTTTGACCCGGATTTAAAAGTAGTTGCTAAAATCGGAAAAACTATCTTTATCACTCCTGAACAGGAAAATGAAATTTCACAACTCGAAGGTGTTGCAAACTTTAGTAAAATTATTGAAGAAAGAGCCCTCTTTACCTTTAATGGAAAAGATCAATTAGCCAATATCAAAGGGGTTGATCAAAATTTCCCTCTAGTTAATCAAGTAGAAAAAACCATTTTTCAAGGACAATGGATAGAAGAAAACACTGAGCAAGTTGTGGTTGGCCACGGTATTAGTCAAAAACTTTCCATGGGATTATTTGATTTGGTCAATGTCTTTGAAACATTTGTTCCAAAACCGGGAAAAGGTACTATTGACTCACCTGAGGGAGCTTTTAATCGATCCGTTTTAGTTCCTGTTGGATTCTATTTTATTAATGAAGAACTTAATCAAAAATATGTTTTTGCCAATTTAAATATTGTACAGGAATTATTAGATTATAAATCCAATCAAATTTCGGGTTTTGAATTGAAACTCGAACCAAAAGCTGATGAATCAGCTATTGTTGAATCGTTAGAAAAAATTTTTCAAAATAATATTATCATCAAAAACAGAGCTCAATTAAATGAGTCGCTTTACAAAATGCTAAATACCGAAAATCTGGTTTTGTACCTCATTTTTTCTTTGGTCATTGCTGTTACACTTTTCACCTTAATTGGAGCATTAATCATGATAATCATTGAAAAGAAATCAAACCTAAAAACAATGTTTAGTTTAGGGTCAGATTTAAGTGATTTGAGAAAAATTTTTCTATACCAAGGCTTTTTAATTTGTTTGATTGGAGGAATAATTGGTTTGTTTTTAGGAATAGTATTGACACTCCTCCAACAAAAATTTGGTTTTATAATGATAAATGCCAACATGGCTTATCCTGTCCGCTTTTCAATATTCAATATTGTGATTGTGATTAGTACAATTGCATTACTAGGCTTTTTAGCTTCTTGGATTGCAAGTAGTAGAGTGAGCAAAAAATTATTGGAATAAATTATACTGTTTGATAATTAGCATACACCTGAGCAATTTCTTCAAAAACATCCATCAATGCCATGGCACCATCGGTGGTTACTAATTTTTGTTTGTAATCTTTGAAACCGTGAACACCTTTGAAGTAATTGGTGTAGTGGCGACGCATTTCAAAAATTCCTACGCGTTCACCTTTCCATTCCATTGACCAGATTAAGTGGTTTCGAGCAGCTTCGATGCGGTCTTTCATCGTGGGTTCCGGTAAATGTTCTCCGGTGCTGAAATAATGTTTGATTTCGTTAAAAATCCATGGATAACCAATGGCGGCACGGCCAATCATCATACCGTCTAGACCGTATTTATTTTTATATTCCAATGCTTTTTCAGGCGAATCGATATCACCATTACCAAAAATAGGCATCATAATTCTAGGATTATTTTTGACACGGGCAATGTGCGACCAATCGGAATGACCTTTATACATCTGTGCACGTGTTCGGGCATGAACCGTTAAGGCTTGCACGCCAATATCTTGTAAACGTTCTGCGACTTCATCAATGTTGATGGAATTTTCATCCCAACCCAAACGGGTTTTTACGGTTACGGGAAGATTTGTTCCTTTAATGACTGCCTTTGTTAATCGAATCATCAAATCGACATCTTTTAAAACACCTGCACCTGCTCCTTTGCAAACCACTTTTTTAACCGGGCAACCAAAATTAATATCCACTAAATCGGGTTGAACAGCGTCTACAATTCGGGATGATAGTTCCATGGCTTCTTCATCACCACCAAAAATTTGGATTCCCACCGGACGTTCATAATCAAAAATATCCAATTTCATTTTGCTTTTCATTGCATCACGAATCAAGCCTTCGGAGGAAATAAATTCCGAATACATCAAATCGGCACCGTGCAATTTGCACAAGCGACGAAACGGCGGATCACTCACATCTTCCATTGGGGCAAGGAGTAAGGGAAAGTCGGGTAAAATGATGTTTCCGATTTTAGGCATTGGAATTTTTTTGCAAAGATAGGGAAACGGGTGGGGTTTGCAAAATGGGCTATTTAAACCTAACTAGTTTATATTTTTCTAATTCGAATGCTCTTTGTAGTAATTACAACAAATGAATAATTTTTTATCGTGTGATTAAGTAGAAATTTTAACAATATGGAAATTATCTTCTCTAATTCAGAGTAATGATACCGTAATAAAATGACGCTTACTTGATTTTGATTGTATGCAAATACTAAATCTCCAAAATCTTTGTCCTCGGTTAGAATAATTTTTGGAGGATTTTGAGCTAATTTAATTATTTCTAAATCTGATATACCTCTGTAATTATCAAAAATTGAAATCATTTCAATTTTATTTTTAACCAACGTTTCAATTATTGGTAAAGGAATATTTTCGTCTGCAATAATCATCTAAACATCTAATAATTCTTCATTACTGATAACATTTGCAGCATAATCCAACACCGCCATTATTTGTTTGTATGTAATTTGAGGATACATTTTAAGTAAATCTTCTATGATTGCTCCTTCTGATAATTTTTTTAAAATTAGTTCAACCGTAATTCGTGTTCCTTTAATTGTAGGTTTTCCGTTCATTATTGCTAGGTCTCTAACAATTATTTCCTTTGTTGCATTCATAACTAAGTAGTTGAGTAAACAAATATACTAATTTTTACTGGTTTCAGGTTTAAGGTTTCAAGTTTCAAACCTAAAAATGAAAACTTTACTTTATATTTGCACACAATTCGCTAAGGAGCAGGGTTTGCGTTAGGGATTGCAGTGGAAAGCCCACAGGGACGGTGTAGCGATAGCGAAACCGTGACGAGGACATGGAACGAAAAGCCCGACCCTTGGGAAACGCCCAAAAAATTTGAATTAAACGAAGATGAAGAACATACGAAATTTTTGCATTATTGCTCACATTGACCACGGAAAAAGTACGTTGGCCGACCGTTTATTGGGGGCTACGCAAACGGTGACGGCTCGTGAGGAAAAAGCTCAGTTGCTAGATAATATGGATTTGGAGCGAGAACGTGGGATTACGATTAAGAGTCACGCGATTCAAATGGAATATACCTACAAAGGCGAAAAATATATTTTGAATTTGATTGATACGCCCGGACACGTGGATTTCTCCTATGAAGTTTCGCGATCCATTGCCGCTTGTGAAGGGGCTTTGTTGATTGTAGATGCGGCCCAAAGTATTCAGGCTCAAACGATTTCCAATTTATATTTGGCTTTAGAAAACGACTTGGAAATTATTCCGGTGTTGAATAAAGTGGATTTGCCCAGTGCCAATCCGGAGGAAGTGAGCGACGATATCATCGATTTACTGGGTTGTAAATTAGAAGATATTATTCACTCTTCGGGTAAAACCGGTTTTGGTGTAGAAAATATTTTGGCGGCGATTATTGAAAAAATCCCAGCTCCAAAAGGAAATGTTGATGAACCGTTGCAGGCGTTGATTTTTGACTCACATTACAATCCGTTTCGTGGTATTGAGGTGATTTTCCGAGTGAAAAATGGTGAAAT
>Ga0164292_10000518_pt1 | contig 30241 bp, 21 predicted proteins | sample GEODES117metaG_FD_111486 | JGI IMG/M metagenome (GOLD analysis project Ga0164292, IMG submission 111486) | Eutrophic lake water microbial communities from Lake Mendota, Wisconsin, USA - GEODES117 metaG | ecosystem: Environmental > Aquatic > Freshwater > Lake | place: USA: Lake Mendota...
AGTCGAGTAGTGCCTTCACCCGCTTGTCGCCAATCACCCAGAAGCCCAATCACCCAGGAGCCCTGTCACCCAGTAGCCCCGATTCGCCGCCCTGGAGCAACGATTCAGAAGTCAAAACGAAGTTGCGAAAATCATCTGCTCGACGTCGAGAAATTCAGGCAACCAAGACATCAGCTCCGCAAAACCCACCACGGTTTTCGCCTTGCTAACTTTTGGGGCCCAGCGTATTCACCCGACCGGCCGTGATTAATGCTCCACGCAAATCGCGCCCAGCTCCAACACAAATGATTCCTGCCAGAGATCAGAGATCCGAACCGGTCGATTCTGTTCAGCCGCTCAGCCTATTGAACAAACCGAAAGAGGCTCGGAGCCACCTTTCGCTCTGCTCGCAATCGATAACAGAGCCAAGCTCACCAACCGGCCGTCACCGACACGACTGACCAAACCTGACTCTTTCTGAACACGCTGAACACTGGCTCGAATAACCCGCCCGTTGCGAATCTGCCTCGGACTAAACCAAGCCGACCACAATCTCCAGTGAGGAAATCCCCAGCGACTGATGTTCACTGAACTCCAGCGCCAGCCAGCTTCCACTCACCTACTTCACGCCGCAGGGGAAATTGTCAGTAACTCGGCCGACTAAATCAGCCCGCGATTCAACTTCAAAATCTCCGGCTTCACTGGCTTGACATCGATTGGCTCGTTGTCGATTACAGGCGTCCACACAACTCGGTTGCGCTCAGCAATGCGCTCAGCAGCAACCCGCTCCGTCCTTACCACTCAATCTGAGCTTCCACTTTTTTGACTCGAACTACCGAGCATAAAAGCAGAAGCATGATTCAAGAGGACCAACAGCCAGCTGCTCAGCACAAACCGACCGGTACAAACCGGGGGTGAGCGACTCCGATTCGTTGCTCTCTTTCGTGCCTACCCAAGCTTCCGGGCTGAAAGGGAACTTGCCCACCAACCCAGCCCAGCCGAAGCATACCGAGCCGAAGCATACCGAGCCAAAGCATACCGAGCCTCAGGCTCAAAAAGCGCCCGGACTCGGCAATCCGAAAAAGCCAACGCCATCCAACGACCAAATCAAAGTCGTGCTAACCAGCAACTTACCCGCCAACGAAATTGACGGGCAAACAACCAAGTTAGCACCACCCAACTTGCCTAATCGTAGCAGACAACCAAGCGAAGCTGAACTAGGTGACCAAGTAAGGATCGAATAACCCGCATGGGGAAGTCGACACTACTTGATTTCGACAACGCCACCAGCAGCTTCGATTTCCGACTTGATCTTGGCAGCTTCGTCCTTCGATACGCCACCCTTCACGGTGACCGGGGCGCCTTCGACCATCTTCTTGGCGTCCATCAAAGAAGCGCCAGTGATGTTCTTGACAACCTTGACGACTTCCAGCTTCTTGTCGCCAGCGCCAGCCAAAACGACGTCGAATTCGGTCTTTTCTGCGGCTGCGGCTGCACCGCCACCGCCAGCTCCGCCCGGTGCTGCCATAACGACTGCACCGCCAGCAGCAGGCTCAATCCCGTATTGGGCCTTGAGGTAATCGCTCAGTTCCTTGGCTTGCTTCAAGGTCAAACCGGCAATTTGATCGCCGATAGTCTTGGTTTCTGCGGAAAATTCCATGGTTGCGCTGTCAGACATTGCTCGTCACCCTTTCTTCGAAATCGAGCCGCACGACAAATACGGCCCTCAAAAATCACCAGTTCAATTGTGAAACAAATATCTCAAGTTCTCCTGCCAACCAGCATGGGTTTGCTCCCAAGCTGCCAATCGGTCAAGAAAACATCCGTTATCCCTGAAAATCGACTCAGACATTTGCCCGAGCTCAGCGGCCGAGCGTTGCTCTCGACCGGACGGCAACCTTGCCGAAGAATGTCAGGCAACCATGCCCGACTTTTTGACTGAACACACTAGAGGCACTCCCAGCCATCCGAATGGTCTCAGTGGCAAGAAAGCAACACTCCAAGTGACTAGCCGTTCTTTTCGCCAGCCTGCTCAATTTGGCTGGCCAACTTTCCTGCCGGGGCAATGATTTGGGATGCCAATTGACGGCCTGGCCCGAGAATCTGACCGACCAGCATGCTGAGCTGCTCTTGCCGATTCGGCCATTTGCTGATCTCAGCCACCTTTTCAGGGCTGAGCTGCTCGCCGTCCATGACGCCGCCACGGGTCTTGAACGCGGCGAACTTGCCGTCCTTGTCCAGTTCCGTCACTTCCTTCACGAGAGAGATAAAGTCTTCTCCCCCATAAAGGACCGCAGCGGTTCCTTTTAACCCTTCGAACGCCGGCCCCAAATCGGTTCCCTTGGTGGCCAACCGTGCCAGGCTATTCTTAATTACCAAGACACCAATCTTCTTGTCGCGCAACTTTTTGCGGAGCTCCGCGGTCAGTTCAGAATTCAAACCGACCATGTTGCCGACCACGCAGTCCTGAACACCGTTCAGGCGACGTTTGATGTCGTCAGCTACCAGACCTTTGACTAACTTGCTCATATCTGCTTTGCCCTAGGCCAAGCGGCACCAGCCACTTGGCTCGCTGAACACATTAAACCTAGTTAACTCTCAATCTCGCCCCACCCAAGCTTTCGCACAACAGGCAACCCCGTCAGCAAAACCTGGAATACAATCTGAAATGACTCTCGCTTGATGACAGCAGGTGCCTCGTCCGAGAAGCGCGAACGATTTGGCAAGTCCCGACAGTAATCAATCTACTAAAGCCAAGTCTCCAACGGACCTCTTCCCGCAGTCGACCTTTACAGTCATCCGCGAGCCGCCCCAATTTCTTGGGACCACAGCCCAGCTCAACCTTAAGCCGCGACCGTCACTCCGGGGCTCATCGTCGCCGAAATCGAAATCCCCTTCACATAGGCCCCCTTCACCGCTGCCGGCTTGAGGTTCTGAATGAAGTCAATGAACGCTTGAATGTTTTCTTGCAACTTTTGCGGCTCAAAACTCAATCGACCAACCACCGCGTGCACGTTGCCACCGGCATCATTCCGGAACTCAACCTTACCCGCCTTGTACTCCTTCACGGCTGTTCCGACATCCGGCGTCACCGTTCCAGCGCGGGGCGAAGGCATCAATCCGCGGGGACCGAGAACCCGGCCCAAGGGACCAACCAAACCCATCATGTCCGGGGCTGCGATGCAGACATCAAAGTCCATCCAGCCTTCCTGAATTCGCTTCGACAAGTCTTCCTGCCCAACCACATCGGCACCCGCCGCCTTAGCAGCGTCCGCAGCCGGCCCCTTGGCGAATACAACCACGCGTTGGGTTTTGCCAATACCGTGCGGCAACACCAAGGAACCACGGACCAACTGGTCGGCCTGCTTGGCATCGATCCCCAGTCGCATGTGGACTTCCACCGTTTGATCGAACTTGCGCGGCTTGAATCCCTTCAGGATTTCAACTGCCTTCGGCAGCGCAACTGCGTCTGCCGGAACCTTCTTCGCCATTTCCCGATGTGCTTTTGATTGCTTTGCCATGATTCTCAACTACCCAGCTACTGCCTGTTTGATTTGTTTGCTTCGTTCTTTGTCCGGCTCGCCCTGGCGAATTGCCAACCATCAGTTGGAACCCGTTGAGCTCAGCCCACTCTCGCCGCCAATTTGGAAACCGATCTTCCCAGCAATCCCCGCCCAGCCGACTCCATCCGCCTGAACCTCGTCATGCCGAACCAACATCGTCGGTTCAACAGGTTACGGCTCTCACAATCTTTTACCCGCCCGGACAGCCAAGCCAAAAACTCAGCCCCATCGACGGTTCATCCATTTAGCCGACGACCTCGATCCCCATGCTCCGAGCCGTGCCCTCAATCATCCGCCGGGCATGATCCAAGTCCCGGGCATTCAAATCGTCCTTCTTCCGCACGCAGATTTCCTCTACCTGCTTGGCAGTCACCGTGCCAACCTTGGTCCGGTTGGGAACTCCCGAGCCACTGGCAATTCCGGCTGCAATCTTCAGCAAGGCCGCAGCGGGAGGGCTCTTGGTCACAAACTCGAAAGAGCGATCACTGTAAACGGAAACCACGACCGGCACCGGAGTGCCATTCATGTCCCGTGTTCGCTCATTGAATTGAGAAACAAATTGCCCGAGGTTGATACCGTATTTACCGAGCGAGGTACCAACTGGAGGTGCGGGGGTTGCCTGCCCGCCCTTGCATTGCAGCTTAACTTGAGCCACCAACTGTTTCGCCATAACCTGGTTCTTTCAACTTGACCAAATGTGTTCTTGATTCAACTTCAGCCCCCGGCAGAAAACCACAAGCCGGAAAGCCAAACCGCAAGCCGCAGCTCTGCGGCCCACACCAAACTAAACCTCTTCGACTTGCCAGTGCTCCAACTGAACTGGATTGGGCCGACCAAAAATATTGATCATCACTGTGATGCGCCCGTTGCGTTCGTCGATGTTCGACAACTCGCCTTCGTAATTCTGGAAATATCCCTCTTTGACACGGACCCGGTCGCCAACCTTAAATCGAATCGCAGTCTTGATCTGCTCTTCGCCTTCATCAGTCTTCACAGTTCGGCTACTGGCCAAAATCCGATCGACCTCGGTTTGCGACAACGGAACAGGCTTGCCTGCGGCCCCGGTAAAGTCGCCAATTCCAGCCGTATCCCGCACCAAAAACCAAGTGTGATCGTTCACTGCCATTCGCACGACCACATACCCGGGATAGAGCTTTCGCTTGACGATTCGCTGCTTGCCCGACTTGGAAAATTCCCTCACATCCTCAGTGGGAACGAGAATTTCACCGAAATAACTCTCCAATCCGGCCCGCTTGATGTTTCGCTGCAAAGCTTCGCAAATCGAATTCTCGCGGTTCACCTGAACCTTCAGGATGTACCAAGCCTTATCCTGATTGTCAGTCTCCGGCAGCGGCTCTTCCACCAATTCTTCAATCGGAGACTGACCCGAAGTCTCATCTCCTTCATCGCCGTCGAAATCCAACTCCTCGGGAGAGAACTCCTCGGCAAGCTTTTGGGCTGAACCCAGCTTCGGAGTTGCCAATCGGGAAGAACGCTTGCGAGAGGCCTCTTCGGCTCCGGCAGCGGCGTGCAACTCCCCATCTTTTTCAGGCATTTCGTTAGACACGACTATCCCCAAAGCCTCGCTTTAACCACCAACCCAAAACCTGCTCCAGCCCCATCTTCAGCTGAACGCGACCCGACAGGCAAAGCCCGCCAACTCAATGCCAACCAAGCTCAAATCAACCAGGCAACTCGCACCGATGCCTAATCAACCGGCAGCCAAACAGCCACCGTTTGCACCCAGCACCCACCGTTTGCCCCCAACACCTAGCCCAAATATCGAATGTTCAACAGCTTGAACAGATACGACCAAATCGCATCGAACAAAAACAAGATGAACGACAAGGCAAAGATCACGAAAATAACCACTGCCGTGGCACGCCACAACTCAGTCTTGGAAGGCCAAGAAACCTTATTCATTTCGGCTTCCACCGAAATCAAAAAGTCAGCAAATCGAGGAACATTGACCACCCGGAAGGCGACCCACAACCCCAACAACACCAAAGCCACCAATACCAGAGGCTGAGCACTTCCCGCCAACGACATCAGCCAACCCGTGTTGGACAACTGATAAGCCGCCAACGCAGCCAACAAAGCAATTACGCCAAACGCAACCTGGCGCACGACACGCCCTTGGGTCTGCTTGTAAAGCCGAGCCTGAAAGAGGCTCGCCCAAAAGCCGACCGGCTGTGCCGAATCCTGCTTGGTGACCGTCGTCATTGCCAACCTTTCAATTTCCCTGAACCAGCTACTTCCCTGAATCCACCCGGGCAAAACCTTTCCAGGCCAGCCCGCAATCGTCTTGAACTGCAATTTTCAAAAGCCAGAAAACGAAAGAGAAATGGCAGGGGCGGCGGGAATCGAACTCGCAACCCCTGGTTTTGGAAACCAGTGCTCTGCCAATTGAGCTACGCCCCTGCGTTCAATTTCTCTGTTTCGTGTTTCCCGTCCCGCACTTACCCGTCTCAAAGACAGCAGCCTCTTCGGGAGGCAACTACTCAGCAGGCAACGTCCTGCCTGAAAAACACCACCCGGGACATCATTCCCGGTAGCCATCCAAACAGCCCTGCGGAACCTGAACAGAATAGCAGCAAAAGCGTCACCCGCAAAACCACGGCTGACGCTTTCGCCTTGTTAGTTTCGACACCCGGAGGCCTTGCCAGGCGGCCAGCTAGCCACCCTTGGGACAGCTATTCTCTCCTGCCCCATTCCAACCACCAGTGCCCGCCGACCCTACTCGACGATCTTGGTTACCACACCAGAACCAACCGTGCGGCCACCTTCGCGAATCGCGAACCGGACACCATCGTCCATGGCGATTGGCTTGTGCAACTCAACCGTCACCCGGACGTTATCACCAGGCATGCACATTTCTGCGCCAATCAAGTTGGCTGTGCCGGTGACGTCGGTAGTACGGAAGTAGAACTGCGGGCGATATCCGCTGAAGAACGGGGTGTGACGACCACCTTCTTCTTTGCTCAAGCAGTAAACCTCTGCTTCGAACTTGGTATGCGGCTTGATCGACCCTGGCTTAGCCAAAACCTGACCACGCTGAATGTCTTCCCGCTTTACACCGCGGAGCAAACAGCCGACGTTGTCGCCAGCGCGACCTTCGTCCAGCAACTTGCGGAACATTTCCACGCCAGTGCAAATGGTCTTGCGAGGCTCAGCCGAGAGGCCGATGATCTCAACTTCTTCGCCAGTCTTCAAAACGCCGCGCTCAATACGACCAGTAGCAACCGTTCCACGACCTTCGATCGAGAACACGTCTTCCACAGCCATCAAGAACGGCTTGTCTTCTTCCCGCTTTGGCTCTGGGATGTAAGCGTCGATCGCATCAATCAGCTCGCTGATGCACTTCGAAGCAACAGGGTCTGCCGGGTTCTGGTAAGCCGGCAAGGCCGAGCCACGAACGATCGGCACATTGTCGCCGTCGAAATCGTACTTGTTCAACAACTCACGGATTTCCATCTCGACCAACTCGAGCAATTCCGGATCGTCAACCAAGTCAACCTTATTCAAGAACACCACCAAGGCCGGCACATCCACCTGGCGAGCCAAGAGCACGTGCTCCTTGGTCTGAGGCATCGGACCGTCCGCTGCGGAAACCACCAGAATCGCACCGTCCATCTGGGCGGCACCGGTGATCATGTTCTTGATGAAGTCGGCGTGACCCGGGCAGTCAATGTGAGCGTAGTGCCGCTTCTCACTCTCATATTCAACGTGCGAGACCGCAATCGTCACCGTCTTGGTTTCGTCGCGGACCGTACCACCCTTAGCGATATCCGCATAGGACTTGAATTGAGCGAGCCCCTTGGCAGCCTGAACCGCCAAAAGAGCGCCGGTGGTGGTCGTTTTACCATGGTCAATGTGACCAATGGTCCCCACGTTCACGTGGGGCTTTGTTCGTTTAAATTCTTCTTTGGCCATCTCTAATCACACCCTGCCAAAACAACAGACTCGTTTGAAACCAAGCAAAATCCACATTCAAGTCCGAACGACTCGCGGGTTATATTCCGCTACGCAAATCCGAACCAAGTCCAGAGCTAGTGATGGGACTTGAACCCATGACCTCGTCCTTACCAAGGACGCGCTCTACCAACTGAGCTACACCAGCATGGCCTTAAAACACTCAACACTCACCCCGAAACACTCACCCCGTCACCGCCAAGCAAACCAAGCAACCCCTCCATCAGGCACCTCCCTTTTTCAGGCAAGCCCCCGCGGAAGACACAACAGTCCACCAGCCGAAACGCAAAGCAAGTTACCGAGACAAGCAAAAAACCAATCAACAAGAGCGGGTGAAGGGAATCGAACCCTCACCACCAGCTTGGAAGGCTGGAGCTCTGCCATTGAGCTACACCCGCACAAACTAAAACCAAGTACACCCGCACAAACTGCCCAGTACACCCACCAACCAACATGCCGGCCAACCAGCATCCCGCCCAGCAGCCACACTCGCAGTTCAACCAAACCAGTTCAAAACAAACCCGCCGGAAAACCCGGCCAATTCATCCAGCCCCAATTCACCCCAGCAGCAACACAGCCCCACTCCAGCAAAAATGCTCCAGCGGAACCAAAAGACAGGCCAACCCGAACAATGCTCTGTTCGGCGACTGCCACCGGAAAGTTAAAAATGTTTGCCCTGACCGGCCAAAACAACCGCCAGCCAAACCAACTTCCAATCCAGCAAACGAGCCTGACAAGCGACTCAGGGCGAGAGAACATCCGTGCTAGACCGGTTCCAAACCAACCTTAACGGCCATCTAACCTCCCCGACTATCAGCTAATTGGCCGTCATTTCAACAAACGACAGGCCAACCTGATTAGGCAGCAGACATCAAATTACCGGCAAACTCGATTCGGCCCGCGGACCCGCCCCTGACAAGTGTATCAAATCCAGCCAAATCCCCAATGCCCAAGCAGCAGAATTCGGCAGAAAGAGCGCGTAAACGCCACAGCAACTGCAGCACCACCTCCTGCCAACCGCCTCTTTCAGCACCGGACTCATCAAGCCAACTCAAACAGTGGGGGGAGCAGGATTCGAACCTGCGAAGGCGTGAGCCAACAGATTTACAGTCTGTCCCGTTTGGCCACTTCGGTATCCCCCCGTTTCAAATAAACCAACCCAGCCCCCCAAACGGGACCGCTCGGCCACTTGTTACGAGGCCTGACCAGCCTCCCAATCCCAACCAACGACAACCCGTCGCGGGCAAAACCGCGTGTCAACCGGAAAGGCTACCCATCCGGCAATCATCGCTCATTTCCGCGCGACGCAGCCGAAACAAAAGACAGCCTCCCCCGAAGCTTCGGTCAACCAAATTGAACCGCCTGCCTTAAATAACAGTACGTGTTCGATATCAATATGCGTTCGAAACCAAATCGCGCCGTTTGACGCAAACCAAACGACCCAATTCAATCAAACGCATCGGTCTTGCGAAACAACCAAGCGAGCGACCTGACTTCCGAGAACCAGTCTTCAATTTCGACCGGTTCTCTTCGCGAGGAACTCTCTTTGGGAGACACTGACTTCAAGAGCCAGCGGAGGGACTCGAACCCACGACCAGCGGTTTACAAAACCGCTGCTCTACCAACTGAGCTACGCTGGCGGTGGAATTGGAAAACGTGCCAGTATAACGAAAAGCACTCCCCCCGCAATACGAAACGACTAATTTCCACCCACCGAGGTTCGCCGGAAAAACCGCTGCAAATCCACCCGGTCAGAATGCCGCAGCAGTCCCGCCCCAGCAGTTCCGATAATCCCCCGACCCGGACGACTCTTCCAACCCCCGAACTCTGCATGCCTCTCGCACAAAAGCCCCCCAGCCAATGGCTCGATTTGCAATCTACTCCCGATGAAGTTACCGCGACGATCCGTTTTCTTGAGCAGGCGGGAACTTTCCACTTTCCCAGCCTCCCGAACGGCCTCTTCTCCGCCGCCGCCGGGCAAACCCCGGAATTTGAACTGACCGGCTACCAAAACATCTGGGTCCGCGACAACATCCACGTTGCCTGGAGCCTTTGGGACGGAAATCGCGACCGTACCCGCGCGGTCCGCTGCGTCCGCTCATTGCTCGACTTTTTCCAAAGCCAACACGCTCGGCTTCGCGCGATCCTTGACGGCTCGGCAGACCCAAACGAAGTCCAAAATCGCCCTCATATCCGCTTTGACGGACATCGTCTCAGCGAACTGCCGGAAAAGTGGCCCCATGCCCAGAATGATGCCCTCGGTTACCTGCTTTGGCTTGGCTCACTGATGGCGAGCGATGGGGCGCTGCAACTTACCCCAGCCGACTGGGAATCGCTCGCCTTGTTGGTTCACTACTTCCTGGCGATCGAGGTCTGGCAAGACGAAGACAGCGGTCACTGGGAGGAAAACCGCAAAATCGCCGCCTCCAGCATCGGTTCGGTCTGCGCCGGGCTGGAGGCTCTGCTGAGCCTTCTCTCCCAGAATCCAGCGGCGGCGCAAGCCCTGCGCCAGGCCTCTCCGCCGTTGGCAGTGGAGCAGGTTTCTCAACTGCGGGAGAAATGCCGACTCGCATTGCGAGACACGCTCCCGCTGGAATGCAGCCAAAACGACCCGCTGCAATACCGCCCCCACGACGCGGCGCTGCTGTTCTTGATCTATCCGCTGAATCAGGTTCAGGACCACTTGCTCGAAAATCAAATCCTGACGAGTGTCGCGGAGCACCTCACCGGGCCGATCGGGATTCGTCGCTACAACGGAGACTCTTACTGGTGCAACAATTATCGCCATCAGTTCACGGCCGAACTCCGTTCCAGCGATTTCAGCGAAGACATCGCCAATCGCGATCGCTTGCTTCGCCCCGGACACGAGGCCCAGTGGTGCCTGTTCGATCCCATCGTCGCGTGCATTTACGGTCGCCGCTACGAGCAATCAGGCGACCATTCCGACTTGGCTCAACAAGTACAAGCCGTCCAGCGTTCGCTGGGCCAACTGACTCGCCCGGAAGACCGCTTCCCTCCCTTCCGCTGCCCCGAATCCTGGTTTTGGGAACAGGGCGATTGGATCCCTAACGACATCACTCCCTTGCTCTGGACACAGGCTAACCTGCTGCAGGCGCTCGATTCACTCCACCGCAGCTTCTTGCTGCGGGACCAAAAGGCAAACTAGGTTCTGGCCTCCAATTCCTGCTCGGCCGAGCTTTGCGCCATCCACAGGGTTCCGCAGGAAATAACCTGCCTTCAGGGCTTGGAAGCCCCGGAAAAGCCGACTTGCCTTGCAGCCTGGCCGGCAGACTTCAGGAACGCGCGTGGGCCGAATTCGGGATTCCAAAGCGGGCGATCCAAACTCGCCAGCCAGCGTCTGAGAGTGAGAAATACCGCCTTGGTGGCACCACAAAAAAAGGCCGGGAGGCATTCGCCCCCCGGCCCGAGAAAGTTTTCTCTGATACGGCTTTTCCGTGCCCGAACGCCTCGCTTAGGAATCGAGTTCCGGCAGATCAATTTTCTCTTCCTTGGCAGCTGCCCGAAGCTTGGTCAACGCGCGGGCCTCGATTTGCCGAATCCGTTCCTTGGTCACCCCGAGCTCTTCGCCCACCTCTTTCAAGGTCAATGGCTCCTTCTCGTGATTCAGACCAAAGCGGCTAATGATGATCTGCTGCTCGCGATAGTCGAGCTTGGCCATGATCCGGCTGATTTGCTCTTCCCGCATCTGCTGTTCCGACTCGGCGGCGTAATGATTGCCGCGCTCATCCGCTTGAGCGAGGAACACCTCTTCGCTGGTCGGACGAAATCGATCGCGCTGTCGGAACTCGTCCGGGATGGTCCGGGCAAAGTTCTTCATGATCGCCCAGCTGGCATAAGTGCTGAACTTATTCCCCCGGGCGTAGTCAAACTTCTCGACCGCCCGAATCAACGACATGTTTCCGTCGCTGACCAGTTGGAAAAAGTCGTCGCTGCCGTTCACATGCCGCTTGGCAATCGAGACAACCAGCCGCAAGTTCGACTGCACAATGCGGTTCTTGACTTTGATCGCCTCGTCATGCAGAGCCTGAATCTCATCCATCTCCTGGGATCGAGCCCGAGCGAGGTCAAGTTCCTTCCGCATCCGGGCAGCCTTGAACTTGAGGAAGTTGTACTTCCGGAACAAGTGCTGCTCTTGCTCGCGAGTCAACAACGGGACTTCGTACAGCGAAGCCAAATACCGAGGCAATCCAACCGGCGGACGAGTCCGACGCTGCGGGGAATCCGCCACCGGCAAATCGGCCTCGAGAATCCGCTTGTCAGCGCCCTTGCGGTGAAACTCAGGGTTGTCCATGTATTCCAAAGGGAGTTCCATGATCGAGCGGGCCCGCATCTCGTTCACGACGCGATACACGGTTGCCTTGGTTCGGCAATATCGTCGGCCAATCGACTCGGCCGGTTTTCCCGCCACGAAATCCGAGTAAATCCGTTCTTTCAACTCGAGGTTCAAAGGCCCACTGTTGTTCGGAAAAATCGCCAAATCAGGGTACTTCTCGTCAAAATTCTTGATGGTGTAACGAACCGTCTCCACGCTTCGATCGACCTGTTCGGCGATCTGCCGCGTGATCTCCGCGGGACATCCACCGGCAACTGACAACCGGCGAGCCAAGTCAACAATGAGCTCCTTATCCTGGGCCGTCAGTTGGCTGAACCGCTCGCCCCGACGGACCTTCTCCTGGTTCGCCTTGACGAAGTAGTTCACACTGCTGTGCAGGAAGCCCACCCGCTTTCGCCCGCCTTCAAAAACAAATCGGCGACTGACCAGCCCCTGCTGGCGCCAGCGCGAAATGGTCTTGGTCGAGACATTAAACTGCCGGCTCAAATCTTCGACCGTCAACACCGGTTCGCCCGCTTCATCAGCCGGCAAATTCGCAGCGTCGGAAACGTCCTCAATGAATTGGTGCAAATCGGGCAGCAAATCGGCTCCCGAAATCGCCACCACCGGCGCAAACTCCGGTCGATAACCGGTCACCCGAAAACAGACAAACTCATAACTGTAAGTTTTGTGCGGATCGATCTCGCGCAGCAAGCGCTCTGCCCGATCCACTTGCTCGGCTTTCTTTTCCCGAGGAGCAAAACGAACCTGCTGATCGCACAGTTCACGCATCAATTGGCAACGATATTTTTCCTGCATCGAATCACCGCCTTGTCTGTTGAACACCCAATCAGCCCGCTGTCCATCAGGCTGCCCAGGAGCCCCTTCTCGCGAAGCACCTTCCTCGTACTTCAACCTTCCCCAATACCGTTTACGCCTGAGCCTACTCGCCTGTTCATTTCCCGCCGCAATTCAATCCCGCGATTCAATCCCGAGACTTATCACCAGCAGCGGCCGTGAACAACTTGAGCAACTCAAATCCGCAACCACCGACCGAACCCACACCGCACACGCGAACGCTCATCAGTCAGTTGCCAATTCAGTAATGCAAATGACAGGCCAAGTTCGCGCTTTTCGGAAAATCCAATAAATTCGGTCGAAATCGACCCAATTCCCCGCAGCCGTAACGCTACCAATCCAACTTTCCGTTCGCTTTCGCTACGACTGGAATCAATTTGAGACAACCCCTGAGACGATAAATTCAGAGAGTCCGTTCCCTGTTTTTTGACTTTTTCCGGAATAACCGGAAAAAAGAGCGGCATTTCGCAACACCCAAGCCTCCACGACTGTATCAGGATTGCTCAGGTCGCCATGTTATACCAAGTTTCCCTGCGAAAGTTTCCCAATTTTGGGACCCTGCGGTTCGTCTCCCTGGCCCTCTGCTTCGCCTTGGCCTGCTCTGAACAAACGTTCATATCGCCAGCCCTGGCCCAAGCCCAACCTGACAAATCGGCTCGCGAATACCAAATGCAAGTCGAATACGCTGGCAATGTGACACCCCTGGCCAGCCCGGAAGCCGAATCCCCAGAGACCATTCCGCTCAAAGTTCAAGCGCAATTCGCTTTCTCGCAAGAGCGACTGGACAACCGCTCGGCTCTTCGTAACTACCGTCGCAGCAGCGCGGAGATCACCCTCGGCTCGAGCACTACGACCAACGAACTGGGGAGCGGAAACCAGCAACTTAAAGCTCGACTCGCCAACAGCCAATTGACCCGGCCGATTCAATACCTGTCTGTCGGAGGGCTGCTGAAGCAATCCGAACTCGACTTGTTGACCGTCCCGGCTGACCCACTTTCCTTCCCACTCCTGTTTGCCGATCGGAAATCGGAAACGGGTGCTGAATGGCGCCCATCAGATTACGCCGTCCAGACTTTTTTGGCCGCCGAAAACCTGATCGAGCATGACGTCAAAATCACGGTCAAGGAAACCACCGCCAATTCGGTCAAGCTGTACCTGACCGGCGACGCCAAAGCCGAAATCGAGGGCGCGACAGCCCGCTTCCAAATCGTGGGACTTGCTCTGCTCGACACCCAATCGGGTGAAGTCCGAGGCCTCCGCCTGACCCTCGATGAAAAGCGAACCGCCAGCCAGTTGGCTCCCGCTTTCGATGGCCAAGTCAAAGTCGACGTGCGAATTGTGACTGCCGAAGAGGCCCGCCGGATTGACGCCGCAGCCGCAGCCGCGGCCCGGAAGGACGCCAACGCCCCGGTCCGCCTGCTGTGGAGCACCGACAGCGAGTTTGAATTGGTCTACGACCCGCGTTGGAAAATCATCGTTTCCGAACCCGAAACCGTAATCATGCGGTACGCCGACCAAGGCAATCTCTTGGCCCAGTGCAGCATCCTTCAACTGCCGCGGCGTCCAGCCGATCGGCCGCTGTCCCTTGACGACTTCCGGGCCGAAGTGCAAAAGCTCCTGACCGAGGCCCCTGGTGCGATGGTCTCGGCAGGTTCGCTCTCCACGCGAAACGGCCTCTCGGTTCATAAAGTTGTCGTCACCGGCAAGCAGGATGACGTCCAAATCGACTGGCTTTATTACCACGCGGCCCATCCCGACGGCCGCCGGGTTGCCCTGATCTTTACGCTCGAGCACGAAGTCGCCCTGACCTTCCAAGGGGCCGACGAACGCCTGCTGGAGGCGATTCGCTTTGCTGCTCCCAAAACGGCTCAGGCCGAATCCAGCGAAGAAATCAAGTGAACCTCGCAATCCCCTCTCTGTCGCTGACTAACCTGGTTGGCATCAATGCGAGCTAAGCCAGGGGGGGCTGGGCAAGGCGTCATGACTGTCCTAACTTCAAGTGCTGCCACGTCGGCAGCCCTTCAAGTCATGCAGTTGAAAGTCGCTTCCCATGCTCGATCTCTACGACAAGATTCAGGAATCTGTCGCGTTCATCCGCAAACGCTGGCCAGCCACTCCGAAAGCAGGCATCATTCTCGGTACCGGCCTCGGTTCGCTTGTGGAAAAGATCGATGTCCAAGCGGCGATTGACTACAGCGAAATCCCCAACTTCCTCAAGTCGACCGCAACCAGCCATCGTGGCCGACTCGTTTGCGGATTGCTGAATGGCCTCCCGGTCATGGCGATGGAGGGGCGGCAGCACCTTTATGAAGGGTACTCTCTCAAGGACATCACCCTGCCAGTCCGAATCATGAAAGCCCTCGGAGCCGACTTGCTGGTCGTTTCCAATGCCTGCGGCGGCATGAATCCACAATACGCCTGTGGCGACATCATGCTGATCGAGGACCATATCAACCTCCTCGGCGACAATCCGCTAATCGGGATCAACGACGATCGACTTGGTCCCCGGTTCCCCGATATGAGTCAACCTTACTGTCACCAACTGATCGACCGGGCCTTGAAGCTCGCCCGAGCCAAAGACATCGTCGCCCACAAAGGCGTGTTTGTAGCTGTCGCGGGACCGAACCTGGAAACGCGGGCCGAATACCGCTTCCTCCGCCTGATTGGCGCCGATGTTGTCGGCATGTCGACCGTTCCCGAAGTGGTTGTCGCAGTTCACTCCGGCATGCGCGTTGTCGGCTTTTCGATCATCACCGACATGTGCCTCCCCGACGCCCTCAAACCGGCCAATGTGGAAGAGATCATTGCCGTGGCGAAGCATACCGAGCCCAAGCTGACCGACCTCGTCGTCGGCGTCCTCTCCGAGGAGAAGTAAGCCGTTCGCCTCGCCCAGCAGTTCCTCCCCCCTGCCCTCCCATGCCAACCCTCTTGCCACCTTCGGACCCCAGCCTGATCTCGCCCGCGGCCCTGGCGGCAGCCGAGCGAATCGCTCAGAACTGGCCCCAGCGGCCGCGCTTTGGCATTATTCTTGGGACTGGAGCCGGAAACCTGGCTGAGGCCATCCGCCGCGAAGCAACCTTCCCTTACACAGACTTCTCTGGCTTTCCGCACAGCACCGCGATGGGGCATGCCGGCCAATTCGTCTGCGGCCAGCTGCAGGGCCAAGCGGTCATCGCGATGCAAGGACGCTTCCACCTCTATGAAGGCTACCGCGTTGAGCAGTCGACGCTCGGCGTCCAAACCATGGCAGCCCTGGGGACAAAGTTTCTGCTGGTCAGTAACGCCGCCGGTGGGATCAACCCGAAATTTCGCAGCGGCGAGGTGATGCTGATCACCAGCCATATCGACCTGATGTTCCGCCCTGCCCCCGCTCCGGAGACCTGCCGCAGCGGCCTGCGTCCAGAACTGCGCGGCGATTCGGCTTACGACCGGGAGTTGATCGCCCAAGCCGAAGCTTGCGCACGCCGACACGATTTTTCAGTCCATCGCGGCACCTACTGCGGACTCCTCGGGCCCAACTACGAGACCCGCTCCGAGTACCGCTTTCTTCGCCGCATCGGCGGTGACACCGTCGGGATGTCGACCGTTCCCGAAGTCCGCCTCGCCGCCCGGCTTGGACTTCGTGTGCTCGGGCTGTCGATTGTCACCAATGTGGCCCGCCCCGACGCCTTGGACCCCACCTCGGGTCAAGAAGTGATCGATGCCGCCCAAGTAGCCGGCCCCTGCCTCCGGGCACTGTTCGAAAACGCCATCTCCGCCAATTCCTGATCAATGTTTCCCGCTCAAAGCCGAGCGCACCCGATCAATTGCTAGCATTTGCAATCAGGCAAGCCACGAAACCAACGAAAACTCGTCTAGGTTTGTCCGCGCCACCTTTGCTACATTTCTGGCTGCCAGCGGCCTGCCCGCGACCGGCCCAGCCCGACGGATTCAGGCTTGGGCCAAGCTCACTCGCGCCCCCGGACGCCGCCTTTTCAAGGATGAAACAAGCATGCTCCCTCCCGGCTCACACTCGGCTCAAACTGTTCTGACGCTCGCCTTTGGCCTGCTGCTCGGCGCGACAACCATTGCTCAGCAACCAACAGGCGCCCAGCAACCGGCTGGTAATACGCCCGCCGACTATCAAGCGCTGCAGAATCAGGCTGCTCAACCAGCGACAGTGAATCAAGGTGGGCGAGCACCCGAGGGCTTTGATAACCTTACGCCGGAACATCTTGCCTATATCGAACGCCTCCTCGAGTATTGGGAAAAAAGCAGCGCTCAGGTAAAGCGCTGCGAATGCGAATTTGAACGCTGGGACTATGACGCCAGCGTCGTGGCCAAACGCAATCCGGCTGACAATCGACTGGTTGCCCACCGCTTCGTCCGCGGCAAAATTCGCTATTCCTCTCCCGACCAAGCCCAATACGAGTCGACCGAAATGTGGTCGTATCAAAATCCGGATGCCGAAAATCCCTACGGCCAGTTAACTGGTGAGGGTGATCGCGAAAAGTGGATCTGCGATGGCTCCAGTGTTTACGAATTCGATTTCGCTAACCGCCGGTTGTACGAAACCAAAATCCCGCCCAGCCAAAGCGGCAACGGTCTGCTCGACAGTCCGCTCCCGTTCCTGTTCGGAGCGAATAAAGACCAGATCCTCAGTCGCTACTGGCTGCGGATCGCCACGCCCCAAGGCGTGGAAAACGAATACTGGCTGGTCGCGGTTCCCAAGCGTCAGGAAGACGCGCGGACCTATTCCAAGGTTGAGATCATTCTCGCCCGCGAAGATTTCCTGCCGAAGTCACTGCACATTTACTCGGTCAATTATGACCCGGCAACAACTGCCGTCAGCCAAGCTGTCGTCTTCAAAAATCGCAAGATCAACAGCCAACTCTCCGGCTTCCAAGACTTTCTTGGCGTCTTTGTTCGTCCGACCACGCCGATTGGCTGGCAGCGAGTCGAAAGCCTGCCCGAAGCGGGTATTCCTTCCGCTGGAGTGCCTGCCAACGACCCCAACCGGACCGGCGCCTTGCCGAACGCAAATCGTCCCAAGTAGTTAAGCAAAGTTGGGCAGCGGGAATTCGGAAGAGCAACCGCTCGCTTGCTCACCCCATCACCCGTCGGACGCCAGACGGCTCGTTAACCGGCGTCAGGAGCGAGTAGCCAGTTGTAATTCGCTGAGCGATTTGCTCGGCTAACCATCGCTGGACATTGCTCGCGGCGGCCTCTCGGTGGCTTCCCGGTCAGATTAATGCACGACGCGGACTCAATTGTCCCGCGCGGTTTGATCGCGCCCGATTCTCAGGCGGGCTAATTCCAATTCGCCATCGCTTGGCTCAACCGATTCCGCGCTTTGAACTCCGCGAATTTCGCGAACTCAGTAAACTCAGCAGATTACTGCTCGCGTTACTTCCGAGCCGCGCCGAGCTCCTGCCCCAGCCAGGCAAAGACCATTCCGACGACGAGCCCGACTCCATGGGCCCAATTGGCCACGGAACTGCGCATGCCTTCACTAGAGCCACTCATCATACCAACTTCTGAAGCCATGCAGAAAAATAACCAGCCAACCATAATGACGATGGTCGACGTGGGGAGAAAGAACCCGCTGCTCGGGTCTTGAAGTGTGCGGACCCAGATGAAACCGAACAAGCCGTAGACGATTCCCGGCATCCCGCCGAGATAAATCATCAAATTGGGGTCCTGCGGATTGGGCAACGCGCCTCCGTACTGCTCGGGGACTGCAACTTGGGCAAAGTTGCTGACAATGGCGACAACCAGACAAAGTGCTCCGAGCAGAAGACTCCCGTATCGCCCCTCAATCATGCGGCCGAATTGGTACAGCCAAATCAGGTTGAAAACGAGGTGCAAAACTCCAAAGTGAATGAAGACCGGCGTCACCAGTCGCCAAAATTCGCCCGACCGAATACTGGCGAACTTTAAAGCCCAGGCTTCCGGATTAAAGCCGTGTTCGACCGCAAGCTTGGCACCAAGTTCTGCGGGAACCGCATTAAAGGCAAGGGCTTTCATCGCGGCTGAAGGCCCGTTGGGCGACTCCCCGAAATTGGTCAATACGGCGACGACGATTGACGCGACGATCAGAGTGATAGTCAAGCCACCGCCGCGAGCTTGCCTGGGGCCTGGTTGCTGCAGGTTTCGCTCGAACCGTTGTTGGCGGTCCTGTCGTGCGCGACGCACCTCGGCCGCACGCTGGGCGGCCTCCAAATAACGCCTCTCTTGTGGATTGGTCAAATAGGCTTCCAACTCGCGGCGGGCTCGCTCCAGCTGGTTTTCATCCTTGACCCAAATTTCAAAGCCGGCTGTCTCTCGCTCGAATTTGGCTTCAATCCCTTCTGCCAACAGCCAATCGGTCAAGACACTTGCTTGATGCTCGGTCGGCAACGTTCCAATCTGTCGCATGATGCTTCGCCGCTTTCCTGATGATTCGTCGTTCGCCGCTGGCCAATGCGGCTCAGTTTACCGTTCGCTCTGCCTGGGCCACTTCCAACTCTTGCCGCACGCGCTCCACTTGATCGTAGTAGCCGCGTCGCGACAACAGGGAGGCAGCGGCTTCATCGAGAATCACCACCACGTCCCGATGCAACTGCAACGCAGAGGCGGTGACTTGAGCAGTGACTGGCCCCTCCACCGTGTCGCGAATCGCCCGGGCCTTGTGCTCACCCAGGGCCAACAGCAAACATTGCCGCGAGTCGAGGATTGTCCCGACACCCATCGTGACGGCCATGCGGGGAACCTGGTCCTCGCCCCCAAAAAATCGGGCATTGTCGCGAATCGTCTCCCCAGCCAACGTCTTGACCCTCGTCCGACTGCCAAGTGACGACCCGGGCTCGTTAAAGGCAATGTGGCCATCGGTCCCGATCCCCAACAGTTGCAAATCGATCCCGCCCGCTTGACTGATTTGCCGCTCGTAACTTTCGCAGTGACGCTCAAAATCGAGCGCCCGGCCATCGGGAACATGCGTCCGCTCTGGGCGAATGTTCAAATGGCTGAAAAGATGCTCCTGCATGAAAAAGCGGTAGCTCTGGGGATGGGTCCCAGCCAAGCCAACGTACTCATCCAGGTTGAAGGTCGTCACCTGGGAGAAATCGAGCCCTTCCTCGCGGTGGCGTCGAACCAGTTCCCGATAGACGGCCAACGGCGTTGAGCCGGTCGCCAATCCCAACACCGTGCGCGGACGTTGCTGAATCTTCCGGGCAATCAAGTCCGCCGCCGCCCGCCCTGCCACTTCGGCCGTTGCATGAATCACCACCCGCATTCGCCAATCTTCCTCTCTTGCCCTGCCAGCCCGCTTTTTGGCTTGGCCTCGGTCTCTGTTCAAAATGGCTTCAAATTGCAGTCCACGGCAAGCTCGCTCCGTGGTCGGTTGGCCGCTGACTCACCGTTCCAACCGAATTGTCTTGGGATTAGTTGTATCGCAATCAGCGCTTGGGGCCACCCCTGCCCCGAAGCCAAACCAGTGATTTTCCTTTTCGGCGTTGCCTAGTTCGGCTTTTTTCGCGAAAGTCCCGCCAAACGAAGGAGCTGAACGTTAACCGGCCAAGGTTTCGCGACCGCAACTGTCAGCTCCTTTTAAGTCTGCATCTCCCCAACTCCGCGTGTTTAGTCCGTAACGCATGAGCGACACGACGTCCAATTCCGGTTCCGCAACCCCTCAATTCCGGGTTGATGAAAACACCCAGCCCTTTCGGCTCGGGCCACGGCCTGCCACTGGAGGACTGGACGGGGATCTCTTGGACCAAACGCGCAATCAGATTCGAGAGTTGGTTGAGGAAATCGCCGGGCTGGCCAAATCAGGTTGCTCCCAAGGAGACTTTTTCGAGGGCTTCCTGACTCGTACCACCCGCGCCCTGGCCAGCAGCGGCGGGGTCGTCTGGACGAAGCCTGCCGCAGACCGGCCTCTGGAAATTGCCTTTCATATCAATTTCAACCAAACCAATCTGGCCAACAACGAAGCCGCCCAAGCCCAGCACACTCAATTGTTGCAACGGGTTTTGACTGCTGCCGAACCGTTGCTGGTTCCGCCGGACACCGCCAGTGACGCGACAACGGACGGTAATCCGACCCCTCATTTGCTGATCTTTGCCCCTCTCCGAATCGATCAGCAACTGGTCGGCTTGGTGGAGATTTTCCAGCGGCCCGGCGGCGGACCAGCCACACAACGTGGTTACCTTCGTTTTCTCGCCCAAATGGCAGACTTGGCCAGCGACTTCCTCAAAAGCCGGCGGCTCGAGGAATTCTCCGCCCAACAGCAGCTATGGAATGAGTTGCAAACATTCTCCCGACTGGTTCATGCCTCTCTGGATCCGGAACAAGTCGCCTTCGCAATCGCCAACGAAGGCCGCCGAATCATTGGTTGCGACCGGGTGGCTGTCAGTCTTGCCCAAGGAAAGTCGCAACGGATCGTCGCGGTCAGCGGGCTGGACTCAATCGAACGCCGGGCTGCGGAAATCAAACGCCTGGGAGAGCTGGCGACAGCAGTTGCCAAAAGCCGCGAGCCCCTTTGGCAGAACGGCGAGGCTCAGCCCTTGGCCCCGCAGCTTGAAACACCGCTGCAGGCATATCTCGACCAATCACAGAGCCGCGCCCTGGCAATCATTCCTTGGACCGCTTCCGAGAGTCAAGAGATTTCTTCGCCTCAACCTGCGGCGAGGTCTCCCGCTCCCGCGGCGACCTTGATCCTCGAACAGCTGAGTCAAGCGGGCTTCACCGCGGAGCAACGGCAACGTGCCGAGCAACTTCGCCCCGCAGCCGCAACCGCTTTGGCCAACGCGTTGCAAGTAGATCGCCTTCCCTTGCGGCGCACACTTGCGGCAATTGGCCAATGGACCAATCCGCTTTTCGCTGAGCGATTGACTCGAACGACGTTAGGGATCTTCTCCAGCCTCGCGCTCATGGCGGTACTTTGGCTGTTGCCTTGGCCCTTCGCACTCGGTGCCAAGGGCAAGCTTTGGCCGATCGAACGCCAAGAGGTCTATGCGGCAGTAAACGGCACGCTGGTGGAAGTAATCGAAGCCGACTCGCCCGACAGCCTCGTTCCGGCAGGTGCGGTCTTGGCCCAAATGTCCAACCACGAGCTTCAACTGCAACTCGAACGGTTGACAGGCGAACTGGCCAAGACCGAAGTTCAAATCAGCAATCTCAATCACCAGCAACTGGAAAAATCCCGCGGCAACAATCGAGAACAGGAACGCCGCGATCGCTTCTATCTCGAGACCGAACTCGCGAAGGCTACTGCTCTGCGTGAGAGCATCCGCGAGGAACTGGAGATCGCACAGATGCAGGCGGCGGCCCTTACTATTCGCAGCCCCATTTCCGGGCACCTGATCGACTGGCAAATTCGTCGGCAACTGTTAGGTCGTCCGGTCAGTCGGGGCGATCGCCTGATGAGTGTGGTACCTCCCGATTCCGAGTTTGAAGTCGAACTTTTCCTGCCGGAAAAGCGGGTCGGGCACTTCTTGGCCGCCTCCAGTCAGAATCCTGAACCGCTGAACGTTCGCTTGACTCTCGCCTCACAACCCGAGTTGCCGCTCACCGGCCGAATTGAAGAAGTGGACCAAGTGCTCGCACCGCATGACGGTGAAGGCAACTCACTCCGCCTCTTGGTACGATTCGACAATTCCGCCAGCGTAACCGCACCACTTCGCAGCGGGACCAGAGTCACAGCCCGGATCGAGTGCGGCTCGCAACCACTCGGCTATGTCCTGTTCCATGAATTGATCGAAACTATCCGGGGAGGCTGGAAACTCTGGTTCTGAGACAGTGCGTTGGCAACGATTTCGTCTGCCTCCTTTCCTGGCATGTCAAGCCTCGATCCAACTCCGCAAATCAGCTTCCGTTATAATTTCCTCTCACTGCCAACCGCGCTTTCCAATCAAAAGGCCCTGCACTGATGTTCGCTTTCCGCGCCACTCGCTACCTGCTCGCCTCCTCCCTGGCGACTGCTTGCCTCGCAAACTCCTTCCTCCCCGCCCAAGATGCAGGCAGTTCCTTCGCCCTCCCCGGTCGCGTACCCGGCCAACCGGCCAAAGTTCAACTGGCTGAACCGAGCCGACCAGCCGGCTTGGTGACTGCCGAAAGTCATGTCGACCTGCAAGATTGCGCAGTGCACCTGATCGATGACATCGATGTCCCCGCTCGCGAATCCGGTTTGTTGCGAGGTGTCAATGTGGTCGAAGGTCAAGTAGTCAAACAAGGTGAGCTGCTCGCACAGATCGACGATCAACTCGCCCAACGGCAATTGGAGGAGGCCAAACTCAAGCAGAACATTGCCACAGAAAAGGCAGAAGACAATACCGACGTCGAAGCCGCAGACAAGAAGCAGAAACTGCTCGCCGTGATGTACGATCGAAAGGCCAAGCTGCTCCGCGACAGCTCCGCTTCCCAAGAGGATGTGGAAACGGCCCGGTTCCAGAAAGAAACATCCTTCTTCGAATATCTTAAAGCCCAGCGGGACAAGAAACTGGCCGCCGAAGAAGCCAAGGCGGAAGGCGTCAAAGTCAATGCAGCCAATGACAGTATCGCCCGGCATCAACTCGTCTGCCCCATCGATGGTCACGTCTTTCAAGTGTTCAAGGAACCGGGCGAATGGGTCGCTGCCGGAGATACCGTGCTCCGCGTCGCCCGCATGAATAAACTCAAAGCGACTGGCCTCGTCGATGCAACCCTCTATTCAGCTCAACAAATCGCCAACCGCAATGTGGTGATCACCATCCAGTTGGCTCGAGAACAAACCACTCAACTTCCCGGAAAAATCGTCTACATCGATTACGAGCGCAAAGAGGGCGGCAAGAAATTTCAGGTTTGGGCCGAAATCGATAACCAACAAGTCGACGGGCAATGGGTCCTCAATCCGGACGACTACGTTTCGATGCGCATCTTGCTCAACTGAATTGGCATCCCCAATTCAACCACAGCCCGTCACCCGCAATCCGTCAAGCGCTGCCCGTGTACCAAAGTCCCGGAGACCGGTTCCCAGCCAAATGAGGAGCCACAAATGGCCATGTGGCTCCACAGCCCACGTGCCGTTCAGCGGATCCACATGAATGGCTTGCCATTCTCGTCGAGGCGCAACTCAACGCCGAGACTCGGCTTGGTCTGCTTGAGCAGGTCGACGATCGTCATGTAGTAAGGGTGCTTCTTTTTGACTACCGACACCAGGGTTTTGGTCGGATCGAGCTCCTTCCGGGCCAAGGCATTCCAGTCATACAGCACGGGCACCTCACACAGCCCGGAAACGGCCCCGACCGCCTGCTGTAACGGGAACCCCTTGATTTCGATATCCCTTCGCTCAAACAACTTTGGCTCGGCCCGACTGACAGGAACGTCAATCGGCCACCCCACCGGCCAGTGTTCATCCGCATCCGCTGCAGCCAGGATCGCCAGCTCGATTTCCTTACCCTGCTCGCGCACGGGAACCAGAACCAGCCCCGCTGGCCGCAGGGCTGCAGCCAAAGCGGTACCAGCAGAAAGCCCTTGCAATTCATCCTGCAACTTGCCCGACTCATCCAATGCCTTCCACGCGGACTGCGGGACTCGCACCCGCTTGTCTAACTGTCCGAGCAAGCCTTTGACAAACTCGGTGGCAGATGCATCCTTGGTCGGCTTTTCAATCATCAGCCCCAAGTCCCCGCTCAGGCCAACCAACTGCTCACTGGTTAGCCCAAACGCTTTCTTCTCGGCCAGCGCTACCTTGGCTCCGTCATCTCTCAGCTTCTGAACGTAGCTGCGAATCCCGGCAGCATCAGTACGTCCAAATCGGGCACCGGGGAGATTGAGGCTGCTTCCCTGAATCACGCCATTGACCTTGATCACGACCGTTCGGCCAGAGGGTAACTCCTCAATCGCGGCGGTTTCGGGACGCCGCACCGAAGTGATTTGGACCCGATCAGCCCCAACACCCTCGAGAATTTCGGCCCACTCCTGCTGGACACCCAGTTCGCCTCCAGCGGCGGCGGTTAAGTGCAACTCGACCAGTCGCTGCTGCCCGGTTACCTGGCCGGGAAGAAGCCCGCCGGTTCCCAAAAGCACCAAGCCCAGTCCCCGCCAAAATCCTCGTGACCACATCGGCAGCTCCCTTCGCTTTGCCTTTCACCGACTGCAGACCAACTGTCAGGTCCAGCTGTTCAGCCCAACGTCAAACCCTCGCGTTCTAATCCGCGACTCCATAACGCACAATGCAGTAGACTGCCTTGAACAAATCCCGAACACCGATTTTCTTCCCATCCTTGTAACCACGAGCCTGGTACGTCACGGGAACTTCGACCAATCGGTAACCAAGTCGAGCCAGCTTGGCGGTCATTTCAGGTTCCACCCCAAACCGATTCTGTTTCAGTTTGAGGTCCTTGAGAATCTCGCGCCGGAAGGCTTTGTAACAGGTTTCCATATCCGTCAACCGGACACCGGTAAACAGGTTGGAGGCCGTCGTTAAAACCCAATTGCCAAAGCGATGCACGACCGACTTGTCCTGCACTTCAGCACCGATGAATCGACTCCCAAAGACCACATCCGCTTCATCCCTCAGCAGTGGCCCCAAGACGGCGGGGAGATCGGCAGGATCGTACTCCAGGTCGGCATCCTGAACCACAATTAAATCACCTGCAGCCTGTTCGAAGCCGGTTCGTAAAGCAGCGCCCTTGCCCTCATTGACGGGCTTCAGCACCAATTTGAATCCCGGCAAACCCTCCAGCTTTTGCAGAATCTCGCGCGTCCCATCTCGGCTGCAATCGTCAACGACGATCAGTTCCTTGGCGAAAGGTAACGCTGCCAAGCGACTCAGCACCCGAGCGATTGTCCGCTCTTCGTTGTAAACCGGAACAACAATCGAAGTCAGGACAGGAGTTGACTGTTCCGCTTGTCCGCCTTGCTGAGCCCCAGTCTCTGCCGCGCATTCAAGCGACTGGTATCGTTGTAACTCCTCGTGCACCAGTCCTTCGCAACTGGCCAAACGAGTGAGCACTTCATCCAGCGATGGGAAACAACCCGATGGCGGCACGGCTTCGGTCATGAGGAGTGACATAACTTGAACTCGGGAACATTGTAGGTCCGTCAGGGCATCTGGAAAAACAATGCGGCTGACGGATGAGTTGTGACAGACCGCGACTCGGTTCCGGGGTGCCACAGGACCGATTGCTTTGGGTTGACGAATTCGGGTGGGCATCGTCGCGGTTCGGGCGTCGCCAAAGCCCAACCCTCCGAGACAGGTTAGGTCAAAATCCACGCTCATCTCTCGGTATTTTCGGGGATTTGCCTCTCCCGTGGCCAAAGTTAACAACTCCCAACTCCCAACCGGACAAGCGCCGCAAGGCTATCGGGAATATTCCCTATCGCCGTTACATCCTCATTGCTGCAACTGGAATAACCAGCAAAACAGCCGAGCCGTCGGTGAGCGCAAAAGAAAAGGCCTGATTGGCTTTCGCCCATCAGGCCTTCTGGATATTCAGGTTGTTTCACTGGACATTCAGTCCGCGACATCGGCAAGCAGCCTCAAGCCTCCCCCCCTGATTTTGGGAGGCTGAAAGGCTTAGTACTCGCTCACTTTGTCTCAGCTCACTTAGTCCCAGTTCAACGTTCCACCGGTTTGGTATTCCGTGACTCGGGTTTCGAAGAAGTTCTTCTCCTTGGAAAGGTCCATCGTCTCGCTCATCCAGGGGAATGGATTGGAACTGCTGTATTGAACAGGCAATCCGATACGCTCGAGGCGACGGTCAGCAATGTGCTGTACATATTCGCGGAAGAGTCCCGCATTGAGCCCCAAAACGCCGTTGGGCAAACAGTCTTGGGCGTAGGCGATTTCCAATTCCACTGCCTCGCGAACCCGATCGACCATCAGTTGCTGGAATTCAGGAGTCCAGATTTCCGGATTCTCCTGCTTGATGCCGTTGATCAAGTCAATGCCGAAGTTGAGATGAATCGATTCGTCCCGCAAGATGTACTGGAACTGTTCGCCAATTCCCTTCATCAGATTGCGGCGATGGAAGGAAAGAATCATCACGAAGCCGGTATAGAAAAACACACCTTCCATGATCAGGTAATACCCAATCAGGTTCTTGAGGAAGGCCTGCTTGCCCTCGAAGCTATCCGTCGTGAAATCGGGATCGAGAACCTCCTTGGTCAATTCCATCTCGAAGGCATCTTTGCGGGCAATCGCGGGCACTTCCCGATACATGTTGAAAATTTCGCCTTCGTCCAAGCCGAGGCTTTCGACAACATACAGAAAGGTGTGCGTGTGCACGGCCTCCTCGAAGGCTTGCCGCAGCAAATACTGACGGCATTCGGCATTGGTGACATGCTTGAAAATCGCCAAGACGAGGTTGTTTCCAACGAGGCTTTCGGCCGTGGCAAAGAACCCGAGGTTCCGCATGATGACCGTTCGCTCGTCAGCCGTCAGTTGATTGGATCGCCAGATTTCGATGTCCTTGTTCATCGGGACTTCGGTTGGCATCCAGTGGTTGGCACAACCGTTGATGTAGTGCTCCCAAGCCCATTTGTACTTCAGTGGCATCAACTGATTGACATCGACTTGGTGGCAACTGATCAGGCGTTTTTCCTTGGCATTGATCCGAGAGGACTTGCCCATGGTACTGATGCGGTCCTGAATACTGGGTCGATCTTGAACATCGAGAGACATGGCTCGCTCCATCGAAGAAAAGGCGAATAAATTCGGAAGTTGTCTGAGGCAAAAAAACAGGGGCCAACGAAGGCCGAGTGTCGCGCTCGCAAGCCGCCAGTCTTTGGCGTTCTGCGCGGGCAACCGGAAAAAGAATCCGGCGGTTGGCGGTCGCACTTCCGCGGAAGCATAACCGAAAACCGGACTGCCGAGTCACCGCGTGACTCGGCAAAAATCCTGGCTTGTTACAGCGTGGGAAAAAGATCGTTCAGCCAATCGCAATTCAGAGACAGTGACCCACCAGACAAAAATCGCGAACCCGGTTTCCCGGGCTCGCTGTATCGTCGGCGGATTCCTCGAGAGTGCAAACCTGCAGGCTGACTCGCCAGCGAGTCTGCTCTCTCAACTCCACACGCCATTGGCTGACAACGCGGACAAACAATTATTGGCACGCTTCACAGGTCGGGTCATCCAAACTGCAGGCCTTGACCTGAGAAGCCGGCAAATCAGAAGACCGGCTGATTGTCACATCACCCGAGGCGCTACGGTTTTTCATCCACCGTGGCTGGACCCCGAATTTGTTGATGTCAACCGTCGACTTCTCTACATTGGTGGCCCCCAAAGTCCGGAGGTAGTAAGTCGTCTTCAAACCGGCACGCCAAGCCAACTGGAACATGTCGTCCAACCGGCGCCCGCTGGGCTGAGCCAGGTACAGGTTGAGCGACTGGCCCATGTCGATCCATTTCTGGCGACGGCTGGCACATTCGATCAACCATTTTGGCTCAATCTCAAACGAAGTCGCATACCGATCCTTGATATCTTGCGGCAAACCCGGAATCTCACCGAGAACGCCATCAAAGTATTTGATCGCTTCCAGCAGATCCTTGCACCACAATCCCCGTTCCTTCAATTCGGTGACAAGGTTGATGTTCAGCTGCACGAACTCGCCGGACAGGTTGCTCTTGACGAACAAGTGCTTGTACATCGGCTCGATCGATTGAGTCACACCAATGATCGTTGAGATGGTGGCCGTCGGAGCAATCGCCATCACGTTGCTGTTTCGCATCCCATGCTGGCGAACGTGTTCGCGGACCGGATTCCAGTCCAGCGAGGCGGAAGTGTCCATCGCAACCGACATGCCCCGCTCCTGCTCAAGCAATCGAACGGTATCAATCGGCAGCAGTCCTCGATCCCACTTGGAGCCGCGATAGCTGGAATACGTACCGCGCTCCTTGGCCAATTCGCTGGAGGCCAGAATCGCGAAGTACGAGATCGCCTCCATGCTGCGGTCGGCGAATTCCACCGCAGCTTCGCTGGCGTAACTGATGCCACAGGCTGCCAAGGCATCCTGGAAACCCATCAAACCCATTCCTACCGGACGGTGGCGAAGATTGGAGTTGCGGGCCTCGGCAGTTGGATAGAAGTTGATGTCGATCACGTTGTCGAGCATCCGCACCGCAGTCCGCACGGTTTCTTCGAGCTTCTCCAAATCGAGCTGCCCACCTTTGACGTGGTTGAGCATATTGATCGAGCCCAAGTTGCAAACCGCCGTTTCGTCAGCCGAGGTGTTCAGCAAAATCTCGGTGCAGAGATTGCTGCTGTGCACAACGCCACAGTGATCCTGCGGAGAGCGGATATTGGATGGGTCCTTGAAAGTGATCCAGGGATGCCCGGTTTCAAACACCCGCGTCAACATCTTCCGCCACAAATCCCGGGCCTCAAGTGTGCGGAACAGCTTGATTCGGCCCGCTTCTGCCTCGGCTTCGTAGAACTTGTAACGCTGTTCAAAAGCCTGCCCGAACAAATCATGCAGGTCCGGAACTTCGTCAGGACTGAACAGGGTCCAAGGACCACCCTCCACAACCCGCTTCATGAACAGGTCGGGAATCCAGTTCGCCGTATGCATGTCATGCGTCCGACGGCGATCGTCACCGGTGTTCTTCCGGAGGTCGAGAAACTCCTCGACATCCAAGTGCCATGATTCCAGGTAAGAGCAAACCGCGCCCTTCCGCTTGCCACCTTGGTTGACGGCCACCGCGGTATCGCTGACGACCTTGAGGAAAGGAATGACCCCTTGGCTTTGACCGTTCGTACCCTTGATGTGCGAGTTGGTCGCGCGGATGTTGGTCCAGTCATTGCCCAAACCGCCGGCCCACTTGGACAGCTTGGCGTTATCGGCAATCTGCTTGAAAATGCTGTCCAAATCGTCCTGCACCGTGCTCAAATAGCAGGAACTCAACTGCGGGTGCAGCGTGCCTGAATTGAACAAAGTCGGCGTGGCCGAAGTGAAGCGGAAACTCGAAAGCAGGTTGTAAAATTCAATCGCCCGGGAGGTCTTTTGCTCCCCCTCGTTCAAGGCCAAGCCCATGGCGACTCGCATCCAGAAGTACTGGGGCGCTTCAAACCGCCGCCCGTCGATATGGAGCAAGTACCGATCATAAATTGTCTGCAGGCCAAGGTAGGGGAACAACTCGTCCCGCTCTGGCACGATAGCGTCGGCCAAATGGGCCAAATCAAAGTTCCGCAAATCAGGAGTCAAACGCTCGGCGGCAATCCCCTGCTCCACATAGCTGGCAAACTTCTCCCGATATCGTTCGGCGACATGATTCTCGTTGGCTGACTTGTCGAGCGACTCCCGATAAATGATGTTCAGGATCAAGCGGCAGGCGACTCGATCGTACGAAGGATCTTCTTCAATTTTGGCCCGGGCCGCCAAAACCATTGCCCGACTGATTTCCTTCGTCGTGATGCCGTTGAAAAACTGCTTTTCTACCTCTTCAAAAAGCAGCGGCGCTTCGACTGCCACGCTCAACCCTTCACAGGCCGTATCGACCTGCCGGCGCAGACGCTCGAAATCAAGTCCTTCCAGCCGACCATCGGTTGAAACCATGATCGCCGGGAATGGCTCGCCACTTTCCATTCGCTCTTCGGCCC
>Ga0164292_10000522_pt1 | contig 30195 bp, 34 predicted proteins | sample GEODES117metaG_FD_111486 | JGI IMG/M metagenome (GOLD analysis project Ga0164292, IMG submission 111486) | Eutrophic lake water microbial communities from Lake Mendota, Wisconsin, USA - GEODES117 metaG | ecosystem: Environmental > Aquatic > Freshwater > Lake | place: USA: Lake Mendota...
GGAATTATCTTGAGATTGATTATCATCATCACTTTCATCATAATCATCCGCTTCTTCTTTGTAATATTCATCTTCCATCTCTTTCACTTCTAATGCTAATTGCGATGCTATTATTTTAAGTTCATCCGCATGAAGTCTAGCCTGTTCAGCATCAGCAAAAGCCTGGGTGGCCTTTTCCTTTTTTAATTTTAATTCATCTCTAAATTGAATACGCCTTAGTAATTCATTATTTTGATTTTGTTTTGTATTCTCACTTATCTCTAAATCCGCAATTTTCTGATTTTGCGGCTTAGGTCTAATATATAAAATCTGAATTACATCTGAATCAATAATGCATTCTTTTTTAAAAAATTTTATACCATTTAATCTCCATACAAGAACTACCTTCGAATTTGGAGTTAAATCTTCAATAGGAACTAAGTTTTTTTTTTCATCATACACGCGCATTTCTATTTTTTTTTTAACTACAGGTATGGACATAATAAGTTCATTGTCTTTTAAATTACTTTTATAAAATCCTCTTATTTGATTAAGTGGTAATTTTTGGTCATGAAACCATTTCACAGAATTTTGATATATGTAATTAATATTATATTCATCAAGTTCAGTAATAAAATTCTTCATGTCCGTATTTTCAATATTTAATTTGATAAAACATTCCTTATCAGTTGATTGTATTGATTCAACTAAAGTTAAAGTACCCGATTGGAATACTATATCATGATCCCTTTCAATACTACATATATATGCATTTCCTCTCGTTTTTTGTGGGTCACCATAAGTTATATTACTATAATCAAAATTACGCGTATCATATATTTTATAAGAAACACTCATACTATTTATATATGATATGTAAAATATTCTTATATATTTTTTTAGACGAACCAACCTATAAAATAATTTTATTTACAATCCATTTATAATTAAATTTTTGCGTCTTACTAATGTAAAATATATCCCCTAGAGTAAGTTGAACTGTTTTTATTTGCGTTCCTTTTGTTATTCCAAATACACTTACAACATTACCAGAACTATCAATTATTGTAATGTTTTTATCTAAAATGGTTTGAATAATATTTTTATTTAAATTTTCTTCTAATATACCCTTCTCTTTTTCAGCAATTAGATTTGATAGTTTTTTATCAATATTTTTAAAAATTATTATGTTTTTTCCACTTTCTATACAATTATTTGATAAACTTATTTTCATATATAATTTACCATATGCGTTATCCACACCAAATGGAATTACACAATTGCTTATTTCTAACGAAATTGGATATATATTAGTCCCTAGAACATACCTTGGTTTAATATTCTTGCCGATGTAAGATAATAAAATTTGGTCATAGTCTATTTTATTAACATCATTACTATAATTATCCATTATCATCAAGTATATAAAAATATATATATAATAATAAATAACTTACTTTAATATCCATATGATCACTACAATAATTTATAGCATTATAATATTATTAATAATTATGATTATACTATTTATGTATTTAGGTATTAAATTTATAAGAAATCGACATTACGCAATAGTTCCAAATCAAGAAACCAATAATATCAATGATGTATATATTCAGTTTTTATAAACTACTTAAAATATATTAAATATCTTTATCATCTATTTTGAAGAAGTATTTATAATTATTTATTTTATCAATGCAATGTTTTGACTAATTATTGAATTTTAATAGAGTTTTATAAAATTTGATATATTTTACAAATATTTTCCTATTTATATTTTGTAAAATAAGAAAATATATGGTTTTATACTGTAATATTTAATTATAAAAAAGGTTTATATTCTAAACTTTTTTCACCCTTACTATTAAAAGATTGGGGCATTTCTATTGGTTTTCGTAGAGTGCTGACATCGGTTTTATATTTTAAATATTGTTCAATTCCAGATAAAATAGTAGGAACACATTCGTCAACTACTTTATTATCTAGTTCTGTAATTTGACCTCTTATATCTATATCACTATTTCGCGCAAATTGTAAGTAAATACTTCTCATAACAATTGATAATTCAGTATCACTTTGTCTACCTATACGATATTTACCATTTGTTTGATTAAGAACGCTTATTTGTATTTTATTTTGAATATAATCAATATTTTGTTTTGAGAAAAAAATTTCACTTAGAGTTGTAGTCTGATGTATAGTTTTCAAAGCTTCATTTTTAAAATTATTACTCATTGATGAATTTTCAGTAAACATGTTATAGTCATTATAAATAGTATTGTCTAACATATTTAGTCTTCCACTCATTGTTATAGTATATTATATAATATTATTATTTTAATCTTTTAAAGGCGAATCAGTAATCATTGTTCCGCAATATTTTTGTGGTTTTTTTTTAAAATCATGTCTTTTATATATTCCAATTTTAATAGCTTCCTTTAATAAAAATCGAAAATTATTCCAAAATTCTTCGGTATGTCCAATAGATATAGTCATAATGTGAGCCAATTCATGTAACGCAACAAACATAATAATATTTTCATCTTCTAGATTTGCGAATTTATCTTTTGATCTTATACAAAAAACTATTTTTTCACCCTTATTTACACTATAACTCGTAAATTTACTACCACTTTCACTTTCCTCAATATTATTAGGATTATATTTTTTTTTTAAACGAAATCCTCGTTCATCTTTAGGATACTTTTTGCAGAGATATTCTACAATTTTATCTAATTTTTGCCTTACACTCGCCATTAGATTAGCGGCATTTTGACTATCTTCCACATTTCTTACTAAATATACATTATTATCAATTGTAGACTTAATGTATATAAGACTGCTTTGTTTACGGTCTATATATAGATATATTGATAACAATATTACAAAAGTGCAAATAAATTTAATTAGTTCATCCATATAATAATATATATCTTAAAGAGAAAACTATTATAAACCAGATATTGATAGATTAGTTTAGTTTAGTTCTTTATCGTTATTTTTTATCGTCATTTTTATCGTAACTTCTATCGTCATTTTTATCGTAACTTCTATCGTCATTATTAAGTTCATAAATACTTTTTAAGAAATTTGTTATTAGTAAATTACTATGATATTTGAATATGGATATTTCTTCACCTATATCATTTTTAAATATATAATTATTTTTTGAAATAAGAACATTGGAATACATAGTACATTTTATATTATTCAATATAAAATTAAAAAAATCCATACCATTATCATTCATTTCTATAAGATTTAATACCATATCATTTATTTTATAATTATCAACAATAACAAAAGTTGTATTAAATTCATCACGCACGTCTGAAAGTTCAACTCGTATATTATTAATATAATTGCTTAAATAATATTTAAATATAGGTTTATCATAGAGAATTATACCAGCGTATTGTATAAATATTGCCTTAGAATAAAATAGTTCAAGTATACTATAAAAATAGTAAGAATCATAAGTATCTTCTAATAAATCATCTTCACTATTATCTATATAAACATATACTGACTTTTTTGGAATAGTCATTACATTATAAGCATATTCTTTGATAAATACTATATTGGCATAATAATCTTCAATATTATATGAGAAATTTAGAAATAATACATTATTCTCATCTATATTTAGACCATAATATAAAATAGACTTTATATAAAATATATTATCTTTTATTATGGATTTTTCATAATTATTCTTTTTTATGATAATCGCAAAATCTTTCATTATATCTAGATAACTTATTATTTAATCTGCTTATATAAATATATTAATGAAGATTTCGCGAGTAAAACAAAAAAAATTAAATTGTTACCGTAAATTAAGTATAAGGAAAAAAAAAGAAAAGAAAATATTATTAAATTATAATAATATTAAAAATGGTGGCAAACCAATTAAAGACATTAATTTGGATAAACAATATATAGACACTACTAAAACCTTTTGGGAAGAAAAAATAAAGGAAGGAATAGAAGATAAATGGTATAAAAAAGCACTAGATAAATGGGCTGTTAAACCCGCATCTATTTCAGGTGTGTTAGATGGTTATATCAGTGCATCTAAACCAGACCTAAAAGAAAGTAGTAATTTTTTAGATAAACTAGCAAAAGAATATGGTAAAAATACAAATAAAAATATGCTAAATAAATTGAGCAATTTAAGAGCACTTGATTGTGGCGCAGGTATAGGTCGTATTACATCAGGTATCCTTATACAAAGATTTGATTATGTAGATTTAGTAGAACCTGTTTTACATTTTATTAATGAAGCCAAGACACAATTATCTAAATTGGGACATAAGGGTAACTTCTATCAAATTAGTCTTCAAAATTTTAATACAATTGAAAAATACGATTGTATATGGATACAGTGGGTGCTTGGACAACTTACAGATATGGATGTGGTTTCATTTTTAAAGAGATGTAAAAATATGTTAAAACCAAATGGTGTTATAATTGTAAAAGAAAATATTCTATCAAAAGGATTTAATATAGATGATAATTATAATCTTATTAGTCGGAATTATGAAGATATGAAAAAAATATTTTATTTATCTGGACTTACCTTAATTTATGAAGAAAATCAGAAAGATTTTCCATCATATTTAATTAAAGTGAATACTTTTGCGTTGGAATAATTAATAATATTTTTTTATAATTGTTTAATCTAACATTAATTTAATAATTAAAAAATTATTAGATATTTTTTTTAATTATTTAATCAAATACAATAATATTATCTAAATTGTGAAATTTAAAGGAGTTCTTCCTCTAGTATTCATTCGTTGCCTTACAGCTGCTTCAATCGCACTATCAGGACTATCTCCAAATACATCCCTGTATTCGGCTTTAATTGCTTCAACACGATCTTGAACAGTTTTAGTGCGATTATCAATTACATCAATATTTGGTTTTATTCTGCTAAATTTCATTTCAAGTGCTTTTAATTTTTTAAGTTTATTTTCAAGTTCTATTTCTTCAGCTGATTTTTTAATAGTGGTTTTGGCTATACATGTTCTTTTGGGAAGAGTTGTTTTATCCCCTTTCTTAACTGTAGTAAGAAAATTACGAAGACTAAATCTGTTATTATTGCGTTTCCATACACTAATCATATTATAAAAAACAATTATAAAGAAAATAGCTATAATAGCTATTATACTATAATAACCTTTAGTTTCAGATATTACATTTTGTCTTGTAAGGAGAATAGGTATAAATAACAAACCAGCAAATGTCATAATAGTTTTCAATAAAAATAAGTGATTTGCTTTTCTTAACGAACTATCCTCTATAATTTCTACTTGTCTTCGCAATGTAGTTAAATCTGCGTCAGCATTTTCAATAAGACGTTCATTCTTTGATAATTCTTCAGACTGGTTATCAAGAACTCGGTTTCTTACTTGGATTTGTACAGCATCATTAAAAATAGGGACCGTTTTTTCATTTTGTGGAGGCATATTCATATAATATATATCTAAAGAAGATTAGAATTTAGAAAATTTATAAAAAATCGTTATAATATCTAATTATAAAAACAAATAAAAGAAAAATAAGCATCCAAAAAACAGTATTACCTAAAAGATATATTTTAGCATTGTGATATAGATCAGTATCATGTTTGTATAATAAATCTCTTTTTTTAATATTTATTTCGTTTTGTATATCATTTATTTCTTTATTATTATTAATTTCCTTTAGACGAATATCTTCATAATTTGTATTTTGTTTTGATTCTATTATTTGAATTTTATTTTCTAATTCATTTTTTAAATAATTAAGATTTCTTAACTGATCAAACATAGTTTTATTTTGTTCTGAATTATTATTTATTATATCCTTAGATGTGGTCAGTAATGAATTTAGTTGACTACTCATATAAAATTATATATATTAGTTTTTTAAAAAAAAACTAAATCTTATTCAATAAAAATAATATATATTAGATTATATATATAATACAATGTCTCAAAGTAACAGTGAAAGTTTAAGAAGCACTTATTTTAAAACTAGTGAGCAATATGCTAAATTATATCAAAAGTATTTAGACCAAAAATTTAGCTCTAATGCTGAAGAACAAAGAGCTTCATTAACCACATATAATGAGTTAAAAGTTATTGATACAACACTCCGTTCTATTATGGATAAATTAAAATCAAGCACTGACTCAATAAGTAACAAAATTTTGGAATCATCCGACGCTATTGAACGTAAAACCTTTCAAATTTATGAAAAAGCGAAAACCCTTGATATCCAACAAGATCTTATAAGTCGTAAGAATGAAGAATTGCATTCTAAAAAGAAACAAATTGAAATGGGTATTCAAAAAAATAAATATCGCCGCAATGTTATCTTTGTTCTAATATTATTAAATATTTTGTTGATTGCTTCTCTATACTTCTTTTATGTAAAAGCATAAATTTTATTATAAAATTATTAGTTAATTATTTGTTACTTATTATAATTGACTAATAATATTTTTATGTCTTTTGAAACCATCTTGTTATTTCACTTTGATGATTATTCACATTAGATATTTCCGCAATTTTACTAGCAAATAGATATTTTTGAGCTACTTTTAATCTACTTTCGGATACCTTTCTTGATGCATAGTATTCATCTTTACCTTTTTTAATCCATTCATCAAATATTCGATTAAATGTATCTTCTGTAACAGTCTTATCTAGCTTTTCAATAAATAATGCGAATATTTGCCCAACAGGTTTCGAAATTTGATTTGTTATATAATGACAAATATCTATTTTTAATTTATGGTCAATTACATATGATGGAGATTCTATTTTATCTGATTGTAATTTTGCTTTCGGATTTACATAATATACATAAGGTATTCTATCACCGTTTTGTGGCTTATTACCCGCTTCACGCTCACCTATTCTATCAGCCAATACTTTATGTGCTATCTGGTCAGGATTTTTATAATGACTATTTAACATTTTACTTATTGTTAATTTTTCTATAGGATAACTATTTGTTGGACTTGCTAATTTCATTATACACTCAGCTACATAATCCGCCGCATTATTAAAATCTCGTTTATTCATAAGAATATCAATGACTCCACCAAATACAATTTTAACTAATGGACAATTATCTCGCCTTTTTAAAACAATTCCCATAGATGCTGTTTTATATTTTGATGTATCTTCTTCATATTTATTTCCTACATATCTTTTCTTAGTAAAGATTACAAATGGCCAAAATGTTTTCTCATATCCTAAGTTTTGAGGATTTTTCATAATAACTTTTATCTTTTTAGACACATCCTTACCAAGTTGTATACTCTTTTCTAATCCCTCTTTACCTTTAAGAAAATTTCCACTTTCATCTTTAGGTCTAAAATTTACAAATATAGAATCCGTGTCTCCATAAACAACCTCCGCATCCGCAATATTATTTCTATAGTTGTCTTCCACAAATTTTTTGGCCAATAATAACTGCTTTCTACCAGTAGCTGTAGTGGAGGCTGCTATATCTTTTAAGAATATCGCACTTGTTTTTGCTCCCAATTGACCATATAAAGAATTAGCAGTGACTTTAAATGCTAACTGTAGACCTTCCAAAACTGAAATTTCAAAGTCATTATATCTATTTTTTCGCTCGACAATATTACTAGCCAATATAGGTGAACAAATCGGCTTAAAATTGATATCTTTTACTATAATTTCTTTTAAATTAGAACTATTAGGCTCAAAAATTTCTGAAATTACACCACAATATTCTTCACCATCGTTACATATTACCTTTTCAAATATCATTTTAGTTCTTGTGTCTTTACGAGCTTTAAGTAAACCCATTAAAATTCTTGGAATTACACCTTTTACTTCATTGCCGTTTTCATCTTTAGGATATTGTACAAAACGACACACTTTTACACCTACCTTAAATTTTTCCTTAATATGACCCGTTTTTGTAAATGTAAAGTTAAATATATCATGAGGAATATCCTCGTATTTTAATCCAAGGTCTAATATTGATTGAGCACCTTTTTTGCTTAACCATTTATTATCTTTATCTACAGAATTATTTAATTTAATACATTCATTACATGTTAGTGCTTCATCCTCATAAATGTTTAATATTTCATTAGTAATGGGGACTATTTCTATATGCTTTTCACATCTCGATATCGCTCCACAATAGGTTTCATGTGATAGATTTTCAGCAATCATACTACTTGGATAAAGCGAGTTATAGTCTAATACTGTTATAAAATCATCTAAATAAACACCTGGCTTGGGAGGCAACACAAAGGCACCTTCATATTTAATATTATCTGTATTATCTATCAATAGTGTTGGTAAAACAAAGTCCTCGCGCCTACAAAACTTAGATACAAGACTAAGGATTTTAACACCTTGACCTCTCATAAAAATCCAATTTAAAGGGGTTACACACACATTAGCCATACCCATATTATTTGTAATCATCTGCAATTTTAACAATAACTCAATACATAGATTTACATCCATCATACAGTATTTCGCAATTATAGCACGGTCATTGTCATCTCCTCTAAATTTTCTAAATAATTCAGCTGGACTTAAATCATCCTTTGCTAAAGCCCAATATTTTTCTTTATACTCCTTTAGAAATGGACACACATCTTCTTCAATATAAATAATACTATCATTATTAACTTTTGATGTATTAATAATTTTAAACTTTTTATCCATTTTATTTTCAGTATATCCTTCGGTATATAGAATATTTATGTAGTTTTCTTTATAAATACCACTCATATTATCTACATATATCTTAGTAGTGTTTGTATCTAAACAGCGTTCTATCTTCTTTATTTTTGATTTAATAAAATGACTCGCTACATTATCTAATTTATAACTATCTAGATTTGGTTGTTCACGCTGTAATGTTTTATAAATATCTATTTGAATACGACCTGGTATTTCTAAATACATTGTCTTAACTTTACCCCGTTTCTCTACTAAAAATGACCGCTTCCCATTAATACGACCCAAATTACTAAATTGTTCAATACAACCAAGTTCTTCCGCACGCTCATATAGGAATGTCCAATCAAAGTTAAATATGTTATAGCCTATTATAAAATCTGGATTATATTTATCAATAATACCAGCTACTGTTATTAAAAGCTGTGTCTCATCATTTAATTTTATAATTTGTGTTTCTTTATCAAACTTTGTGCAACCACCAAATGTTAACATTACACTTTTAAAACATTGTGTTTCACCATATCTAATAAATTTAAATCCAATTTGCCTAACACGGTCTCCTTCAATAGGGGGCAATGATTTCTTTTCTATTTTTGCGATATTCTCTATTGATGCTCTCTTTTCTGTTAAACTATATGTTGTCTCAATCTTTTTTTGTAATGTATTTATAGTCTTTTGGTCTCGCATTATACTTGATATTTTTTCTATATTTATCGATTTCATCTTTATATTTGTGCTATTATATACAATCGAAACAAACGGTTCTATCTTTTTTGTTATTGATTCTAAATGTTCTTTTGTTGGTAAAACATTTTTTTTTGTAAATATATGATTTACACCAATACGCCCAATAACTTCATTATTATTATTATCATCATATGGTGCATAAAAGCAATCGTATAGATAATCAAATATCGTTTGTCTTGGGTTCTTTTTCATGTTTAACAACCGCACATATTCAGGGTCATTTTGTGTCGTTTTTAACACATCAATCTTTTTATGAATAGTAGACCAATATTCAACTAGTTCTCGCGCCACTTTTAAATAGTCTTTTTTTGCTAATGGAAAATCACCATGACTTGAATCGGTTTCAATATCAAAACTTGCTATCACAAATGGCATATTATCCGTGCATTCATATGGAGTCACCGCAGTCCATTTACATGAAATATCAATTTCACACGATGTTTGACTAGGTGAATTAATTGTATAGTCAGAACCCTTTATAGTTATCCAACCACAAGGTTCTATATTGCGTATATGTAGAAAACGTAATAGTGGTTCAATATTACTTTCATAAAGGCAAAATTCAATATCATTTTTAATTAGCAAATTAGGATAATCTCTAAAATCTGTATTTGAAAATGTTCTAAAATATTTTATTTCACTTTTAATATCAGTTGGGTCAGGTCTTCTTCCAACAAATATATCAATAGTCTTATTCATTGTAGTTGTATTTCTAAATACAAGTTTCATAAAATTATAATTCTCATTATTTGTAAAACCATGAAATGATTTTCGCTTTTCTAAACGCATTCTTACAAAACCGTCTAAATATCGTTTATCAATTTGGTGAAGTATCCAATCAAGAAATTGGTCTGCTTCTTCTTTACCCCAATGCAATGGTATATTAATATAGTAATATGGCGTAAACTGTTCACAACAAATTGATATTGTTTTTTTATCAGATGTTTGCCCGAATAAATATATTTTGTATTCTTTTCCCGATTTTGCTACATAATCATCTCTATAATTTGAACATTCTGAACTATTATCACTATCTTCTTCCGAAACATCACTCTCATAGTCACTGTCCAAATCATTATCTATTTGTTCATCTTTTTCACCAATTTTTTCATAAATATTATCGGTGTAAAATTCTATTAGTTGAATATACAAGTCTTTATTATTCATATTGTATATTCTTAACAAACCGAATTTTATTTTTATATCAATTTTTTACAGGTTATCTTTTACGAAAACAAAAAAATTGATATAAAAATAATACAATACTACTAATTAGATATTACATTTGCGATTACATGAATAATACTGAAGCTAAACCTACTAGAGAAGAACTATTACAAAAACTTAGAAATAAAAAACAACAAGTTGGATTGCATCGTATGACTAAAAAAAATAGAGAATGTGTGCTTGAAAAATTAGAAACTAAGGCAAAATCCGAACAAGAAGAAATGATGAACCAACTTAAAAAATGTACTCCAGAACAATTAAAGGCATTTGGATTAAATGACGAAATGATTGACCAAATTCTGAAAAAGGATGCTACTACCGAAACTGAACAAAGTGACGATAAATTACAAGAAAAAGAAGTGGAAACACCATTGAATTCTGTAATTAAATCATCTCTTGATAATATGTTTGATATTCCTGATATTAAAATACCAAAAATGTCCGCACCCATTAATGCCCAAATTGTAAATACATTGTAAATACATTGTAAATGCATTTTAAATACATTTTAAATACATTTTAAATACATTTTAAATACATTTTAAATATTTAAATATTATGTAAATTTATACTTTTTTATTTTCTTAATATATACGAGATGGGTATAAAAAAGTATAAAATTTCAAAAAAGAAAAATAAAAAAAATAATAGATTAATTCAATCAGGGGGAGCTAGAATAATTAATATGGAACCAGCAGCCCGTCCCACTTTAGCTGTAGATCTAGCTATAATAGGAAATAACATATTAGTATTGGACTATAATAATAATAGAATTCTGGAATTTAATATTATAGATGGTTCACTAGTAAGAACAATTAGTTTAAATTTTATTGACGACCAATCATTAGTATTAAACCCATTAAGCATGTGTCTTTGGAATTTTATTGATGCTACAGATTCATATGACCCAAGGTCACCTTTGGAAAAGGAACCCCATATAATAATCATATACACTAATTTAAATAAAATAATTAATCTAAATTATAGAACTGGAATTTTTTATCAAAACACACATAAATATATTGTTTTTAATAATCAGCATACTCATGTTAATTTACCAGATTGTATTGCTACCAAACAATATAGAGAAACTGGTGAAATAAATTATAGTAGTTTAAGAACCCAGATAGTGTCTGAGGGAACCTATATGTATGTTCATAACGCAGGCAATATGACTATAACAGTTTTTCCTTCTAAAGATAATTTTGATATAACAAGACAACAATCCACAAAATATAATCAATATGATGAAGGATTATATAGAGGACATGTAATTAGATATTTACCTGAGGATATGTTACGTTCTCCATTAGAAAACCCTTCTAGGTCTTTTATGAAATTTAATAGTCAAGGACATATTATTTTATCTAATAGCCTAAATAACTGTATTTTTATAATTAATCCCGATATTCTTGATGGAAATGTTCTAAGAATTTTTAGAATGAATCATTCTCATTTCGGTAATTTTGTTTCTCCTGGCGGTTTTGATATATTAACCAACTCTGGGATACTTTTAGCAGATAGGGGTAATCACAGAATTGTAGTTTTTGATTTACAAGAAAGTGAACAAATGGTAAATGCTATACTTTTTGGTGAAGAAGGTAGTAATATAGGTCAATTTCAATTTCCTCTGTTAGTAAAATGTAGCGAAACGCATGGAAAAATGATTGTTGTAGATAATGATTGCAGAAGATTACAAATGATTGATACAAATGCATATCCAATTACTTTTAATAATTGGGTTTATCAAACATTAATTCATCATAATTTAGATGAAGAGACTATGATATTTGATGGACACACGCCAAAAAAAATACCAGAAGGCTGGCATATTGCTCCAGGTGATTATAACGATATAGAATTTTGTAAATTACATCCTTTCCAATCTCAAACTATTGTTTTTTCGGATGGTTCTGTGTGTGGAACAACAATTCATAAAGACCCATCATTTAGAGGGAGACGTATACCATGGGATGGAGCATTACGCGAGGGACCCAATAACACTTTTTTTGGATTTATAGAAAATAGTATACTTATTAGGAGGCCTATTGATATAGTTTTAAGAGAACAGGAAGGACAACATCAACCTCAAGTTCAACCTCAAGTTCAACCTCAAGTTCAACCTCAAGTTCAAAATGTAGAGCCACCCGATGAATTACGTGATATGGCGTTTAGCACAGAATTATTTAATGACCCAGTAGTAGCCTCAGATGGCTTTACTTATAGTAGAAGTGAAATAGAAGAATGGTTAGCCACACATGATACATCTCCCACTACAGGTAAACCAATGTTGGATAAAAGATTAATACCTAATATTTTAGTGCGGCAACTTGTAGAAAAGTGGAGAACTGAAAATCCTGGCTATAAAAGTGACAAAGAAGGGGGATATAGAAATAAAAAATGCTCCCAAAAAAAACATTCTATAAAAAAACGTCAATATAGAAAAGTATAATCTTTATAATAAGTTAACTATATATTTTAAAATATCATAGTATTAGATTATAATAACTATAGAATTCTAAAATGTAATAACTGATTTTACTATATATATATTTTTTTATAATCTTTAATTATAATAATTTAATATATATATATATATATATTAATTAATGGTTCGTAATAAAAAATCGTATAAATATAGTAATATTAAAAATAAGCGTAGATCTAAAATCAATGGAGGAAAACCATTTTTACAAATTAATGTTACACCGTTTAATGAAAAGTCCTTTACATTAGTTGGGGTTCATAGTGATAATACTATTGATGAGGTGAAGACCATAATTGAAGATGTTAAAAAGATTTCCACTAAACAACATCAATTGTTTTTTGGAACCTATAAATTAGAAGATGATAAAACATTAGCATACTATGAAATTGAACCTGGTTCCAGTTTTGAACTATTACCAAGTGATTTTGATGAAATGCCAATATATGTTAGATATCGTTCTCCATACCAAGAATTTAAATTATATGTTAATAGTACAGATACAATACGTTCAGTAAAAGCCAAAATTCGAAACATATGGACTATGCCTAAGATTTTACCGAAATTTTTACCGATGCCACAAGATGTTGCTGCGGAGGTTGGAATACGGTTGGGTTGGAACGACGAACAGATACGCCGATTTGCGAAATCCGCTATCAACGGCCGCAAGATTATGGAGAACTCTAAGGAAGAGTTGCGTGAATTTGTTGAGGCTAGATACGCAGATCCTGATTTCAGAATGTTCCGCGAGAGTGAGACAAATCGTGCGTTAGAAATGATAGAAAGGTTGAAGGCGGAGAGAATAAATGAGTCGGAAATATCCGATTTTGAACAGCGTCTATTTTTTAACAGTACAGAATTAGATGATGGTCGAACACTAGCAGACTATAATATTCAAAGAGAAAGCAGATTAGATTTACTGCTAAGACCACCAGGAGTATTTCAAATTTTTGTTAATACACAAACTGATAACATAATTGAATTAGAAGTAGAAAGTTCAGATACAATAGGAACAGTAAAAGCTAAAATTCAAGATAAAGAGGGCATTCCAGCTGAAGGTCAGCTTCTGAATTTTAATGAAATACAATTACAAGATGAAGAAACACTAGCACACTATGATATTAGACATAATAGCCAATTACAATTATTTCCACCTCGAAATTTATGTGATATAATTAGCGGCAAATTACTGAAAGACCCAGTAATAGCCTCAGATGGCCATACTTATAGTCGAAAATGGATCATATGGTATATTAAAACTTATCATAGGTCTCCTACTACAGGTGAGCCTATATTGAATGCTACATTAATTCCGAATATTGTTTTAGGAAGACTAGCTGATCAGATAAGGGGAAATCGTAATTTTCTAGACGATACTGGTGATGTTCCAGAAGAACAATATATACAAGAACAAGCCCCACCTGAGGAATTATGTGATATGACGTTTAGCACAGAATTATTTAATGACCCAGTAATAGCCTCAGATGGCCATACTTATAGTAGAAGTGAAATAGTAGAATGGTTAGCCACACATGATACATCTCCCACTACAGGTGAACCAATGTTGGATAACACATTAATTCCGAATATTGCTGTAAGAGGACTAGTTGAGCAGTGGAAAAATGCAAACCAGATTATTAGTGAAGGAGGATTTAATAATAGAAATAAAAATAAAAAACGCTCCCAAAAAAAAAATTCTATTAAAAAACGACAAAATAGAAAAGTATATAGTTTATAATAAGTTAACTATTATATTATATGAACGGTTCAATAGATGTGTTAAATAACAAATGAAAAAATAATTTTAATACACAAATTACTTAATTACATAAATTTCCTAAATATAAATATTTAAATATAGTGTAATCTAATTAAAAAATGTAATACACTTTTTTATATTAACATATGACACAAATATAAATATAAAAAATTGATATTAAAATATTATTTATAAACATTAAATAAAACAGTTTATAAAATTTAATGTTTAAAAAAATTAAAGATAATAATTTACTAAATTATATTTCAAGTATTAAAAACAGAATCAATATTCGTAAAACAGAAACATCCCCAAAGGGGGAATATCTTTTAACCTATTCAATCAGAAATGCTGATGCTGTAAAATTAATGTTTGTTAGATATCAAGAAAAAAACTATAGTATTATATATAATTTTAGAACTAAAGATTACTCAATTATTCAGTTACGTTTTTCAGAAAAAGTATTTAATGAACAAATTGAGTTTTATGGTGATATAAAAGATAATACATTATTTTTGCATGCCGCATATATTGATAGATGTAGTTTATTAGAGAATCTTGAATTATTAGATAAATTATTATATACGGATTATAAAGAAGACTTAGATATGGAAAATATACAAATAAAAATAAAAGAATTTTATAGTTCTACTAAAGAAATTAAATCATTACAAGATCAAAAAATAAATGGAATTCTCTATCTAAATAATAATTTAGATAAACAACATTATATTGAATTCTTAAACAATTAATGGAACTTTATAATAATCATTTACTATTTTTTTTGTTTTAGGATAAAATTTAGCATAAATACCTGAAAAATCAAAAAATCTATTTAAAGATAAATCATCTGACGTGAAATCAAAACGCATATTTTTTACAATATTGCCGTATGATTGTGGCTCAAACTTTTCAAAAGGTTTAGTATTAAAAAATTTAAATAGTAAACAAGTTATAATTAATACCAATATTATATAAAATATCATATTGTATATAATAAGTATTATTTTATTTTTATTTAAGTAATGGTTTAATTAAATTACTATTCTTAATCTTTGGTAATATAAATACAAAAAAATACAAAAAAATACAAAAAAATATTTTAATTGAGATTGCCCTTTCCGAGGATCGAACTCGGGACCTCCAGTTTACAAGACTGGCGCTCTACCACTGAGCTAAAAAGGCTGTATATATATATATATATATATTTATATATATTAAATCTTTAAATATTAATTTTTTTAGCTTAGTATTTTATGGTAATTAGTAATATATTTATATCAGATGTTTCGTTTGAATAATTAGACTTATAATTAATATATATCAGAGCATGTAATAAGTGATATAATTTGTTTTTCAGTCATTTCTATACTTTTATCTATTATATTGATTAATTCTTTATTGACCAAAATTGTTGGTGTATTAATATCATGGTTACTAATATTATTTTTATTTTTTTCTTTTTTATTTTTTTGTGCTATATTATGATGATTCGATAATGATTGTTTATAGTTCCATGATATATATAACAGCTGATACATATATTATTATAGTAATATATTATTTTAATATGATAATCTTCATGTTTTACATTAAAATTTTTTTAAATATAAATATTTTACAATATTATAGTTGCTTTTCTACTTTTTGTGACCAATTGCCGCTTTATAATAAGATAAATTATTATTAACTTATTTGAATAAATAGTATGTATAAATAAAAATCATTATATAATTTATCATTTTCTGCTTGGGAAAAATAGAATTATTATTTATAAAAATGTTTTATTTTTAAAAGGATACTCATGTTCTAAATTGAAATTATGTTTTAAATCATATCATTAAACCTAAGAAAAAAATCAATTATAAATGATATTTGTTCAACACGAATATGAATCGGTTGAATATTATTTTGACCTGATGTTTCTATAAGAATATAATTTTTACCTAAATAGTTAGCATAGCTTTTTAATGAGCGTATATTAGGGTGTATTTTCTCAATTAAAACAAATTTATTATCACTATCAATTGCATTATTTATGCCTGTGAGAATATTATGAGCCATAGTAATTGAATTTTTAGTATCGCCAGGAAAAATTCCACTACCCATAGAACCGTTATTTTCATAAATATACCCCCATCCTTCATGAAAATCTAAAATCCAATCTGATTTATTAACATAATTTATAATTTTAGCACTTATAGGGTCAAGTGGTTTTTCCTTAGCATTTCTAGGATAATTTCTATTTAAATCTCTATTGTAAAAACGGTGTAGCAGATGCCTTCTATTAAAAAATAATCCTAACTTATTTGGCTTAGGAATTATTGTTATTTTACCTGTTTTAAGATTGTATTTTTTTTCTTTTATTTCGTTTATTAATTTATTTAAGGCAACAGAACCAGATGGTTCATTACCGTGGGTGCCTCCAATTAGTAAAAGATTAATTCCTTTAATATTACTATCGAATTCATAAATTTCGATACTATTAGAATACATTTGTAATATTATAAACATAATAATCAATATTAGAAACAAAATAATTATATTCATATACATTCATACAATAAAAAACTTTAACAAGATAATATAAATGAATGAAGAATACGATTCTTATGGATTTCCCAAAAAAAATAAAGTTGAAAATCGTAAAGATGACATAGTGAAATGGTTAAAAATATGGTTTTGGTTATTTTTAGCATTTTTAATCTTTTTAAAAATAGGTCTTATGATAATAAGTGGTTTTTTAAGTTACGATGAATTTTTACTAGAGCCAAATATATTATTTCGAATTTGTAAAATGTCTTTTGCGATATTGTTTAGTGAACTTTATTTAGGATATAAAGGATTACTTAGACTTAATATTTTGGTATAAAAGTATAAATTTATTATTAAATAATATAATATATGATATGTATTTAGAAAATTTAATTTACAGTTGGATACGTCCAAATATGGATACACCTAATAATAATATGAAAATTGAAATGTCGAGACATATATTAAGCGTTATAATTTTTATTATAGCGTTAATTGTATCATGGGATTGTAATAAGGAGGTAACTGGGGTATTGAAATATTTATATTTACTAATAGCAGGGATGTTTAATTCTCTTTATTTAGTTTTTTATTTCATATACAGAATAATATTAGGAAATAAGTGTTATTAAACTTGATATATTTATTTAGATATTTATTTGATATCTGAAAAAATATTATTTTAATAGAATATATATAAATATGGCTGAATATTTGAATAATGCAAAATCATTTATAACAGAACAATCAAGTAGTTTAGTTGATAGTGCTAAATCAGGAAATCCTTTAGCTTTAGCTTTTTGGATTATTGTTGCAATTATTGTTCTATTTTACTCATATCACTACATAATGAAAGCAATACGAAACTTAAACTATTTTAGAAGAGGGTCTCCATATCTTATTAAAGACACAAAAGACGCTAAAAAACGTGTTGTAATTGGACAAAATCCTAAATTAGATGGTCATATTAATTTACCAAGAAGTAATAATGAAACGGGTGGTATCGAATTTAGTTATACCACATGGTTATTTATTGAAGACTATACTTACAAGTTAGGTGAATGGAAACATGTATTTCATAAGGGAAATGAAAATTCGTGGCCATTACGTGCTCCAGGTGTATGGTTACACCCCAATAAAAATGCTCTTCGTGTATACATGAATAGTTATACAGAAATAAGCGAATACCTTGATATTGATAATATACCTATGAATAAATGGTTTTCTCTTACACTTGTGCTTAAGTCACAAAATATGGATATTTATATCAATGGAAACCTAAAGAAAGCATTGAAATTGTCGGGTATTCCCAAACAAAACTATGGTGATTTTTATGTAAATTCATTTGGTGGATTTTCTGGTTATATTTCTAAACTTAGATATTTTGATTGGGCACTTAATTATAGTGAAATAGATGCTATTCAAAAAACTGGTCCAAGTTTGCGTATTGAACAAAGTTCGATTAGGGAAAATGAACGCCCTCCTTATTTAACTCCAAATTGGTGGACTAATGAATAAACCATTTCTATATTTATAAATCCACATATTATAAAATAATATTAAAATTATAATTTATTATTCTTAAAATATTTTAGAATAGTAAATTAAGGTGCCCTTTCAATAGTTAATTATTATATTAATAAATATAAATATAATGGATAAAACCGAAAACATTGGTTATAGAAGGCTTATTAGAGATTTAACAAAAATACAATCTGGGGAAAATAAATACAAAATTAGGTCGGGAGAAGTTACTTATTCACCACATTTATTCCTAATATTAGGAACCATCGATGCTGTAGGCTTCGACCACGCGACAATCCCTCCTATTCACAGAGATTAATATAGAAAAAGTAAAAGTTATAATATACGTATTGAGTTCTTATCGATTATCCTATGAAATCACCTGCGGTATATTGTGATGACGTGAAAGTAGATATATTGGATGTTATTGGTTATTGGTTAGATTTAGAAAGGGATTACATGATTGGAGTGCGTTCAAGGGAAATATCCCTTATGGTGACTTAACATCTTATTATGCTTATAAGGATAGGCCAGACAAAAATGGATGGATTAACTAATCCCCAATGGTTACCTTAGAAACAATCTTTAAAATAGTGCTGTATATGATAGAAAATTCAGACATCGAACCTCTGAGGATGAAGATGCCTGATGGAACTATACACATTGGCTTTATGGGGGGGGTAGTATTCATAAACGCAAAAGTAGAACATTTAAAAAGAAAAATTGTAAAAGTAGAATATAAATAAAATTAAAAGATTAATTCTTTATTTAGATATTAATCCTTATAGTTTTTGTATATTTAATGTTTTAATAACCTAATATTATATTATTATACAAGTTAAATAATAAAATATTATTTTCTTTAATCCATTTATTTTGTTTCATTTTTTTTCTTTTTAGTCGGTATAATTATTTTGATTATCTTACCATTTTTAATGCTATTACTTTATTGTAGATTGCCAAGAAAAAAAATATTTATATATATATACATACTTTATGGATAAAAATTTACATCCTATTTATAAAAGACTTTTAAAAGATTTAGCAAAGATAAAAACAGGCACTAATTTATACAATATCGGTCCTATTGAAGTGAATACAGGAACATCACCACATTTATTCGAAATATCAGGGTCGATAAAAGTGCCTCAAGATGCCCGAAATTTACAAAATGCGGGAAAAACATTTCAAATAAGAATTGAGTATAGTGCGGAGTATCCTTTTGAATCACCTGTAGTATATTGTAATGGAGTCAAAGTTGCTCTAATTGATACTATTGGTTATTATATAAATTTAGAAAGAAAAGGACTACATTATTGGGGGGTGCGAACTTGGACTAATCCTATTTGGGGAACTAACTTACCTGAGTATTTTGCTGGTTCGTTATTGATTGACAAAAATGGATGGGTGGATTATTCACCAGGTATTGATTTAGAAACCATGTTTAAGATAATGCAGTATATGTTAGAAAGAACAGGACCACCACCATCATCAGCATCATCACCATCATCAGCATCATCAGCATCATCACCATCATCAGCATCATCACCATCATCACCATCATCAGCATCATCAGCATCATCACCATCATCACCATCACAATCCAGAATAATGCCATGTAATATTGATTTTACAAAAATCCCAAGTGTATCCCCACCAAATAAATTTGCGCATTTAGATTTAAGTGAATGTGTAGACCCAATTACTTTAGAAGGCTATAGTCCTGGTGAGGAATTATATGTGGTCCAAAAATATCTTAGAGAAATGGACGGTCGGATTATTTTATATACTCATGTTTATAAAAAAGAAGGTTTACAAGATTGGTTAGATGGTAATGGTGATGTTGAAGAATTATTAAACGGTGATGATGATGGTAGGACGATAATGGTTACATTACCATGTGAACATCCCTCATTAAAAGGTATACTAATTAACCAGGGTGATATTGAGCGTTTTATATACAACGGTCCAGCAAATTTAGGAAAAAAACATGGTTATTTCTTCTATGATTCACAAGTCATTGGCGGTAGTATCCAAAAACGCAAAAGTAGAACATTTAAAAAGAAAAATCGTAAAAGTAAAAAATAAATAAAAATTAAAAGATTAATTCTTTATTCAGAAATTAATCCTTATAGTCTTATATATATTTAATGTTTAAATAACCTAATATTTTATTATTCTACAAGTTAAAATAATAAAATATTTATATGATAAACAATTTTAAGTAAATATAGAAAACCTCATGAGGGTAAAAACGCTTTAAGGCTTAATTACATACCATATTTAAATTTTACACATTATTAAATTATTATAACAAGAAGATTAATATTATAAAACTATTTATACTAAATTATCCAAATGTATTTTCGCTTGTGTAATAACAATAAAGAAAATTATCATCATCTTTCATACTTGAATAAACATTACTCATTAAAGATGTTGCAGGGGCTAATGTGTTTTTATTTCCAAAAAATACAAAAATTGCTGTTTCAGGTGTAATATTTATTCTTTTACGAATAATACTTAAAAATTGTGCTAACATAATATCTTGAGGTACAAGAAATTTTTTACGATCCATGCTTGGTAAATTACTATTTAATAATTTTTCAACAATTACAGGAACTTTATCTGGAAATTTAGATAACATTTTTGCGCTTTCAGCTTTACGCTCATCTATTGAATATTTTTTTTTAAAATCACTACTAAATGTCATTATTCTTATTTATTATATATAAATAACATAAGAATATTTTTAAGTTATTATCAAAATTCATATTATTTTATTATATTATTAGAATAAGAATTTGATAATTATAACTTAACAAGATAAATATATATGATGATATAAATGGGTATTAATATGGAAGTTAAAAGTAACAATAATAAATATAATCGTTTAGTTGATATAACAGCTGAACAAACGATGAAATCAACGGTAGCGTCTTATAAACATAATGCCATAATTTATAAAGGCAAAAAAAAAATATGTTCAGGTTATAACCAAATTTTAAGAACTGTATATAAGGGAAATTATTCATGTAGCATACATGCTGAAATGGACACAGTTGTTAAATTTTTAAATAGTTTTATAAAAATACATAATATTAAACATAATCCAGACAAATTAAGGCGTAAATTACATAAATATTCTATTTGTGTTGTTAGAGTTATTGAACGTGATGATGGAACTGTTGAATGTATGAATAGTATGCCTTGTCGCGATTGTTTTCAGAAATTACAAAATGTTGGGTTACATAAAGTGTGTTATACTACGGAAGACAGTCAAATTTATACTTGTAGAATAAAAGATATAGATTCTACACTTATTAATTATACTGGAGTTATGCGAAAAGAGGGAGTATTAGATAAAACAAGAACCCATAGTCTATTAGCATAATAACATTTAATGATAATATTCTATTTTTTTTGATAAAATATATATAAATATATTATTTTTTACCAAAAATAATTATAGATAAAAATTATAAAGTTAGTTAATGTTAAGTGTAGAAATCAATCTACCACAATAATCTTCTTGACCCGTATGCCATAAATTAATAGATATATCAGCCCAAATTTTACCACCAATATCTTTCCAACGATGACAAAACATCCAATCTTCCGAAAAATAATGATCATTTATAATTGCACAATCAAATAACGCATATGCGTATTTATTTTCATCACCTTGCAGAAAACCACAATCATCTGTGTATTTATACTGTGGATATTTTTCTATCATTTTTTCTATACATTTTCTCTGTATCATCATAAAACCAGTTGCTAATGTATAAACTTCCATACAATTGTTCTCTATCCTATTTGAATTTTGAAGATAATTAAAATTATAATGAAGCAAATTATGATAGATTAATTGTTCATTTGTTAAACCTTGATTATAAGGCAAATTCTTTTTAGATAAAATTGTTTCCAAATTTGAAGGACTAAGTCTATCCCAGTGATATTTTTTTATAGGATATATCCCACCACTCAGCTCTTTATCATTTATAATTAATTTTAAAATATCAGTAGGTTCCCAAGTTATATCACTATCAATAAATAATATATGACTGGTCTCTTTATCAGACATTGCTTTTGCTACGAGATTATTCCTACCTCGTGTAATTAAACTTTCATTACGGATAAATTGTAACACAACAGTAATACCTAAGGTTAATAACAATTCTTTTGTTTCAATTATTTTATTAATATAATTTACATGACATAATCCACCATAGCAAGGTGTTAAAATATATAATTTAACTTTATTTTTTGATAAATATTCTTTCAATAGTTGATTAAAATTAACACTAACTATCTTTTCTTGTGAATTTTGTGAATCATTCGCACTCATTTTTTTTTTAGATTATCAAGATATTCTTTTACCTTTTGGTCTTCACTTTTTTCTGTGTTTTTGTCATTATTTTGTGAATCATTTGCACTCAGTTTTTTTTTAAGGTTATCAAGATATTCTTTTACTTTTTGGTCTTCAGTGATGTCCGCGTTGTCTGTATTGACTGTGTTAACAACATTTTGTTCATTTTGATCATTTTTTTTTTCTTCACTTCCAGGTTGTTCTACTATATCTGTTTCGTTAGACATTTTATTATATATGTAATTTAAATAGTCTTATTTTTAAATATAAAATATTGTTAGAAATTATATTTATTTTATTTATCATTTATATTACAAGTATAATTATAAAAAAATAAATATTTTGTAATAATATAAAAGAATAAGATGTTTGGCGCTTTAGATTACTTGTATAGTTTAATATATGGAGTAACCGAAAAACCAATAGTAGTAGACAATTTTATTAACAATACAAAAACAGAAACAAAAACAGAAACAAATACAGAAACAAATGAAAGTAATTTATTAATTAATACTATTAAAAAAAAATATGGATGGAAAAAAGGTGAGGCATACACAATAACACCTAAACATATTTTTAAATTGCTAGATAATATAGCAAATATACAAAATGTGGATTTAAGATCTGATTGTCCAGATGTATATGATCAAGGACATTTAGGGAGTTGCACCGCAAATGCCATTGGATTTTGCTATCATTATGATGAAATTAAACAAAAAGAAAAATCTGCTTTTATTCCATCAAGACTTTTTATATATTATAATGAAAGAAATTTGGAAGGTCATGTAACTGAAGACAGTGGAGCCGAAATACACGATGGTATACAAGTTATTCACAGTTTGGGCGTGTGTTCCGAAACTGATTGGCCTTATAATATAGATAAATTTAAAGATAAACCTACAGACAATTGCTATAGTTTTGCGTTATCTCATAAAACAATCGATTATCGAGCTATAAGTCAAAATTTAGACCAATTAAAAAGTGCGCTTATTGAAGGGTTTCCAGTAGTTTTTGGATTTAGTGTTTATGAAAGTTTTGAAAGTGAAGAAGTTGCCAAAACTGGATATATGCCTATGCCTAAACCTAATGAAAAAATATTAGGAGGTCATGCCGTAGCTATAGTTGGATTTGATAACTCTAAAAAAATCTTTATTGTTAGAAATAGTTGGGGAAGTGGATGGGGAGATAAAGGATATTTTTATATGCCTTATGATTTTATAGTAAATCCAAATATGGCTAGCGATTTTTGGACAATAACTAAAACTATAGATGAACAAGAAACAGATATATCTTTGAAAAATAAAGTTTCAGATAGCCATAAGAACACGCTTAAAGTAGAAAATAATGATTTAATTTTAAAAAAACAAACATTAGAAGACCATATTAAAACAAAAATTATATATGATAAAATATTATTCAATAATAAAATGTCCTTTAATTTGACTAACTACAAAGAAAACAGTGATTTAATTGTCGTTTCAAAAAGAAATCGTAAACTTAAATTAAAAGATTTGTAATAACTTTTTAAATACTATTGAAATATATTTGAAATATATTTGAAATATATTTGAAATACCATTGAAATATATTTGAAATATATTTCAAATACCATAAAATTACTAAAAATATAATAATATATATATGATATATAAATATGGCTGACCAAACACAACCTTCCCATATTGATGACTTTTTCAACTTAGAAGATGCTTCTCCTTCTAGCAATAATTTTCCTATGAGTTCTTCTTCTGCTCCTTCTAGCAATAATTTTCCTATGAGTTCTTCTTCTGCTCCTTCTAGCAATAATTTTCCTCGGCAACGCAGTGCCACTTTAAAAGTGTATCCTATGAAACCTGAATCTATTGCTGCTATACAGAGGTTAAGCTTGGTAGAAGATCGTGACCCAAGACTTGTAATGATCGACCCACGCACAAATAAGCCTATAGCTCTGAGAACTCTTGGTGCCCCGTGGGGAAAAGTTGCATTGTTTGATGAACAATATCCTTGGAACATGCTCTCACATGGGAAGCAAGATCTAACATTAGAGGAACCTTATACAATGACTAGAACTGAAATTGAAGCCGAATTATTATCAAGATTTCAATTTGTTAATCCAGATTTAAATCGTAAGCAATTGGCGGATACTCTATTACTACTACGCAGAGGAGAACAACCTACACACCCTAATAAACAAAATGAAGGAGGTAGAAAACGCAAATCTAAACAACGCAAATTAAATAGAAGACGATCAAATCGCAAATAATGATTTATATAAGTTTAGTAAATATTATAATATAATTTAAATAAACCCTATAAAAATGGTATATGATTTTGATTAAAACAGACAATTTTGATTTAAGTCTAGTTTCAAAAAGAAATTGTGCTCATTACCCTTAAGGCGTTATGCCTACTCGATGGTTCATAGTATTCCTTAAAATCACACATATTATTTAATAATAAACTCATGACTAGCTTGTGAAATGATATAATATTTTGTTATAATGTTAAAAATTCAAAATAGGTGCGGTGATATTAATATTAAATAAATTTACTTAAATTATATTTATTTATTATATATATAAAATATGTCTATTAAGAAAAAAGTTTTTCTAAAAAAAAACAAAAAAATATCAAAAAAAGGTGGAAGTTCTGATCGATGTATGTATAATCCTCTTACACAAAGAATGGAGAATGTATGTCCTGGTGTAAAATAACTAAATGAAATTAGAGAATCTGTAATAGATCAAGACCCTAATTCAGTATATATGATCTTTGGACATGGTTGTGATTTAGACGGTGAAGTGCTTGATGTTCCCGAGAATTGTGAATATCATACTTTTACTGCATGCGGGAAAGGTTCTGACTTGAATAAGACAATTTATGCTGATTTTTTTAATAATACATTCAATTTATTTACTCCTGAAAAATATGATTCTATTTCCGATTTTCGACCTGATGAATATGATAATTCAGTTGGATTTACTGGGGAGCAGAAGATGTATAAAAGAAATAGCGGTGATAGTTATGTAAATAACAAAAATTCGACTTTTTTAGAATTGGGTAGTTATTGTGGATTACGTAAAATGGGTGATATGATTAGTGATAATATGTTTATATCTATACTTCCTTATCCGACTTTTGTACATTTTGAATACCCGATGTGCATGGATAGACAAACTAGACCTTATACCTTAGAATTTTATTATTTACATCATTTTGTAGGTTCTCTTTTCCCAACAACATTTCAAGTATGTAAATTATTACATGAACATTATTCACAACAAGAACTAAGCAGTTTTATATATGCTTTAAAAGGACCACAACACGAACAATTTAAGGCTTTAATTAGGAATAATTTTAGTATAGATTACGCGAGTATTATGGATGTTTTTAAAGGTAAACATATTAATTTTGCATGCCGTCCTATCTGTAGAGGACCTCCACCCCTCACAAAGGATGAAATCGTACCAAGAAGTGATTTTGTTAGATTAAGAAGAACTACATCTGCTAAATTACCAATTACATGGAATCCTGACTTATAGATGTATTTTTTACCAATGAAATTAAATTGTATTTATGAACAAAATATAATATTAAATTATAATATATGGATATCAATAACATACTTTATATTATAGTTTTTTTGGCTATATTTTTATATTTATTAAAAATAAATAGATTATTGTATTATTATTTATTTACATGCTTAATACTAGTTCTATTTGTAGTTTCTAAAGATTTTACATTATCGATAATTACTTCTGGAATTTTAACTGCATTAATATACGTATTTTTAGATAAACAAATACCACTCCGATTTAAAAAAAGCACTCTTAGAGCCATTCACAACGCAGAACATTATGAAAATTCATCAAATAAAAAATCTAAAAAATCAAATAAAAACGGTAAAAGCCAAGACGCAGATAGTGATACTGAATCCTTTGAAAATTCATCAAATAAAAAATCAAAAAAAGTAAAATTTCAAAAAGAGTCAAGTGATGACGACAGTGAACAAGAAGATTTTGAACCTAGTGATAATAAATTAAATTCAAAAGAAAGCTTTAAAACAATATTGAGTTCATTAAAATCATCAGAATTAAGTTCATTAAATAATGATACTAAAGCATTAATTGATACTCAAAAACAGTTAATGGAAACATTACAATCAATGGGGCCAGCCTTAAAAGAAGGTAAATCTATATTAGATACTTTTAAAAACTATTTTAATGATACAAATTTAGATAAATTAAGTATCTAATAATTTAATTTTATATTAACATAATATATTATATGAACATAATTACATTACTAATATTAATAGCTTTATTGATTTTATTGATATTTATTAATAAAAAGGCAAAGGAACATTTTTATCCAAGAAGTGTTACTTATGATCAATTTTATAAAAAAAATAGAGATTTAGAATACATATCTAATAGATTAAATCTAAAAGTAAATAATATTGATAATATAAGAACTCAACAAATAGCACCAATTATGGGACAACAAAATAATATGTCCCTAAACACAATTTGGGGTTCTGCTAAATTACCAGATGACTATCCTATTATTACTAATAGAATTCCTGATAGATATTCAACATTAACACAATATAATCATCCTATAGTCAATCGGTTATGATTTTTCAATAAAGTTTTTATAATATAAATATAAAGATAATATTATACATATATCTACATATATGCATAATATTGTTTTACTGAAAGATAGAAATATAGATTATAACCTTTTAACACAGTTACGATTTTTATTTACAAATAATGTTTCCCAAGAATATTTAGATAAATTTTTTGCGCTAAAAGCAAGTGTAGAAGGTTGGAAAAAAGGAACTTTATTGCGAGTTTCTAATCAAAAAATAAGAACATCTAGTGAAAAAGTTAGAGAAAATATACAGTTGTATACAAATCAATTAGCTAATAATAATTATAATATTATTTTTCAAAAAATAAAAGTAGAAATTGAAAATACAAATGAAGGAATATTCATTTTACAAGATATTATACTTAAAGATACTATTCGACAAGAAAATAATCTTGAATTATTAGCAAAATTAACAATCGACCTTAATATATTAGAACAAATCAAAACGCATTTAATCGACTTATTAGATAAATATTCTGTTAATACTGAAGACACTACCAATAATTATGACCAATTTTGCATTGATAATAATGCCAATTTAATATTTAAAAATAGGTATTTACTACTATGTGTATATTTTAATCTTGATAAATTGGATAATATAGTGTTATACCTAAATAATTTAGTTAAATGTTTTGAAAATGAAAACGACAAATCTATTAGTGAAAGATATATATTAACATATATAAGTTGTTTAAAAAAAATAAATATTCATCTAAAGCAAAAATTACCTGATGTACATAAAAATTATATTAATGAATTAAATAGATATTTAGAAAAACCTAAATTAATGTCTAGCAAAAGTTGCATTGCTATTATGAATATATTAGATGAATTTGTATAATTATTTACTTGGTTTTCCATCCTGGATAATAATATTTTGGGTCGTATACTTGTTCATATTTAAATTTAGGCAAAATTGATTGTTGTATTTCAAGAGCATCTAGAGGAGTTCCTGTTGTATAAATTGGTAGTGCTTCACTCTCAAACCCTTTTTGAGGTATACAAACAGGTGGTCTATCTTGTGGAACAGACCACACTTCGGGAGGCATATAACTATAACCATAGGAGTTAAATAAATTCATTCCAGGTTTTATATGATTATATCCTGCGTTGTTTTCAGATTTAGTTCTAATATTAGGCTCAATATTATCTTTATTTACAAAATCATATCCATTTGGCCTTCTTACTTTCTCTAATCTTTTATTGGGCTCAAATTCAGGTTTATAGTAATTGACCTTGTTTTTACTGTTATCTAATTTTATAGTGTCTAAATTATTTAGTGTTTTTTTAAACATATTATTACTATTCCGAATCACGTCAATTTCAATTTGGTCATTAGAACGAACACTATCATTACTATCTTTGCTAGATGTTTTATTAGGAACAAATTTTGGTTTATAGTCATTTACATTATTTACATTGTTATCTAATTTTTTATTGTCTAAATTATTTAGTGTTCTTTTAATCATATTATCACGATTGCGTATCACGTCAATTTCTAATTGGTCTTTAGCACTGTTAAATCCACTAATTTCAGTTGGAAATTTTCCCTTTAATGATTGTGTAACTTTTTGGTCTTGTTTGTTTTTTTCAACAAATAATGAGTTAACATCTTTTATAAAGGGTAAACCTATACTTGGACTTGTTTGTTCTTGTTTTGTAACTTGAGTTACTTTTTGATCAGGTTGTTTTTTTTCCATCAATAATGAGTTAACATCTTTTATAAAGGGTAAACCTATACTTAGACTTGTTTGTTCTTGTTTTGTAACTTGAGGCGCTTCAATTTTAGTCGACTGTTCTTCTTTTTTTGTTTGATGAACTATACTTGGGCTTGTTTGTTCTTGTTTTGTAACTTGTGTTACTTTTTGATCAGGTTGTTTTTTTTCCATCAATAATGAGTTAACATCTTTTATAAAGGGTAAACCTATACTTGGGCTTGTTTGTTCTTGTTTTGTTGCTTGTGGTGCTTCTTTAGGAAAAGCATTAGCTACTTTTATAGTAATTGGGTCTACTTTAATATTTATATTAGCTATTTTTTTTACATGCTGGATTATTTTAGGAGGTTCCCTTGTTAATGCTGGATCTACTTTTATATTTACATTAGCTATTTTTTTTACTTCTGGAGATACTTTTACCACTTTTCTTCTAACTGGTGAGGCTACTTTAA
>Ga0164292_10000525_pt1 | contig 30182 bp, 30 predicted proteins | sample GEODES117metaG_FD_111486 | JGI IMG/M metagenome (GOLD analysis project Ga0164292, IMG submission 111486) | Eutrophic lake water microbial communities from Lake Mendota, Wisconsin, USA - GEODES117 metaG | ecosystem: Environmental > Aquatic > Freshwater > Lake | place: USA: Lake Mendota...
GAACATATATATTCGATGAAGTTGATGCGGGTGTCGGCGGAAAAGCAGCGATTGAAGTTGGTCGTCGGTTGGCCTTACTGGCAAGAGATGCCCAGGTAATTGTTGTAACGCACTTGCCACAGGTTGCCGCTTGGGCAGATTCGCATTTCGTGGTTAAGAAAAGTAGTGATGGCAGTATCGTTGCTAGCGGTGTCAACAAACTCGCCGAAGCCGAACGAATTAATGAGATTGCCCGAATGCTCGCTGGCCTCGAAGATTCAGCTAGCGCGCAAGAACACGCCGCAGAACTATTGGCAATGCGCGCAAACGGTTAAGGCGATGGGAATTTACTGATAGGTTTGTATCCCATGAGCGATCATGTGACTAAGCACTTATTTGTAACTGGCGGAGTAGCCTCTTCACTTGGCAAAGGACTCACCGCTTCATCACTCGGTCGACTATTAGTCTCTCGTGGCCTGCGCGTCACCATGCAAAAACTTGACCCATATCTAAACGTTGACCCAGGCACTATGAATCCATTTCAACATGGTGAGGTTTTTGTGACAGATGATGGGGCTGAAACAGACTTGGATATCGGCCATTACGAACGTTTTCTCGATACAAATCTGCATGGTTCTGCCAACGTAACAACCGGTCAAGTTTATTCGCGAGTAATTGCACGTGAACGTCGCGGCGAATATCTAGGCGAGACAGTTCAAGTTATTCCACACATTACGAATGAAATTAAAGAACGCATTCGTGCCATGGCAGCTCCTGATATTGATGTAGTCATCACTGAAATTGGTGGCACTGTTGGCGATATTGAATCACAACCGTTCCTAGAAGCTGCCCGACAGATTCGCCAAGAGGTTGGTCGCGATAATGTTTTTTATTTACATGTTTCGTTAGTTCCATATATCGGGCCATCTGGTGAGTTAAAAACAAAACCAACTCAACACAGTGTTGCAGCTCTTCGCTCAATCGGCATCGCGCCCGATGCAATCGTGCTTCGTTCAGATCGCCCGATTCCAGATGGCGTTAAGCGTAAGATTTCGTTGATGTGTGACGTTGATGCCGAAGCTGTGGTTGCCGCAGTTGATGCGCCATCAATTTATGACATTCCAAAAGTTTTGCATTCTGAAGGCTTAGATTCATATGTAGTTTCCCGCCTTGGCCTGAAGTGTCACGATGTTGAATGGGGCGTCTGGGATGCATTACTTGAAAAAGTGCATAACCCAAAGCATCAAATTACAGTTGGTTTAGTTGGAAAGTATGTTGATTTGCCTGACGCTTATCTTTCGGTCAGCGAGGCACTTCGTGCTGGTGGTTTTGCAAACAATGCCAAGGTAAATCTGAAATGGATTGCTAGCGACGAATGCGAAAGTGATGCAGGGGCAAGAGCGATGCTCGGCGATGTTGATGCTGTTTGTGTTCCGGGGGGATTTGGAATTCGTGGAATTGAAGGAAAACTTGGAGCACTTAAGTTTGCTCGCGAAAATAAGATTCCAACGCTAGGTTTATGTTTAGGTTTGCAGTGCATGGTTATCGAAGCTGCTCGAAATCTTGGTGGAATTCCAGATGCTAATAGCGCCGAGTTCGATCCAGAAGCAGGAACACATGTCATCGCAACTATGGCTAGTCAGAAAAATATTGTCGAAGGTGAAGGCGATATGGGTGGAACAATGCGCCTTGGTCTCTATCAAGCCGAGTTAACGCCTGGTTCGATTGTGGCAACTGTTTACGGAGCAACTTCGATTTCAGAGCGACACCGCCATCGTTATGAAGTTAACAATAAGTACCGGGATCAAATTGCGAGTGCTGGCCTTATTTTCTCAGGAATTTATGAGCAAGAAAACCTCGTAGAGTTTGTTGAATTACCTAAAGAGGTACATCCTTATTACGTGGGGACACAGGCGCATCCAGAACTTCGCTCTCGTCCTACCAAAGCTCATCCGCTTTTCACCGGCTTGGTGGCAGCGGCAATTGCTGGAAAGAAATAGTTTCCAATTAAGGAATAGCCATGCAGGTCGGCGTACCTAAAGAGATTAAAGTCCACGAGTCACGCGTAGCAATTACACCAGATGGCGTTAGCGAGTTGGTCCGAGCTGGCCATGAAGTATTTATTGAATCCGGTGCTGGTTCGGCTTCAGCGATTAGCGATGCTGATTTCACCAACCACGGTGCGAAAATTTTGACAACTGCCGATGAGGTGTGGAATTCCGCAGAGTTGATTTTGAAAGTTAAAGAACCGATTGAAGTCGAATATGTACGCATCAAGCCTAATCACACGCTATTTACTTACCTGCATTTAGCGGCATCAAAAGCCTGCACCGATGCGCTCATTACTAGCGGTTGTGCTGCGATTGCCTATGAAACTGTTGAAAAAGATGGCCAGTTGCCTCTTCTTGCTCCAATGAGTGAAGTCGCCGGACGCATGGCTACTCAAGTAGGCGCTTACTCATTACAGAAGCCAAATGGAGGTCGTGGAGTTTTGTTGGCGGGTGTTCCAGGAGTTGCACCAGGCAAAGTTGTTGTAATTGGCGGGGGAGTTGCAGGCCTTAGCGCTGCGGTTATCGCAATGGGAATGGGCGCAGATGTAACAGTGCTTGATCGTTCCATCCCGCGAATGCAGGAGATTGATTCACTTTATGGGGGCCGGATCAAAACTTTATTCTCAGCTCATGCTTCGATTGAACGTGAAGTTCTTCAAGCTGATTTAGTTATTGGCGCAGTTCTTGTCCACGGCGCTAAGGCACCTAAATTAGTTAGCAACGAATTGGTCTCGCGCATGAAACATGGTTCAGTTTTAGTTGATATCGCAATTGATCAAGGTGGTTGCTTTGAAGATTCAAAGCCAACTACTCACGCTGAGCCCACATTTAAAATACACAATTCAATTTTCTACTGTGTGGCTAATATGCCTGGCGCTGTTCCGGTTGCCTCAACTTATGCGCTAACTAACGCGACCATGCCTTACGCATTGGCTCTTGCTAATTTTGGTTGGCAGAGCGCGATAACCAAAGATACTTCACTGGCCAAGGGTCTAAACATCAGTGGCGGAAAAGTTCGTTACCAAGCTGTAGCTCAGGCCCATGCTTATGAGTTTTCGCCAATCGGTTAGCAGCTTCCTCGATCATTTGCGGATCGAGCGAGGACTAGCGGCAAATTCCATTGCTGCTTACGAGCGCGATCTACGAAAATTAGTTGAGTTTTTTGAGAATTCAGCAGTCGACACTAGCGCTGTCGACAGTTCGCAGATAACCGCATTTGAAAGCTCTTTGAAAGCGAATGAATTAGCACCAGCTAGCATCAATCGAATAATGAGTGCGGTGCGAACTTTCTATAGGTATCAAAATCGTGAACATGGAATTGTTGATCCCACTACGGAAATATCACATAACAAATCAGCCCGTCGCTTACCCAAGGCGCTTACGGTTTCCGAAGTTACTTCGCTAATTGACTCGGGGCTAAGAGAAGGCGATGTGATTTCACTCCGTGATCACGCGATGCTCGAACTTCTTTATAGTTCCGGTGCCAGAGTGAGCGAAGTAATCGGAATCAATCTGAGCGACTTTGCGAAATCAAATTTTAACGATGATGAGATTACAACGCTTCGCATTCGTGGCAAAGGTGGCAAAGAACGAATAGTTCCGTTGGGGAAGTTTGCGGTAGCTGCAATCGATAACTATTTAGTACGTACTCGTCCAGACTTAGCAGCTAGATCTGCTCGCAAAGAGAGCTCAATAAACGGGGCGTTGTTCTTGAATCAGAAAGGCACTCGCATCTCACGTCAGAGTGCTTGGCAGATTGTGCTTACCGCTGCTGAACGAGCTGGAATCACCAGCAAAGTTTCGCCACACGTATTCCGTCACTCTTATGCAACACACTTGCTCGACGGTGGCGCGGATATTCGTGTCGTTCAGGAGTTGTTAGGACATGCTTCAGTGACAACAACTCAGATTTATACCCTGATCACGATTGATAAAATTCGCGAAAGTTACAGTTCAGCGCACCCAAGAGCCAGATAATTTTGGCGAGTCGTCCAAGTTGGCTCAACCCTTTCGAGACAAATTCGACCTACACTTTTTCTACCTCAAACACCACGAAAGGTCGATAAATGTCACATGCAAATGAAGTTGGTTTTTTCAAGTCGTTATTTGATTTTAAATTCACAAGTTTTATCACCATGCGAGTTATACGAGTTATGTATGCAATCTTGGCAATCTTGACCATTTTGGGTGGGGTTCTGTTTTTCGTTTATGGAGTCTTCTTTGATGGCTTCGGATACGGATCTTCATACAAAATTCTTGCCGCTATCGGCGTTCCACTAGTGACAGTTCTTTACTTGATTATTCTTCGTCTCTGGACTGAGTTCATGGCAAACATTTATCGCATCGGCGATAACACTCAGAAAATGGTCGATGCTCTGTAGAAAAGCTTCCGACTACTGATTGCGTAGGCGACGAGCAAGAATACTTTGATCGCCTTTAGCTTCTAGATCAGCCACAATGACCGCGATTGATTCGCGAACAATACGGCCGCGATCTACGGCTAAACCAAGGTCGCCACGCAGCATTAATCGTGCTTGATCGAGATCGAACAGTTCATCAGCAGATAGGTAAACAGTGATCTTTTCGTCATGACGTTCGCGACCAGTTGGAGATTTTTCAACTGATGTAACGCGACGACGTGGAATAGAACGCACGCCTTTCTTGCTTGAAGAACGAGTTGGTGCCACTGATGTACTTGGTGTTTCAACAATTGGCTCAGGTGCGCTCTGTCGAACTGCACTTAAGGCAGGGGAGTTGGTGCGAAATAGTTCATCGGCACCTGGCAAGCTAGCTCTACGGGTCATCGTGCGCCTCCTCGGGCAATTAGTTCACGGGCTAAACGTCGGTATGAATTAGCGCCACCTGACGAGCTGGCATATGAGGTGATTGGTTCGCCAACAACAGTTGTTTCAGGGAAACGAATTGTTTTAGCAATGATGGTTTCGAAAACATCCTCTGGATACTTTTCTAGAATAGTTGTTAGAACTTCGCGATTATGTACCGTCTTGCGTTCATACATAGTTGCCAAGATTCCAATTAACTTCAAATCTGGATTAAGGAAATTCTTAACTTTATCGAGGTTTCCCTTTAGTTCAATGAAACCATGTAGCGCGAAGTACTCGCACTGCAGCGGAACAATTACTTCATCAGCCGCAACGAGTGCGTTGATAGTTAATTGACCCATAGTTGGCTGGCAGTCAATCAAGATAACGTCGTAACGATCCTTCAATGAGTTCAAGGTTCGTTTAAGAAATTGTTGTCCACCAATTTCGGCGCCAAGTGTGGTTTCAGCGGTTCCGAGGTCACGGTTAGCTGGTAAGAAATCTAACCCCGGAACTGATGACTTTAAAATTATCTGATCAACATCTGCAGTTGGATCCATAAGTGCGAAATAAACAGTTTGTTCTAGCGGCAAGCTGTGGGCATTAACGCCAAGACCAAGTGATAAACCGCCTTGAGGATCGAAGTCGACTAGCAAAACTTTGCGACCAAGTTCAGTTAAAGCAGCGCCTAAATTAATGGTTGAAGTTGTCTTTCCAACGCCACCTTTTTGGTTAAAGAGCGCAATAACTTTTGCTGGAAGACCATCTTTTGGAGCAGGAGGAACGCCAAAGTTCTTAGCAGTCTTACCTAAGAGGTTGGCAGTTGTTGCCACATCCTCTTCAATTGTCGATTTAGCGTTCAAGCGTTAAACCTCTTTCTGCTTAGGTGCGTGAGCCTACGCATCGAATAGCCTCGCAAGCAAGTAGTGTTCACCCGTGGAAACGCCGGTCAGTGATAGCTCAGGAATCGATGTCGCATCTGATGCCATCGAGCCGAGCGCACCCAGCAACGAATTCAGCGTCCATTTAGCCAATTTTGATGGCCCCTTTGATCTGCTGTTACAGCTAATCTCGCGTCACAAACTCGATATCACCGAGATTTCTTTGAGCTTGGTAACCGATGAATTTATTGCCTTTATTCGAGCCCTTGAACTTTCAGGTGAAGGCTGGCGACTAGATCAAGCAACTGAATTCTTAGTTGTCGCTGCGACATTGCTTGACCTCAAGGCTGCGCGATTGCTGCCATCGGGCGAAGTTGAGGACGAAGAAGACCTCGCACTGCTAGAGGCCCGCGACTTACTCTTTGCTCGCCTGCTGCAATATCGAGCATTTAAGGAGATTGCCGCCACCTTTGGTGATCGCATAACCCTGCAGGATAAGGCTTTCCCGCGCGTTGTGGCCCTAGATCCAGCGCTTTCTGCCTTGCTACCTGAGGTTTTAATTGGAGTCGGCGCAGAGCGCTTTGCCGCCATCGCTGATCGAGTCCTTACGCCAAAGACACCGGTACTGGTTTCAGTTGAGCATCTCCATATGCCATTGGTCAGCGTTGCCGAGGAGTCTAAGGGCGTGGTTGAGGCTTTACGCAGAGCAAAAACTTTAAGCTTTCGCAGCCTGATCGCCGATGCCGGTAGCACTCTGGTTGTGGTTGCTCGATTCCTTAGTCTGCTCGATCTATACCGCCAAGGAGTGCTTCGTTTTGATCAAGTAGCAGCTCTTGGTGAGCTCCAGATCAGCTGGGTGGGCAGTGAATCGGGCGAAGTTGAAGTCTCTGATGAGTTTGATATTCCAGTGGTCTTAGAAGATAGCGAGGGCGAAAATGTCTAATGTAGAACTTGAGCGTTCAATTGAAGCGATCTTGATGGTTGTCGATGAACCGGTCACCGAGCTAACTTTGGCCTCAGTTCTAGTTGTGACGATAGATGAAGTTGTGGCGGCCCTTGAGAGCCTTTCTACCTCCTATGAAGGTCGCGGCTTTGAATTGCGCGCTGTGGCCGGTGGGTGGCGTTTCTATAGCCATCCAGATTGTGCGGCGGCGGTCGAGAAGTTTGTTCTAGATGGCCAGCAGAACCGCTTAACACAGGCAGCCCTTGAGACTTTGGCCGTGATTGCTTACCGCCAACCTGTCAGCCGAGCTCGCGTTTCTGCTATCCGTGGCGTAAATGTTGAGGCGGTAATGAAGACCTTAATTACTCGAGGTCTGGTTGAGGAATTTGGGCTCGAGCACGAAACTGGCGCGATTCTTTACAAGACCACCAGTTATTTCCTTGAGCGACTTGGCGTAAATAGCCTAGAAGATCTTCCAGCCCTGGCTCCGTACTTGCCAGATCTAGACCGTCTTGATGAGATTCTCGATTCACTTACCGATTAGATAACCTGATTGCCCTTTAGCCCCTCGATTAGTCCAAGACAGGGGAGAGGCGGTATTCTCAGCTCCTTAACCTGACTGTCGAGGAGATAGCCAAATGGCCGAGATGCGCCTTAATAAAATTATTGCCGATGCGGGAATCACTAGCCGCCGTGGCGCTGATGAACTAATAGCCGATGGCAGAGTTACTGTCGATGGACGTCCAATTCGCGAGCTGGGTGCCAAAATTGACCCAGATAACCATGAAGTAGCAGTTGATGGTGAGACAATCAAACGGTCTTTGACTAAGTCTTATTTAGTACTTCATAAGCCAAAAGGTGTTTTGTCAACGATGTTTGACCCAGAAGGTCGCCCATCCCTGGCTGATTTCATTGATCTTCGTAAGGAGCGTTTATTCCATGTTGGCCGTCTTGATAAAGACTCAGAAGGGTTGATTCTGTTAACAAATGATGGAGATCTGACTTTTCGTGCAACCCACCCTTCATTTGGGCTAGAAAAGACCTACATTATTGAGTTCGAAGGCCGCCTGGAAACAGGGGTAGATAAGGTGCTTTTAAAGGGCGTAGAGCTTGAAGATGGCATGGGTCGTGTCCTAAGTTTTAAGCAGCTCTCAGCTAACTGGATCGAAGTAAAGATTCACGAAGGCCGGTACCACATCATCCGCCGACTCATGGAAGCTGTAGGCGTCGAGGTGCTTAGGCTGATCCGCACAAACTTCGGACCGATCTCCTTGGGAGATACTCCTGAAGGACGCTGGCGAGACCTTAACGAACAAGAGTTGTTAAATATACAGAAGGCTTTAGATTTAAAGTGATAAATCTATTTATTTATATTTGGTGAATATCGCTTTCTCTATTTATCGATAACGTGGGCTACGCGTATTAATATGTCGATAATTGAGTGGGCAGACAAGCACAATATTTCCAATTATTATATATTTATCGACATTGGCAGTCTGCGGCTGTTTTGCTTAGAACCATCAGATCTCGGTAGGTGATTGCTATCAAGATTAATCGTTAAGTAGATTTAACGTTAAACATGTACTCATTAAAAACGAAAAAAGGGTACTTCAAGGTACCCTTAACCATGGTTTTAAGAGCAATTCGAGGCGCTACGCAGGTGAGCGTGAATTCAAGCGTGGCTATTGGCGATGGTGTGCGTGAGCTCTTGCCTGCGATTCTAAAAGCCAATGGGCTCGAAGTTGATGACGTGATCTCAGTGCTGATGACTGCCACCCCAGATTTAACTGCCGACTTCCCGGCAGCAGCGGCTCGCGATGTTGGCTTTGCCGGAACTCCATTGATTTGCGCAGTGGAAATCGATGTAACTGGAGCCCTTGACCGGATTATCCGGGTCTTAATGCATGTAGAAAGTGAAAAGAGTAAGGACGAAATCACCCACATTTATCTTCATGGCGCTACAGCTCTGCGCAAAGATTTAGCCCAATAAGGGGCAATCACGTGAACTCAATTTCTGTTCGAATCGTAGGAGCTGGCCTAATCGGCACCTCGATTGGCTTGGCGCTAAAGGCTGCCGGAGCATCTGTTCAATTTCTAGATGTTGACTCCAAGGCGCAACTTTTGGCTAATGACCTCGTCAAATCTGGGAACTTTGAGAACCCTGATCTGATAATCATTGCTACACCACCATCAGCCTTCAAATCGGCAATTGAGCGGGAGGCAACTCTAAACCCTCAAGCGATACTTATGGATATTGGTAGCGTAAAGACAAAACCTGTACTTGAAGTTTCAACTATAGAGGGGCTTTTGTCCAGGTTCTGTGGCACCCATCCGATGGCCGGACGTGAGGTTAGTGGGGCTGTATCAGCCCGAGCTGATCTCTTCTTAGATCGTGCTTGGGTCATCACGCCAACTGAGGAAACCTCAGAGGCAGCCCAAGAAATGGCAACCAAAGTAATTTTGGCGTGCGGAGCCCAAGTGGTTCAAATGAGCGCAAAAGAGCACGATCAGCGCGTGGCTTTAATCTCGCATCTGCCTCAAACCATTAGTTCGCTCTTAGCGGCTCAACTCTCAGGCTCAAACCAAGAATCTTTGGCGCTAGCTGGTGCAGGCTTGAGAGATACGGTTCGAATAGCTGGTTCAGATCCAAAGCTTTGGGGCGAAATCCTGGCTGCCAACGAAGAGGCCCTTATGCCATTATTGATAAGTCTACAAAGTGATCTTTCAGAGCTTATTTCAGCGACCAGCGGCCCGGCTAAATGGGAGTCTTTAGTGGCTGCAGGCAGGGCTGGAAAGAGTGAAATTCCAGGCAAACATGGTGGCAAATCCAGAGAATATAGCTACCTGCCAATTGTTATTGATGACCGACCTGGACAACTTGGATCTCTCTTTAACGCGTGCGCAAAAGCTGAGGTAAATATTGAAGATCTTGCGCTTGAGCATTCACCTGGTCAACTAACTGCCGTCATCACACTAGCGATTGCACCCGAGGACATTGAGCGATTGAGTGAGTTTCTAACCAAAGATGGATGGAACGTTCATTCAATAAAGTAAGTAATCGAATCAAGATGAGATTTTAGGTAAAGCCTTACTTGTTAAGCACCGTAGAATAAGGATCATTATGGGCATAGTCGTAGCAATAGATGGCCCTAGTGGTTCAGGTAAATCAAGCACCTCCAAAGCAGTTGCCATGCGCTCAACCTGGGACTACCTAGATACTGGCGCGCTCTATCGTGGCCTTACTTGGCTGGCGCTGCAGAATGATTTATCTGATGCGAGCTCTGTTCTAAAAACCCTTAAGTCATCACCTTTGCGATTTGTGGTTGACCCACTTGAGCCAAGGTTGTTTGCCGGCGATACCGAGATTACCGATGCAATTCGAAGCGTTGAAGTTACCGAAAGTGTTTCAAAATTCGCAGCTATGCCAGAGTTACGCGCCGAACTACTAAAGTTACAACGCAAAATCATTTCTGATTCAAAGCGCGGAATTGTGGTTGAAGGTCGCGACATCGCAACAGTAGTTGCTCCTGATGCCGCCCTCAAGATTTATTTGACGGCAGATTTAACTGCGCGAGCAGTTCGTCGTGATGCTGAAGAGAATTCTGCTCAAGGTATAGAAAACGTGGCTCAATCATTAAGTAGTCGCGATGAATTGGATTCAACTCGCGAAGTTTCACCACTTACTCTGGCTCCTGATGCTCTAACTATTGATTCAACACATTTGAGTTTAGAAGAGACTGTTGATCGCATCTGGGAGTTATTAAAGCAGCGTGAATTACTAGGTTTGCCAGTGGTCGCAATTTTGGGCCGACCAAACGTTGGAAAATCAACGCTGATTAACCGCTTCATTGGTCGTCGCGAAGCAATCGTTGAGGACACTCCAGGTGTAACTCGCGATCGCGTGCAGTACGAATGCGAATGGGGCGGTCGCCGATTTATTGTTATGGATACTGGTGGCTGGGAAGCAAAGCCAGATGGAATTTCAATTCAGGTTAGCGCAGGCGCTGAACAAGCCATGCGCGAAGCAGATGTTCTTGCATTCGTGGTTGATGCCCAAGTTGGCGCACTCGATGAAGATGACATTTTGGTTAGTGAATTACGCAAGGCTAAGAAACCAACAATTTTGATTGCCAATAAAGTTGATGATGAAGGAGCAGAATCTGACGCGTACGCCCTATGGAACCTTGGTTTAGGCGAGCCCTATTTTGTATCGGCGCTTCATGGTCGCGGTAGTGGTGACTTACTTGATCACATTGTTGCTGAACTGCCCGAAGTAGGTCGCGCACAAGTTCAAGATGGTTATCGTCGAGTTGCCTTAATTGGCCGACCAAATGTTGGAAAATCAAGTTTGCTAAACGCACTGGCGGGGGAGACTCGTTCAATAGTCGATGATGTTGCGGGCACAACTCGAGATCCAGTTGATGAGTTAATTGAAATTGGCGATCAAGTTTGGCGTTTCATTGATACTGCTGGTTTACGGAAGCGAGCTAACCAAGCAAGCGGTACAGATTATTACGCGACACTTCGAACTCAGACCGCACTAGAGCGTTGCGAAGTTGCAGCTGTGGTTCTTGATGCATCTAATCCGATTTCTGAACAAGATTTGCGAATCATCACAATGGTTGAAGAAGCCGGCAAGGCAATGGTTATCGTGATGAACAAGTGGGATTTAGTAGATGAAGATCGTCGCGATCAACTGGATAAAGAAATCGATCGTCACCTAGATCAAGTCGAGTGGGCACAGCGAGTAAATGTTGCGGCCAAGACCGGTTGGCACCGTGATCGTTTGGCACCGGCTTTACGCACCGCACTTGGCGGCTGGGAACAACGCGTTCCGACTGCCAAGTTGAACTCTTTCCTGGGTGCCTTAATTGGCGCAACACCACCACCAGTTCGTGGCGGAAAACAACCAAAAATTTACTACGCGACCCAAGCTGGCATTGCGCCACCGAAGTTCGTGATCTTCTCAAGTGGCTGGATCGAAGCTTCATATCGCCGTTTTATTGAACGCCGCTTGCGCGAAGAATTTGGATTTCCGGGCACCCCAGTCATGGTGGCGATCCGAGTCAAGGAACGCGACAAAGAGTAATGCTGACAATTCCTAACGCCTTAACTTTTCTGAGGTTTCTCGGAATCCCGCTCTTCCTTCATTTAGCCCTTAATCTAGAAGCCGATGGCTGGGCTATCGCAGTCCTGGCAGTCGGCGGAGCTACTGATTACTTTGATGGCAAATTGGCTCGAGCTTGGGGTCAGACTTCACGTTTTGGCGAGATAGCTGACCCAACGATTGATCGTTTATATATTTTGGCGGTCTTGATCGCACTTTATCTGCGCGATGCCATTCCACTTTGGTTGATTGCTACTTTGTTGGGTCGCGATCTGATTTTGGGCTTACTTTCAATCTGGCTGAGTGTGACTAAGCGCCCACTGATTGAAGTAACTTTCCTCGGAAAGGCAGCTACTTTCAATCTTCTCTATGCCTTCCCGTTTCTTTTGCTGGCACTTTCGGATTCCTGGGTAGGCACAGCTGCTTTCGTTCTAGGTTGGGCCTTTGCGATCTGGGGGACTGCGCTTTACTTATTCACGGGTTTTTCATACTTCATTAATGCGATCTCCCGTACTAGGGTTCGGCCATAATTCTTTTTCGATTAAAGTTCACACAACTCAGAGACAAGGCGCAAAATGTCGAATATCCCAGCAGATCTGAAGTACACCAAAGAACACGAGTGGGTACGCGATTTGGCAACTGCGGGCACTGTCTCAATGGGAATCACTGACTTTGCGCAAGGCGCACTTGGTGACATTGTTTATGTGCAACTGCCTAAAGTTGGCGATGCGATAGTAAGTGGCAAGGTCTGTGGTGAAGTCGAGTCAACTAAAAGTGTTTCGGAAATTTTCGCGCCGGTTTCTGGAAAAGTTATTGCGATAAATGACGCTCTAGCCAATTCACCAGAATTTATCAACTCGGATCCATACAACGCGGGCTGGCTGCTTGAAATTGAACTTTCTGAAGTGGCAACCGATCTACTTACGCCAGATGAATACGGACAAATCACCGCTTGACCTAACCCTCTTCCTCTAAATAGGGTAAGCCTCCAGTTAAGGATGAAGTTGATTTTGAAACTTTAATCGCTTGAAAATGAATTGGGGGAGTGAAGATGGCTGCAGCTGAAGTAGAACGCGAAGTCACCACCACTATCTCACTTGGAGTTAGACCAGTAGTTGATGGTCAAGCAAATCTTGATACATTAATTCAGTCACTAGATGCTGATAATCAAAGTGTTGTAGCTCAAGTGTTAGCAGCTACTGAACCAACAGCTCTCTTGTTGGTACTTAAAGGCGCCGGTCGTGGCAACCGTTTCATGGTTAATAAATCTGGATCCACAATCGGTCGCGCTACGGATTCCGGAATATTTCTTGATGATGTAACTGTTTCACGTAAACACGCAACAATCACCTTTGATCAAGAGTTCACCTTTACGGATTCGGGCAGTCTTAACGGTTCATATTTAAATAATGAGCGAGCTTCAACGGCCATTTTAAAGTCAGGCGATGAGATTCAAATTGGAAAGTTTCATTTAGTTTTTATCAGCAATCATTCCCACTCAGATAACAAGTAAGAAAAAACGGAGATCATAAGATGAGCGTTCCAGCACGGGCATACCTCAGCATCGGTGAAGTTCTAAATAAACTTCGTGGAGATTTTGCAGATATTACGATCTCAAAGATTCGTTTCCTGGAATCTGAAGGTCTAATTGATCCGCAGCGAACACCATCGGGTTATCGCAAATTCACCTCTACTGATCTTGATCGCCTGCGCTACGTGCTACTTGCGCAACGCGATCAGTATCTGCCGTTACGTGTTATCAAAGAGAACCTTGATGCAATTGATCGTGGCTTACAGCCTTCGGCTACTGGGGGAGCCGCAGCACCTCGTCCGCAACTTGGGCTAGCAACCGTCGATGGCGAATTCGCACCTTCTTCATTTGGTGATACCAACGACCTGCGCCTTAGCCGCGAAGAGCTTTTGAAATCATCTGGCATCAATGATGATCAGTTAACCGAACTAGAGTCATTTGGCTTGATCACAGTTCGTGGCCGTCACTATGACGCCGATGCGCTAGCTATCGCTCAAGCTGTTTCAGAGATGGCCGCATTTGGAATTGAACCCCGACACATGCGCTCATTTAAATCAGCAGCTGATCGCGAGATTGGGTTAATCGAACAAGTTATTACGCCACTTGTGCGCCAAAAGAGCACTGAGTCAAAAGCTCGCGCCGAAGAAGTAACCAAGGAAATTGCGGCACTTTCAATTCGCCTACATGCCTCATTGGTACGTAGCGGCCTACATCGCTTCCGCTAAATAGATGTCCTCTGAAATGATTCCGATGGAAGTCATCGGCGTGCGCGTCGAGATGCCATCTAATCAACCGATAATTCTGCTGCGTGAAATTGATGGCACCCGGTTCCTGCCGATCTGGGTAGGGGCAGTCGAAGCAACCGCGATCGCATTTGCTCAACAAGGTCTCGAACCGCCACGTCCACTAACTCATGACTTAATGGCACAACTCTTTGAAAAATTCGATGCCAGTTTGGTAGCGGTACACGTCAACGAACTGCGCGATGGGGTCTTTTATTCAACGCTTCAGATGCGCGATTCACTTGCCAACTTAGTTCAACTTTCCGCTCGCCCTTCTGATGCGATTGCCTTGGCGCTTCGAACTCAAAGCAATATCTTGGCTAGCTCTGATTTGCTTGATACTGCCGGCATTGAGATTCCAGAAGGCGCCGTTGTAGATGAGGGCGATTCAGGGGATCAAACCGTCGAGCTAGAGGCCTTCCGTGAGTTCCTCGATGGGATCAATCCGGATGATTTCAAGGGCTGATTGAGCGTAAAACCCTAAACCTAAAGTAGAGGTTTTAACCGTGTCGGTCATTGATCCGGTGAGGCCCGACTCATACTCTTAAACCACTAGATAACCCACAAATCAATCGAAATGAGTTCCCCCTCATGAGTCAGACTGACTTCGAAATTGGCTACCGCGGCGCGACTGCCTGCGCGGCGGCTGGAATTACTTACCGCCAACTTGATTACTGGGCACGCACTGGATTAGTTGAACCAAGTATTCGTAGCGCCGGGGGATCCGGAACTCAACGCCTGTATGGCTTTCGCGACATTCTGGTCTTAAAGATTGTTAAGCGATTATTAGATGCTGGTGTATCGCTACAAAATATTCGCACCGCAGTAGATCATTTGCGTGGTCGTGGTGTAACTGAACTTGAACGAATCACTTTAATGTCAGATGGTGCATCGATTTATGAGTGCGCAAGTGCTGACGAAATGTATGACTTGGTGCAGGGCGGTCAAGGCGTATTTGGAATCGCGGTCGGTCGGGTTTGGCACGAAGTCGAAGGCTCGCTTTCAAACCTTCAAGGTGAGGTTAATGGTCAAATAGTCGGTGGCGAAAATAACGATGAGCTATCGCAACGTCGGGCGCGCAAAGGCGCTTAAACGCCCGTATTCTGCTCACCTTAGCCGGTCATCATTGATTGGCACATTTGAACCTTAAGGTGAGAACGCATGAGCACGCACGAGAATTTTGAATCAAGGCACATTGGACCCTCGCATGAACAAGAGGCGACGATGTTGCTTGAACTCGGGTTTGCCGATTTAGATTCTTTTATCAAAGCAGTTGTCCCTGAAAACATTGCAATGGGGCAGCGCTTAGCAGATGTTTTGCCGCCGGCACTTTCCGAAGTTCAAACTATTGCCGAGCTACGCAAACTCGCGGGACTCAATCAAGTATTTGATTCATTTATCGGAACTGGTTACTACGGGACAATCACGCCAGCAGTTATTTTGCGAAACGTTTTAGAAAATCCAGCTTGGTACACCGCGTATACGCCTTACCAACCAGAAATTTCGCAAGGTCGCTTAGAAGCACTCTTTGCTTTTCAGACCGCAGTTTGTGATTTAACTGCGCTTCCAATAGCCAATGCCTCAATGCTTGATGAAGGAACTGCGGCTGCCGAAGCTATGACATTGGCGCGAAGAGTATTTAGCGGGGATGACTCGGCGGTTTTCTTGATTGATAAGTTCTTGCATCCACAAACGAAGGCTGTAGTTGCAACTCGCGCAAAGCCGCTGGCAATCCAAGTTGTTGAATTTGATCCTAGTGAACCGCTGACAAGTATTTCTAACCAAGATGTTTTCGGCGTTCTCGTGCAGTATCCAAATACCAACGGTGAAATTTTAGATTACTCGGCACTGGCTGCTTGGGCACATGAGCGAAATGCATTGCTAATTGCCGCTACCGATTTACTTGCTCTTACCTTGCTCACGCCACCAGGGGAGTGGGGCGCTGATATTGCAGTTGGTTCAGCGCAGCGCTTCGGTGTCCCAATGGGGTTCGGTGGCCCACACGCAGGTTTCTTGGCAGTTCGTAATGGTCTAGAGCGTTCTATGCCGGGCCGACTAATTGGGCAGAGTCTTGATGCGCATGGCAACGCAGCATTCCGGTTAGCTCTACAAACCCGTGAGCAACACATTAGACGCGATAAAGCGACCAGCAATATTTGTACCGCTCAAGTTCTCTTGGCAGTGATGAGCGCCTTCTATGCAATGTGGCATGGTCCAGATGGATTAAAAGTGATTGCTAATCGAATTCATTCGCAAACTGATTCGTTAGTCAAGGCACTTGCATCGAGTGATCACAAAGTATTAACCCAGAATTTCTTCGACACGGTTTTGATTGAAGTGAAGGACGCTGCACTTATTCACCGTACTGCTAGATCGCTGCGGATCAATTTGCGCGAAGTATCGGCGAATGTCGTTGGTATTTCCTTCGATGAAACGATTACGAGCGAACACCTAGCTCGAATAGGTCAAATCTTTGGCGTTAACATCGGCACACCGGCCCGCGAAGTTCCGATAACTAGTGCTCGAAAGAGTTCGTACCTAACGCACCCGATCTTCTCAACTAACCGATCCGAAACATCGATGATGCGTTATCTACGCACCTTGGCAGATCGCGATTTGGCGCTAGACCGAACCATGATTCCACTGGGCTCGTGCACCATGAAATTAAATGCGGCTACCGAAATGGAAGCGGTTACTTGGCCGGAGTTTTCATCGCTTCACCCATTCGCACCGGCTGAGCATAGCGCTGGTTCGCGCCAGTTAATTAAAGAGTTAAGTGATTGGCTAATTGAGATCACGGGTTACGACGCAGTTTCGTTGCAGCCAAATGCGGGTAGCCAAGGGGAGTTCGCTGGGCTATTAGCGATTCGAAATTATCACGATTCGCGTGGAGACCAAGCTCGTAAGATTTGTTTAATCCCATCTAGTGCGCATGGCACAAACGCAGCGAGTGCGGTTATGGCTGGTATGAAAGTTGTGGTAATTGAATGTGATTCTGAAGGCAATGTAAGTATTGAAGATCTCGAAGCCAAGATCGCGGCACATAGTGGGGAAGTGGCTGCGTTGATGGTTACTTATCCATCAACCCATGGTGTTTTCGAAGTAGAGATCTCTCGCATCTGCGCACTGATTCACGATGCTGGTGGGCAGGTTTATGTCGATGGCGCGAATTTGAATGCTTTGGTCGGTTTGGCTCAACCTGGAAAATTCGGGGCAGATGTTTCGCACTTGAACTTGCATAAAACATTTTGTATTCCGCATGGTGGTGGTGGTCCGGGAGTTGGCCCAGTTATTGCTCGCGCCCACTTGGCACCGTTCTTGCCTAACCATCCAATGGATGTTTTGGCTGGCCCAGCAACGGGCCCTGGCCCAATTTCGGCTGCGCCATTTGGTTCAGCAAGTATCTTGCCAATTAGTTGGGCGTACATTCGCTTGATGGGTGGCGCGGGGCTGACTCATGCAACCCAAGTTGCGATTCTTTCGGCCAACTACATCGCTCGTAAATTACAGAACGATTTCCCAATTCTCTACACAGGCGCTAATGGTTTAGTCGCTCACGAGTGCATTCTGGATCTGCGCGAGATCACCAAGATCAGCGGCGTCAGCGTCGATGACATCGCAAAGCGTCTAATGGATTATGGCTTCCATGCTCCAACTATGAGTTTCCCGGTAGCTGGAACTTTCATGATTGAACCGACTGAAAGCGAAGATATTGCCGAGCTTGATCGCTTTATAGCGGCCATGAAGGCGATCCGAGCCGAAATTGATCAAATAATTGAAGGTAAAGTAATGGTTGAGGGTTCTGCGCTTAGAAATGCGCCACATACGATTGAGGCAGTTTTGGACCCTAATTGGGATCGTCCCTATAGCCGCACCATGGGCGCCACGCCTGGAGCCCGAGAGGGGCTTATTTCGGGTGAGTTAATCGGTACTCGCGGTAAGTATTTTCCTACCGTGGGTCGAGTTGATGGAGTTCATGGTGATCGAAATTTGATCTGTTCTTGTACACCAATAGCGGAATACGCTGAATAAGAAGTAGTCGAGTCACGCTCAAAAGGGGTAGTGGCTAGCTCCTTTTACTTAACATAATGTAACTTATCGGCGTTTACCCACACGGGCGGCGTAGCTCAGAGCAGCCCCAAATCCCAGGCCAATCAGCAAGACCAGAACCCACGCGAACTCGCCTACGCGATCATAATTAGTTTTTGTGGCATTGAGCGCCACTGTGCTGTTAATGCTGGTCGCAATATTCTCCTTAGTTGATTTCAGAACCACACCATTTGTGTCGATGATTGCTGAAATGCCTACCGTTGAAACGCTGACTGCATACCTGGCATGTTCAATACTTCGAATTCGAGTGATTGCCAACTGTTGGGCGCTTTGAGCTGTATTGGCAAAAGTCGCGCTATTTGTTTGCACGACAAATAAGTTGCTCGAATTAGCCGAACTCTGAATCAGCTGATCATCGATTAGTTCAAAACAGATTATCGGCGCAATATTTGCCTGACCTACCTTGTGAATTACAGCTGATGTGCCGGGCGAAAAATCCTCAACTTGATTGGGCAAATCGGAGAAAAATGTCAATGTAGAACGCAGCGGCATTACCTCACCAAATGGGGTCAAGTGTCGCTTTATATAAGTTGTTGTCGCACCAGTTTTAGGCTCCCAAAGTATCGAAGCATTCTGTAACTCATTATCTGTGCGAAGTACTGCGCCAATGATTACTGGAGTCTTGTTTTTGTCTACTAATTTCGAAATTGCAGAACCAATTAGCGGATTATTAAATGGATCTACATCAACAGAATTCTCGGGCCAAAGAATCAAATCGGGACGCTTCTGCTTTCGATTGGAATTATCAGTTGAGGCGAGTGCCTTCTCAGTTGCGGTTAAATGTCGATTGAAAACTGCGGTAGCCCGTTCATTAAAATCTAAACCTAACTTTGGCACTGAACCTTGAACCGCTAGCACTTGGAATGTTTGTCGAGGCGAGTTATTTGGAAAAATGAAGATTCCAGTAAGGGTTAACGCAATAGCAATGCCTGGGAGAGTCAAGCCACTTCCCCGCTTCGCTAACTGGAAAGCCGCCACTCCTAGTAAAAGTGTGGCCAGAGAAAGAAGCGAAACGCCACCGACGCTCGCTAAACGTGCATACGGCGCATCAACTTGCGAAAAGCCAATGCGCAGCCAACCGAAACCGCCAAACGGAAAACGCGCACGCAATTCTTCTAGCGCCAGAAAAGCAACCGGTAGATAGAAGTACCAGTACTCCCCTAACTTCTTGAGGAAGCCCAACGGCAAGAATAAAAGCGTCTGCAGCAGAACTAGCGCGATCCAGGGCGCAACACCAACGTACTTATTGCTCCAAATTAAACCTGCGGCATTGAACGAGAAAGCAAAGGCTGCAAATACACAGAAGTGTTTACCGAACTTCTCTACTGTGTAGATCAGCAGAGCAATTGCAAGTGGGGCGGCAAACCAAAGCCCAATAGGTTTGAAAGCGGCTGAAAGTAGAACTCCACTTGCGAAGGAATAAACTGCAAACATTGTTTTACCAGCCGAGCGCCGCAATTAATCGATCAATACTGGCGCCTAAACCGTATTGATCTTTCATTTGATAGAGCTTAGATAAATCAGCTGGCGCTTTAGGCATAGCCAAATCAACTTTAGGAAGCGGCGCATCACGAGCTACTCGGACTAGTTTCGGGGCAATACTTAAGTAATCCGAACCCGCGATAATCTTTTTTGCTAACGCTGGTGGTAACGAAGGATGAGCTTCATGTGCTGCTGCGAGCGCATCTTCAACGGTAGCAAAGCTATTGGCAATCACCGCTGCACCTTTTTCGCCAATCCCCTTCACTCCGGGTAGACCATCAGAAGGGTCGCCACGGAACATGGCAAATAGATCGTAACGATCGCCAGGAATAGCGTATTTATCTGAAACGTATTTAACATCAACTAAATCATGTTGTGAAATGCCTTTAGCTAAGTAGACAACTTTGATATCTCGTTTGTCATCAACCATCTGAAAGAGATCACGATCGCCCGTGACAATTCGAATAGGTCCCGGCTCAATCTCGGCATAAGTTGCCATTACATCGTCGGCTTCATAATCATCGACACCAACTACTGGAATTCCGAAGAGATCTAAGATGTCTAACAGAATCGGAATTTGCGGAGTGAGCGTCTCTGGCTCTACTTCTTCTTCGCCATCTTCTTCGAGTCGATTAGCTTTATATTCTGGAAAAATATCAACGCGCCAACTTGGGCGCCAATCACCATCGAGGCAAGCCACTATTCGATTTGGTTTATAGATCCCGACTAGTCGCGCAGTCATATCTAAGTAGCCGCGAATGGCATTCACCGGAGTTCCATCGGGTGCCAACAAGGTATCTGGCATTCCGTAGTAAGCGCGATACCAAAGCGAGGCGCTGTCGAGCAACATTAAAGTCATAAGTCACCCAGCATATAACTGACTACTCCCCGATCAATCCGCTTGACTGCTTCGCGACAGGTTGGGCGAAGCTTTTCGCTCGCCGCGGCAATTTGATTCATTAGATCGATTAACTGCTTGGTTGATCGAACAAAATCGCCAACCGACATATCGCTGCCCTTTAAAACGTTGTTCAGAGAATTACCATTTGCCCATCGATAAGAGATGTAGCAAAAGCCCAGATCCGGAGCTTTCTGAGTTTGGACTTGGTGCTTCTCTTCGATTTCTTCCAGCTGACCCCAGACATGTGCAATTTCGCCTAGCGCGTTTGCCACATTTTGATGTGGAATTTTCGGCGCTAAATCCTCTTGGGAACGTGATTGATAGATCATGCAAGAGACTACTGAAAGCAATTCGGCCGGATTTAATTCATCAAGTAGCCCTAACCGAATAGTCTCAGTTAGCAGAAGATCTGATTCAGCATAGATTTTGGCCAGAATCTTTCCTTGCGCGAGAGGTTTTTCACCCTCGATATATCCGAGTTCATCGAGAACTGCGCAGATGCGATCAAAAGTTTTTGCAATAACGTGGGTGCGGTTCTCGATGCGATTTGTTAGGCCTTCATTCTCGCGACGTAATCGCGCTGCTCGTTCTTGCAAACGCGCGTGAGCTTCGCGTTCATTACAACCATGACAGGCATGGTTACGAAGTCTTTTGCGAATTTGATCAATTTCGCCTTCCAGATGTTGGCGTTGTCGATTATCAAATGTCTTTCGACCGCCACGTTTAGAGAGTAGCGCCTCAAGCTCTTTTACTTCACGACGCATTGAGGCGTAGGCATTGAAATCACCTAAGTGACATTGGGCAGAGTCAACAAGTTCATCAATTGCGGTCTGGTTACGTCGCACTTGTCGATCAAGTCCAACCACTGCACGATCTGCTTGGAACTGGGCAAAAGATGACTCAAGTGAACCGCGGGCACGCTCTCGACCGAATCGACTAATTAAATTTATCGCCATGTTGTAGGTGGGAGTAAATGAAGAACGTAATGGATAAGTTCGCGTAGAGGCTAAGCCCGCGGCAGTTGCTGAATCAACTGATGGAGACCACTGGACAACCGCATTACCTTCAATATCAATGCCGCGGCGGCCAGCTCTACCTGTTAACTGGGTGTACTCCCCTGGCGTGATTGGTACATGTGCTTCGCCATTCCATTTAGTTAACTTCTCGAGCACCACTGTGCGAGCTGGCATATTGATACCAAGTGCCAGAGTTTCAGTTGCGAAAACGGCCTTGATCAAGCCTCGCTTGAAGAGATCTTCGATAGCTTCTTTAAAGCTCGGTAATAGGCCAGCATGGTGTGCAGCGATACCTCGCTCAAGTGCACTTAACCATTGATCAAAGCCGAGAACAGCTAAATCTTCTTCAGCTAAATTCTGGGTGTAGTAGAGAGCGGTCTTGGTTATTTCAGCGCGCTCCTCAGAATTTGTTAGACGTAACCCGGCGTTTAGACATTGATTAACCGCAGCATCGCAACCCGCACGCGAGAAGATAAAGGTAATCGCCGGCAGCAAATTTTCGCGATTTAGTTTTTCAATAATGTCAGCCCGCGATAAGCGACTTTCATTCTGTCCAAATCGCTCACGCCGATTTCGATCAGTGTGTACTTTGCGCATTGCTTCACGTTCGAGTTTTAGAATTTCAGGGTTGACTTGACCGGGCTTACTAAAGAGATCTACCAAACGCTGACCGATCAGAACATGTTGATAGAGCGGAATTGGCCTAACTTCACTAACCACAACTGTGGTGTTTCCGCGAATCTCGTTTAACCATTCGCCAAATTCCTCAGCATTAGAAACGGTCGCTGAGAGCGAAACCACTTGGACACTTTCCATTAAGTGAATTAGTACTTCTTCCCAGACTCCACCTCGGAACTTATCGGCCAAGTAATGAACTTCATCCATTACGACCCAACCTAAGTTGTTAAGCGTGTTTGAACCTGCGTAGAGCATGTTGCGAAGAACTTCAGTAGTCATTACCAAAATGTCGGCTTCACTATTGATGCTGGTATCGCCAGTTAGTAAACCAACTTTTTCTTCGCCAAAACGCTCAACAAATTCGGCAAACTTCTGATTTGAAAGCGCTTTGATTGGCGTTGTATAGAAACACTTTTTGCCGTTTCTAAGGGCAAAGTAGGCCGCAAACTCACCCACTACAGTTTTTCCAGCACCCGTCGGGGCTGCTACTAGTACCCCGTGCCCATCTTCGAGGGCCTGGCAGGCTTGAATTTGAAACTCATCGAAACCGAAATCAAATGAGTCAATAAACTCCTGAGTTACTGAGTGTTTCGCGCGAGCTTTGGCTGCTGCGTACGCTTCGGCCGGTAAAAGTTGATCTTGGCCGCTCATGCGGGCCAAGTTAGCAGGCTTTGTGGCAAAGATTCGACTTGAACAGGCAGTTGACCTATTCGTTCACCATCTGCATAAGCGATAGCCGCAGACTCGATGCGAACTTTCTTCGCTCGGATCACTTCAACTTGGGGATGCTCAATATGGGTACCTTGGTAAACAGTTGGGAAGACTTTCAGAAATTCTAATTTTGAAACTGGGTGCAGAATCATTATGTCGAGCAGTCCATCGTGTAAATCGGCATTGGGGCAAACTCGCATACCGCCACCGTAGGACTGACCATTGCCGATCGCGATTAACATAGCCTCAACTTCTAATACTTTTTCATCCGCAAATATCTTGAACTCAATTGCGTTGAACTTTGGAAATTCCAAAGCAATCGCCACATTGTATTTAGCGGGACCTTTCGGCCACTTCAATTTATTCGCCCGCTCGTTCACCACTGAATCAAAGCCGCTTGATAGAACTGCACCAAAATATTCACCATCAGCTACTCCAACATCAACAAAAATTGGTTCCGTTGAGATCAGATGTTCTAAATAATCAATTAGCTCACAGTCAAACCAGCCTAAAGTTCGGTAGAAATCATTGCCGGTTCCACCAGGGGCAACAGCCAGAGGTACTTTAAAATCCACAGCAAGTTGTAATAAGAGATGAAACAAACCATCTCCCCCAACACTTAACAATTTGCTCGCTTCACCATTACGCAACGATTCGCTAACGAGTGATTTTGTTTCGGCAGCACTATTTGGCGAAATCATGCGGTAGGAAATTCCACGAGAGGCTAAGAATCCAACAACTTGAGTCGCAATTGAGGCTGCAGCTCCTTGGCCCGCTTTAGGATTTACGACCACGAGCCACATGAGCCAAACCTATCGATTCAAATCAATCTAATGGTGAGGCAGAAGGATCAAAATCTGCCGAATCTTCTGCTTGTTTGCGTTTATCTCGGCGTCGATCTAGCAAAAGCGAAATCAACCCGGCGAGGAAATATAGGACGATCAAGGGTCCAGCCAAGAAACTCAACGTGATTGGATCAGATGTTGGCGTTAAAGCGGCAGCAAATAAGGTGATTGAAAATACCCAGATGCGCCAAGGTTTGAGAATAGTTGATCCTCTTAAGAAGCCAATCAAGTTAAAGGTCAGAAGGAACACTGGAAGTTCGAAAGCAAGGCCGAAGAGCAAAATAATCCTCAACACAAAATCTAGATAATCATCAAAACGAACCAGATTCGCGAGCGCATCTGGTGTGAACCCAAAAAGAACTTTGATTGCGATCGGCAAAATCAGGTAACCAATAGTTGCCCCGAGAGCAAAAAATGGAGTTGCTGCGAGTAAGAAGAAAATTGAATAACGCTTCTCTTTGCGATGTAAGGCTGGTGCAATGAAAGCCCAAAGCTGATACAGCCAAATTGGAGCTGCAACGATTAGGCCGCTTAGAATCGCTACTTTGATCTGCAGGTTAAGCGGACCCAGGACTCCGCTTATATATAGCGAACCGCATTCATCTGAACCGGTAGCTCTAGCTGCAGCTAAGTCGCAAACAGGTTTTGCTAGCTGTGTAATTATTTGGTCATAGAGGAACCAACCCGCAGTAGATGCGAGGACGATTGCTATTACGGAGCGAAGAAATCGTTTTCGAAACTCATTTAGATGCTCGAGCAGGGTCATCTTTCCTATGTTGCGTTTAGACATTGCGAGCGTTACTACTTAGCGGATGAGTCGTCATCTTTCTTCTCGTCATCCTTCATCTCTTTCATTTCAGACTTGAAAATACGAAGGGATCGCCCAAGGGAGCGAGCTGAATCAGGCAGACGCTTAGCCCCGAAAAGGACGGCAATAACAATCAGAATTATGATTAACTCTTGACCACGAGGCATTTAACTTCTCCTTTAGACTCAACTTCTATGGGTAAACGCTAGCGTATTAATTAGGACTGGCGACAAGATCGCCCTTTAGAAATTAATGATAATTCCCCAAAGCAGCCGTCGCTCGAGCATGCACCGCCGACCTAATCTCAGCTGGCTCAACTGCTTCAACCTGACCGGCCAATGACAGGATGGCTCGGGAAGTCCATGGTGCGCTATAGCCCTCGATAGTGGCAGACGTTGCCCCGGCTACTATTTGTGGCAGAACCTCAAGCACCTGTCGAGTTGCTGCGTGAACTTTCACTTCATATTTAATGGCCTGGTCATTGGCAGTAACTTGATTACTTGGCCAAACTTGATCAGCAATTTCAACAACAGTGACAATTCGATCCGCTCGAAAATTACGAATCGCCTTAGCGTTATCGCAATAACCCTGCAGATATTCATGCGAACCTGATTGCGATAGTTCGTAAGGGGCAACGCTTCGTTTGGTAACTTGATCGGTTGCAGCCGAGTGATAAGTAATTTCAAGCCAACCGCGGCGACGAATAGCGCGCAAAATCAAAGCTCGGAACTCGGATTTAAGACTTGCTTCAATTTGAACTTGGGGCGCTGAAATCAATTGAGTGCGCAATTGATCTTGTAAATTAGAAATCTCTGAAGCTAACGACTCATTGGAGCTACTCAACTCAGCGCTTAAGAGATCAAGACCCATGTAAACCGAAAGTGCTTCTGCTCTATCAAGTGCCCGTGGTGCCGCCAAAGTTTCGGCATTACGGATTGAAACAAAGCCAGATTCAAATTCAAGATCGATTAGTTCGAGCGGTGTGTACCCAGGCAGGCCACACATCCAGAGGGTATTTAAATCATCGGTGATCTCTTTAACTGTTGCGTTAAACGTCTTCGCTAACTCTGAGATTGCAACACCTTGGTGCGTGGTTAAGTACGGAACTAAATCCAGCAATCGAGCAGTGCGCGCCAGACCGGTCTCTTGTTTAGCCATGAGTGCTCACCACCTTTTCCAGACCCGTAATCACGGCGCTTCGAAGTTGTAGCGGTGATGAAACAATTACATCTTCGCCGTGCCAAAGAACCAAACTGGTAATGAACGCAAGATCAAAAATTGGCACCTCAAGTAGATCCCAGTCATCAGCAGTTTCGATGGTTGTGGCCATGCGTCGAAGTTGGTAACCAGCGCCGGGTCGAACCTGTAAAACTGCTAACGGGGTCTCGATAGCTGGTTCGAGTTCTGCGATCTCAAAGCTTGGCGGGATGACATAGCTTTGAGATTTTCCGGATGGCTTTACCTCACCTTGAATTCGATCCACTCGGAAATTTCGGATCGCATCTTTTTCTGTGTCTAGCCCAATTAAGTACCAGTGCGATTTACGTGCCTGAACCCCGTAAACAAGTAGTCGTCGCTGCTGGGCTACGCCTTGAATATTGAGGTAATCAAATTCGATTGCAGTTAGTGAGGTGAGCGCATCTAGTGCACTACGTAAGTTTTCATCAGCACCAATTAACTTTGGTGCCATAACTGGCAACTGCGAAGTATCAGTATCAAGACCAATCGAAGTGAGTTTGCGAAGTGCTTGTTGTGACAAATCGGTAAAGGCGGCGTCTTGCCAAGCTTGGGCGGCCAACGAGAGCAGAGTCACTTGAGATGGCGTTAAGTCACGCAATGAAAGGGCGTAACTTTCGGGACGAATTCGATAGCCAGCTTCGTCATCGAACAGTGGGTCTAATCCCCCAACTTCGATTTGTATGCCTAACTTGCGCAGGTCATCTTTATCGCGTTCAAACATGCGCTCTTTGGCTTCGGCGTTACCCTCGTAGCCTTCGATATTTCTAAAGATTTCATTCTTGGTTAAATATCGTTTAGTTGCGAGCAACGCGATCGTTAAATTTACTAAGCGCTCATTCTTCCGCGACACCGTAAGCTCCTTTCGCTGGGCGTCGCCTGCGAGCTAATACTTCTACGCCAGGCGCCATGCGTCGGCTAATAATTAGAAAGCCAGTATGAGCGATCATGCGTTGTTGTGGGCGTACTGCTAAACCTTCATGGTGCCAGCCGCGAATCATTGATTCGTTACTTTCCGGTTCAGTGAAACGACCATCAGCCTTTAGCGCTTCGGCAGTTGCTGACAACTGTGTTGTGGTCGCAACATAAGCTAAGAAAACCCCGCCAGGTCGAAGAACTCTTGCGGCCATATCTACACATTCCCATGGCGCTAACATGTCGAGAACGACGCGATCGAACTGATGCGAAAACTCTTTTTCTTGCACTGAACCTAGATCGCAGCTCCAGTTGCTAGGTGTTTGACCGAAGTAATCAGCGACATTTGCTTTAGCAATATCGGCGAACTCTTCCCGGCGTTCAACTGAATGAACTAAACCGTCGGTACCAACCGCGCGAAGTAGCGTGATTGTTAACGCTCCGCTGCCAACACCAGCTTCTAATACGCGAGCGCCTGGATAAATATCAGCAAAACCTAAAATAAAAGCGGCATCCTTAGGGTAAACAATGGTTGCTCCGCGGGGCATCGACAATACATAGTCACCCAGCAAAGGCTTGAAAGCGGTGAACTTTAAGCCAGCCGTAGTGCTAATTACTGAACCTTCAGGGATTCCGACTAATTCGTCGTGAACAATCCATCCTTTATGCGTATGCCATTCCTTGCCCGGGGTAATCGTTAAGGAATACATCTTGCCCTTGGGGTCGGTCAACTGAATTCGATCGCCATAGGCGAAAGTCCCTGCCTGAAGTGAGGCAAGTGATTTCGGAGCTGGCGTGCTTTCAGACATGACGACATCCTAGTTCAGCCAAGCTATGAAAGTCAGCCTAACTTTGTCACACCTATGGCCTATCTTGAGGCCGTGGCAAATATGCGGTTATCCCCGAGTCGAGTTTCCGAGTTCACCAATTGTCCACAACTCTATAAATATCGCAGTATTGATAAATTGCCCGAACCGCCAAGTATTGATGCCGAACGCGGAACTTTAGTTCACACCGTGCTACATGACTTGTTTGAATCTCCCGCCGAAGAACGAAACCTAGATACCGCAGTTGAGCTGCTCCCCTCACGATGGCAGGCACAGTTAGCTGCTAAACCCGATCTTGCTCCGCTAATTAGCAATGAGAAAGAATGGATCGATCGAGCAAATGCTCTGTTAGCCACTTACTTCAAGTTAGAAAAACCCGAAACTTTTGAACCAACTTTTCGAGAATTGCATCTGGAATTCGATTTAAACTCTGATTTATATCTGCATGGTTATGTAGACCGACTCGATGTTGCACCTACTGGTGAAGTTCGAATCGTTGATTACAAAACTGGTAAATCGCCTAAGCCAGGCTGGGAAGCTAAAGCCCTTTTTCAGTTGCAGGTTTACGCACTTCTTTACTTCAAGACACACAGTGTGCTGCCTAAATTGCTACTTCTTATTTATTTGGGCGATGGTGCTCTTGTACGAAGTACTCCAACTATGGCTGATCTAGCTGCAACCGAGGCAACCTTGATGCGAATCGCCGAAGAGATTAAAACCGCAATTGAAAAAGATCTTTGGCCAACAAAGCCTTCCCGCTTATGTGACTGGTGCTACTTTAAAGCGATTTGTCCTGCGCATACTTAAGGGCCAATTTTTCATAACTCCAGTTGGCAAGTGAAGTAGTCGTATCTACTCGGCCAAGTTTCTCAATTGGCACTAAATGTGGAACTGCAAGCACCCAAGCGCCGGAAGCTTTCGCAGCTGTTACGCCAGTTAGCGAATCTTCTAAAACAAGACAATTAGTTATGTCATGTCCCCCACTGGTTGCAGCTAGCAAGTAACCCTCTGGGTCAGGCTTTGAGACTTTAACATCGTTGCTCGAGATCGATTTAGAGAATGGATTAACTTCGAAGTTGCTTAGCGTGGCTTGAACAAGTGATCTGGGACTGGCTGAAACTAAAGAGATCTCTACATCATTTTTACGAAGGCTATGGATCAGTTCCAGCGCCCCTGGCATGAAGGAGATACCACCCTTAAACTTTTCAATCATCCGGTCAATCATTTCTAACATAAGTGAGTTTCCATCACGCTTGCCGTCAATCAGGTTTGACATGTAGTTGCCGACGCGATCTAACGGCCCACCTAAAGAAAATGCTTGATCTGAGGCCGACCAGTGATAGCCAAACTCAGCCATCAATTGCGTTTCAGTTTCGAGCCAAAGCGGTTCAGAATCGACCAACAAACCATCCATATCAAAGAAGACTGCGCTATAAAAATCAGTTCGCGCGTTAGTTGGCATTGAAATATTTTGCCTCTGGGTGGTGCACAATGATTGCACTTGTAGATTGTTCTGGATGTAATTGGAACTCTTCGGAAAGCTCAACGCCAATACGACCAGGCTCAAGCAGTTCGCAGAGTTGAACTTGTTGTTCGATATCTGGGCAAGCTGGGTATCCAAATGAGTATCTGGAACCTCGGTAACCCTGGTCGAGAATGCCTTGTAAATCAGGAGCATCTTCAGCACGAACTTGCATTTCTTCACGAATTCGCTGATGCCAATATTCAGCAAGCGCCTCAGTCAACTGAACCGATAAGCCATGCAGCTCTAAATACTCGCGGTATTCATTTTTGGCGAAAAGTTCGGCGGCAGCTTTACTGATTGTGTTACCCATTGTTACTACATGGAAAGCAACTACATCAACTTTTTCAGAATCTCTGGCGGCAAAGAAATCACTTATGCACAGACGGCGATCGCGGCGTTGACGTGGGAATGAAAAGCGAGTTCGCTCCTTTCCTTTATCTGGCCCTTCATGATGGAGAATTACTAGTTCATTGCCTTCGCTCACGCATGGGAAATAGCCATAGACAACTGCGGCTTCTAGCCAGCCTTCGGACTGAACTTGATTTAGCAGCGCGCGTAAACGCGGGCGGCCTTCAGTTTCAGCCATAGCCTCGTATTCGCCACGAGCTCCCTTAAGTCCCCATTGCCCCATAAATAGCGCTCGTTCATCGAGCATTCCCGAGTAATCAGCTAATGGAATGCCCTTAACGATTCGGGATCCAAAGAACGGAACCTTTGGGATATCAATATCGAGAGCAACATCGCTGCGTTTCGTATCAATTTCATCGTTGATTTCAATGTTGCGAGTGGACTTAACTTTACGTTCGCGTAGTGCAGGTAGCGCAGCTCCTGGTTCGCCCCGTTTTACCGCCATGATCGCATCCATTAAACGCAAGCCTTCAAAAGCGTCGCGTGCGTAACGGACTTCGCCAGGGAAAATTTCGGCCAGATCTTGTTCTACGAAGGCGCGAGTAAGAGCGGCGCCACCTAAAACAATTGGCCACTTCTGATCTAAACCTCGAGCTGTGATCTCTTCCAGGTTCTCTTTCATAA
>Ga0164292_10000528_pt1 | contig 30060 bp, 35 predicted proteins | sample GEODES117metaG_FD_111486 | JGI IMG/M metagenome (GOLD analysis project Ga0164292, IMG submission 111486) | Eutrophic lake water microbial communities from Lake Mendota, Wisconsin, USA - GEODES117 metaG | ecosystem: Environmental > Aquatic > Freshwater > Lake | place: USA: Lake Mendota...
CTGAGAGCCCGGCTGCCAGACGTGCTGAGAGCCCGGCTGCCAGACGTGCTGAGAGCCCGGCTGCCAGTGATGATGAGGGGCCAGCTGCCAGACATACTAGGAGATCGGCTGCGAAACCGGCTGCTAGTAGGTCCCGGTCAAAATCTGATGAGAAACGTGATTCAGAGCCTGCAAGTACCGATGACGCTCGTCGGGAAGGACGGGGTGACAATGATGCTGACAGTGCAAGTTCGTGTGATCCAGCATATATGCCAGATCATGAAGAATTGCCAGGGTCTGAATCTTCGTTTGATCCTGAGAAGGCCGAACTTGAAACACAACGAAAGAAGATGAAGGGGGATTTGATCCATGATATGATTATGGTATTGCATGGTATGAATGTTGTTGAGACTGGAGGGAAAAATTTTTTCCTGAGCATGTTCAAGATATTCGTGATGCTACGGGATGTTATGACGAAAATCATTACAATGGATCCAGACACAGTTTGTCCAGGTGAAATTCCCACCAAAGAACCCCACGGTGAGTTTCAAGATTTGTGGAGAAAGTATGCTGAATCGGTTCGAGATCTGAAGGTGATTGAATCACGTTTTGAAAATGAAACGGGCCCCAGAGATGCACTTGCCGTCGAAACAACACTTTTAATTATGCGATGTTTAAAGTTCGCTGCGACGAAATCCCTGCTTGATGCCATTACTGGGACGTATAATCCGCCAATACCCAGGAGATCTGAAGAAAGCCGTGCTTTAATGGACATTCTTTGTGATGTTCCAGCTGTGAGAGAGTCTCCTGTTTTGAGAAAGGACATGCAAGTCATGACAAACGATTTGATAGAGATTGGAGAGTTAGAACGTAACGCTTGTGATTTGTATGATGATTTGGAAGCGCTTATTTCCATCGAACCTGAGCCGGGGGTTGTAGCTAAATCTTCTTCGGATAGGATCGTAAAAACATATGAATTGTTGAGAACGGAATATTTTCGATTATTGTTCTTAACAGTTCCACCTGATTCGAGGGGTTACACAGTTGTTGATCAAATGGAAGAACCTTTGAGAGAGTACCTCAGGAACATACAGAGACTTCATGACAATTTTGGAAAGCAAGTTCAAACGCTTATAGCTCTCTGCCAAGAAGGATTGTCAAGAATGAACAATGACTTGAAAAGACTTCTTGTGTCGCATCGTCGCAAGTTGCAGAGTGATCTTGAAATATTGAGAGGAATTCCAACATCCAGCATCCAGAAAATAGATAAGCTTGTAGAGTTGCTCATTGCAGAAGTCATGGTAGATCAGGATGATACTCGCAGCCATCGAGAATCGTGTTTAGTGTTATCTAATGTAGACCACTTGTCTAATCCTGATCAAGAAAACCCAGATTTGGACCCTGAAGACGGGATTGACGTTCATCAATTCGAGTGGATTGCTCATGAACGCAGGCTCTCCAAACGTGAGGTCAAACAAGTTCTTGCAAGTTTTCGGCTAAGCATTCATGCTTTTTCCGAACAGAACGAGCTGTCAACAGCAATGTTGCAGAGAATGAGGACTGATGGTGTAAAGGATCAAGACCTTGCGGATTACATGGATGGGTGCAAAACCAGAATGAGACAGTTCAGGGAAATATCCAAACAAATGAGAATTTTGTGCAGGGAAGGAAAAATTGGAAATCATGAATTTTATGACTTTTTCCATGATGCGATTTCAGTTCTTCAGCGAAATATCAAGCAATGTAAGCGTTACTTGGGAACGAAACAAAAGCCTGCTGTTGAGGCGAGGGAACGTGACATTGAGGAAGTTAAAAGAACTTGGCAAGAAATGACCAGACATCCCTGGCCAAAAGACAGGACAGACAGACCACTCGTATAAAGCCAAGACCCTCCAATCACCCAGCAGAATGCAGAGGTCGATGAACCAGAGCATGCATATGGCCCGGCACAACACGCGTCTGCGGGACATCCAGGAGTCACGCGGCCTGCTGCTGGAGCTGGTCACGTCTGAGCCGACGATCCTGCAGTGCTTCAAGATCATCGAGTCGACGTGTCTCTCGCAGGGCATCTTCTGTCGGATAGGGGGCCAAGAAGCCTCCCCGAGGTTCCAGCGCTTCCTGGAGGACCACTATGTCCCGTTCTGTCGGGCGGCGATCCGGGCCATGTTCACGTACGGCTTCGTGCCCTGGCGGTTGCGCAAGCTGGCCAAGGGCGACGAGGTTCCAGAAGTCCTCCCCCCCGGGACCTTCAGTTGGCACACTGAGGTCGGTCCGGACGAGCAGGGGAGGTCCCCCGGGTTGTACATGCACGCCCAGCCGAAGAAAAAGCGCCGGAACCCCAATTCGGCCCATCTATCCACGGCGGACGACGATGCCAGCCGGCTGGTGGTGTACCGGATCACCCCCACTGCCGGTGGTGTGCGTGAGGAGGACGTGAGCATCTACATTTCCCACCCGCCTGCCTTGGAGGTCTCGACCAACTCCAGCCTGTACGCCACAGTGCCGTCCCCTCTGGCCTACATCCTGGCGGATTACAAGAACCTGCGCGAGGCCCAGAAGAGACGGTCCCATGCCGACGCCTGGAACACCACCGCGAGGATCGTGTCGACGTTCAAACCCAATCTGCGTCAGGTAGGCCTGTTTTGTGGTGTGATTGGTCTGGTGTTTTATTTTCGTGACCCAGCTTGTCTGGTGTTTTTCGTTTGTGACCCGCCTCTTCTGGTGTTTTCTTTTCGTGGCCCGGCTCTCACAGGAGGATAACCCGTCTCAGTACCTGATGGATTTTGTGCACGAGAATCACTACGCCCCGCCAGCGATCGGGGAATCCCTATTCCCAGACCTACAGGCCCACAATGTCTGGCAGCGCGAGCACGTCATGCGGAGGCAGGTATGCCAGGTCTCTCCTTTTGATGTGTGTCCATGCAGTGAACCCTCTTCCCAGGTCATGGAAACGCCCTCCAATCACCATCCGGAGGTGTACGCCCTCCCGAGAGACCACGATGTCGTGCAGCAGCAGAATCTGACGCCGTGCGAGGATCTGGCGTTCTTGTTGGACAAGTTCCGGAGGGATGTCTCGTCCCTTACGGGCGTTCCACATGAGATGATCATGGGCAGGGAAAGTGGGCATGAGACAGTCCGCAAGACACTGGCTTCTGGCAGGATCTTCTCTACGAATATGAACGATATCTGCAGGTGCAACCCATTCCAGCTTGCAAACCGGTTCACGGAAATGACCCCTATTTCACAGGCATCTCCATGTCCTCCTGCGGGCCGCCTACTGCGAGGTCTACTCGGCCAAGCCTGAGGATATCGAGTTCTTCCTGGTGCCCATGCCCCGCCTGGAGATCGAGACCATCGATGATTTCAAGACCCTGCACGAGATCGGGGCCCTCACACCGGATATGACGATCAAGCTCTCCAGGATCCTGCTGGGTGAGGATCCAGGTCAGAGCAGGAAGAAGAGGAAAGCAGTCTCCACCGAACCATTTCCTGAGAACCTGATTGGAGAGCCCAGTGGCAAGAACCCGCGTGGTGAGCCGGCTGGCAAGGACCCGCGTGGCGAGCCAGACCTTAAGAGACAAGCTGATCCCCGCGGGGCGCGCGAATAAAAGCAGGGTCCCCTTCCCTCGCCCGTGTTGTGCCATGGTGTCTCTCGCCATTGAGGTGCAGGATTTGTCTAAGGTCCACACGATGATGGTGGTCCCGTCTCCCCGACGCGTCCCCACGGCCAAGGAGATGGCCGCCTTCGTGTCCCGCCTCGCGCCCATCGAGATGGCCACACCCTCCATCTCCATGGTGAGCCATCCCCCCTTGCCCCTCAAGACGATCAAGGAGGAGCCGAGCCCTCCCAAACAGCTGTCCTTCCAGGGCTGGTTCATCCCGCTGGCTTACACTGGTTGCGCCCTCGTCCTCTGCCTGTGCAACATCCTCGCTCCAGATGCCATCGTCATGTGCGCCCACGTCCTGTGCCCGGTCTGGACCCTCGCCCTGGCCGCCCAAGCAGTGGCATCCTTCGATCCCGTATGGGCCTGGCTGGGGGTCCTGACGGGCATTTTGCTCCCTTTCGTGCTGTTGGTCCGGGACCCGCTCTTTGTCTGCTTCTACCTCATCGTGTTTGCCTGCTTTGCTTCTGGAAGGTTTTGGCACACCTTGCAGGGACCGGCCTTCATCCTCTGCTGTGTCTGCTGGTTCGGTCTCGCGACTGGCTGTATCCTTGCCGTGCTGGCGGACCATCCCAGAGCCCAGATCAGTGTTGCCTTTTTCTTTGCCCTGTCCGTCGCCAGCATAAGCAGCGTCGCTCGTCTCGGCAAGACGGTCGTGCGTTTTGGGACTTGATTTGTATTCTTTTATGAATGGACAAGAGAATCCGTAGCCACCTGGATGCTCGTTTTGGCCTTGTTGGGGTATAAGAGGGGCTCCTGGAGCGGAGGGGATGCCCTTGTCGATGGATTCCTCTTCCTCCTGGATCGACGTCGACACCCCTCCCCAGTCCGCCAACAGCATGGAAGACTGCTGCCCAATGCCTGTCTTCACGCCGAACTTTACGCCCCCAGCCGAACCCACCCTCAGGCACTCCGAGGGTAAGACCGAGCTCCACAGGATTCTCCAGTCCATCCAGTGCAGCAGCGACTTTGGGGTCTACCTGTGCGAGAGTTTCAGGGATCCCCGCAGGCACTACATCGACGACTACTGGCACGAGGTCGCACCGGAGGCTTTCGGCATCGAGGAGCTCCATCGTATTGTGGGCAAGGTGGACAACACCCCCTTGACGGACGAGGCCCGCTCTCGGCTCCACCTTTTCGCCCGGCTGCTGGATCGCCTCTCGCGGCGCATTGACCGCGTGGTGCTGTCGTGACCCTGGTTTCGTCACGTCCGTAAAGACAAGACTCCCAGGCAATAATGAAACCTGGCGCTGTCACGTCCCCCTCTTTCCCCATAAAAGCGGGAGGCTCGAACCCTTGCCATAAATGCTGGTACTCGCGTTCCGCCTGGCCATCCTGCTTCTCCTCAGGCTGCATCCAGTGTTCTTGCAGCTCAGGCTCCTGCGAGCCCTCTCTTTCCTCCTCTGGGCTCTCCTAGGCGTTCCCGAAGTCCGCGCCCATAAAGGGGCCATCCAGTTCGTCTGTCCCCTCCCCATCCCTGTTATGCCACGCTGTTGCACCCGCATCGCCGATGAGTTCAAGCCTTCCTACGCCAGCGTCCTTGTCTACGGATCGGATCCGTGTAAGCTCGAGCAAGCTGTCCACGACGCAGAACACAAGCAAAGGATCGCCTCCTGCTTCACCGCGTGGTGTGCTCGCTGCGCAGGACCGTACCTCCTCACGACAGAAATGGACCAGTTCCCAGCCCCGTCAGCCCACCACACGCACCAGCTCGTCCTTCTCTCTGTGCTGAGGGAGTCGGGCGCGCTCGCTCCGAGTGAGCCTGTTTGATGCTTTATTGAAATTGGGCGTCTGGCCCCAAATCCTTCACGCCACGCGCCCCCCAGCATGCCAGCGCAAGACCTCCTCAAGCAAGGGACGGTCAGCCTCTGTGTAGCTATTGACGGAAGTGACGCGCCCCCCGCACAACTGGTCGTGCTTGGTGGGCGGGCGTCCGTGCCGCTCCACATACCGCTTCTTGACCTCTTGCCCAATCGAAATGAGCTCGCTCGCAGGCAGGCGCATCCCTAGGTTTTCCGCTACCAGGCTCAGGCTGATCGGCTTGCTGTCCTCGTTCGCCAGCAGCGCTTGCCCGTTCAGGTTTGCCATGTTGAGGAAGTTGTCCTTGAGCATCAGCCGCGCTCTCTCGTCCATTACAGTGTCCATGCAGAGGGCTTTGTACTTGTCCGTGACGTCGGACAGGTGCTCCCTCTTGGTTGCCAGGTTGGCCAGCCGTTTCGTTTCGTTCTCGTGCTCGGCGGCCTTAGCCCTCGCCTCATTCTGGAGCTCCGCTGCCCGGTTTGCGATCTGCTTTGCCTCGTTCTCGTGCTCGGCGGCCCTGTTTGCGATTCTCTTGGCCTCGACCTCTACCTCCTCTCGCGCCAATTGGAGCTCCATCCGCCGCTTCCTGAACGGCAGCTCGAGCGCATTCGACTCCACACGAACAGCCTCAGCGGCAATGCTAGCTCTGGCCATCTGCTGAACGGGCCCAGCAGACTGAGCGTTGGCCTCCACGTCGTCCAGGAGCGAGCCGTCCCCTGCGTAGTAGCGCTGGAGGATAGATACCATGGTCGAGCGATGTTTCTTGGCATGGTCTCCACTGATTTTCATGATGAGCTTGAGTGCTCCCTTAAAGGTTATGACTGTGACTGGCGTTGGATTTCCAGGACCGGGAAATCTGTATTGACGACAGAACGTCGCCAATTCTTCCTTGTCTTCGAGTGAGAATCTTTCCCATGTTTTGTTCGCAGTTTTTGATGAGTGCCCTCCAAAATGCATTATCAGATCACGCACAGACAAGTACTGCATGTCCTCAATCACAGCCATGCGAGCGGTGGCACCAGCGACAATCTCATCAAAGGGGACGACAGCCTGTTCTGGCCCAGCAGACTGAGCGTTGACCTCCACATCGTCCAGGAGTGAGCCATCCCCTGCATAGTAGCGCTGGAGGATCTTGGCCATTGCTGAGCGGTAGAGAGCTGCTTTTTGGCCAGAGACCAGCATGATGAGCTTGAGAACACCTTGGAATGTGATTACAGGCTCAGTCCTGTTGCCTTTTCCAGGAAACTGGAAGCTGCCGAGAAATTCGGCAAGTTCATTTTTAACCTCGTCTGACAGCAACCTCCATTTCTCGTTTGCCCTGATTGTTGAAAGGTCACAAATATGCATGAGAACGTCGCGCACAGACAAGTACTGCAAGTTCTCAATCACAGCCATGCGAGCGGTGGCACCAGCGACAATCTCATCGAAGGGGACGACAGTCTGAGCCATGGCGTGCTTTTTGGGTCTCTGGGCGCGTCAATCCGTCTTTTATAGCCTTTGAAACAGGGGGGCTCCGGCTCTGTCACGGCGCGAGGCTCCAAGGATGAGGAGCATCCAAAGGGACGTGGATCTGGCGGTCCTCAATTTGGCACGAATTTTTGAGAGTTTCCTGGCTTTGCCCAAGTCCTCTTGAATCATGTTTTATCCTCTGGCCGGCTCCTGACAATGACGGTCCCGGCCACAAACGCAATGCCGATTACAGCAACCAAGAGCTCACGTGTCCCGTCGTACGCCAGCTCGATGCAAAGAGACAGGTAGATCGCGTCCAGCAGGAGTGTCGGATTGATCTTATCACCTGATTGTAGGAGCTTGGTCCTAACATTCAAAAAATTAAAATAAGTCCCAGACGCGATCGTGTTTTTTTTTTCTCCTGCCAGACCTCCCCTTACTCCTCTAGAAGATCCAAAGTACCTTACCGTACCCTACCCTACCGTAACGTACCCTAAGGTAAGGTAGTCTAGTATGTTCTGGTGGGTAGGGGGGTCAGACATTTCTGGTGGTCACGTTACCCTCGAGCCACGTGACTGACCAGCCTCTGGCGGCGAGGACGGTGAAGAGGACGAGGTTGTATGGTGTCTCGGCGGCCGAGAAGAACCTGGAAACTATGAGCTGGATGGCCGCGATTATGACGTTGTATACAGGGTAGTTCCATGTTTCAAACCAGAACATCTGGATGGCGTGTATGACAAGGTAAACCCCGATGTACGCGATCGTGGCCCAGAGGAAGACCTGATCGGCGGACGTGACGATGTAATGGTCCACGTCTGTGAGGACGATCGCGAGTGCAAGGATGCATGCTAAAAGGGCTGGCCACTGCTTCTTTGTCGGTTTTTGCCTGGCCTTCTGGGGTTGCCACAAGTCCTTCAGGTTGAAGCTGAGGGATCGAACAAGGACGACGGCGATGAAAACGAGCCCCCAGTATTTCCAGAGGTAAAGGGTGTTATGCCTGTGGTAGATCATGCCGGGCGTGTAGACGAGGTCCAGCCCCTCATCCAGGATGTCGCACGCTGTAATGTCGTAGACGCCGAGACTCACCAGGACCTTGCCCTCCGACTTGGCGCACGAGAGGTCGTTCCAGCCGTCTGCCGTGGGGGCCTCGCTCCGTTCTGGCATCCTCGGCCTTGCCTGGGCGAGGGTATGGCCCACGTCGGCCGTGCACAGGGCCCAGGCGCTCACGTTGCAAGGGGTGCCATGCCAGCCGAGACCCTTGTCCAGCGGGCGAAGGACGGCGTCTGGGGGGTACGTATAGATGGCCCGGAAGTTGATACGGACGGCACCAGCGCTGGCAAGGACAAACGCTGGTCCCCCCTCCGACCAGGAGATGCTTTGTGCTGGATCCCCCGTGGCCAATCCCGGGCGGACCCCGTCTTCCACTGTAAAGAGGGCACCACTGGTCGTATGGATCAAAAAGAGGAGCCGTGTTGACAGCCTCATTCGCATGGTTTTGTAGGTGGAAATTCGGGGTTATATAGGATCCTGCGATGGCCTCGTGATCCTGCTCCGTTATTTAACCAGCCCCTTCCATGTGGCGCCAGGAATGATCCGAGACTTTGTGTTACCCGTGACGACCCTGTGCCTGTGCGTGGCCGCGAGCATCGCTGGGCTGGACCGTCTGTGCCTGTTCCATCAGACGTACCAGGCCGTAGCTGCCCAACTCTCGAGCGAGCGGTGGCTGCTAGAGCAGTGTTCGGACCCCCATTTCTTTTCCAAGATGCACCAGCACTCGAACCTGTGCTTCCAGGTCAATGCCTTTCTCTGTGGGGGTTGGACGGGACTGAACCCGTTGTTTGCAGGTCGAGACTAATGCGCGGGTGGGGGCGTTCATGCTGGCGCTGCGCCAGGTCACCCAGTCGGTCCTGCCGCAGGATGCCCTGGCTTTGCTCTCCTCGTCCCGCTTGGCATCCTGGCCTGCCCTGTGCGCAGTTGCAGGCTTGTTTCTCTTGGGACCATCCTGGTTGACGCGCGGGACGAGGATGAGGCAGCATTGGCCGGAATGCGGGGAGGGTCACTTCAAGAATGCTTGACAAAATGGAGGGGCTTGTCGTATATTTAAACCCTGTGGTCTGGCCGCCTGTACAATTCCTTATGTCTGGGAGAAATTTTTACGTTTTCTCGTGTTCTGAAGGCTCTGGATCGGGCGATGATGAGTCAGGATCGGATCGGAGTCCTCCTCCCGCCAAGGGTCGTAAGACTCCTGCCGCCAAGGCACCTCCTACCAAGAGTAAGAAGCCTGCTGCTGACCATAAAAGCAGTAAGAAGACCGTTTCAAGCCAGGATGTGCAGGCCAGTGTTACTGGAAAGAAGCTTGGGAAACTCAGGCTTTTCGCCAAAGAAAAGACCCCTGAACCTGATATCGGTGAGATGAAGGGTTTGATTGCCGATCTCAAAGGACAGATCCTCGGTCTCGAGGAAGAGCACGAAGAATACGTGCAGAAGTGCCATGATGCGGCCAAGAGGCTGGCGAAAGCCTTGGAACAAATGAGATTGGATGATGAGGATCTTGATATGGTGAAAAGTGCTCTCTTGGACGCGAGGTTCCCCTTTCTGGAGGAGCCTGAGGAGGTTTAGTAATTCAGCTGCTTCTGTTTCCCAGCGCAGACACTAGTTTGTCTGTAGCCCGTAAACGTTTATTAAACCTGTCTGAAATTTGTCGTAGTGCAATGTATTTAAGACCTACCCTCATTCTCGTGTGATTCGACGTTCTGTCATCTGGCCTGTCATGGCTGTGAATAATGACCTGATTTTTGTGATGAGGGTGTCCCTGCCTAAACCACAGCATGATATCTGTGTTTTTGCCAACCGCGTGTTGACGAATGATGTGGCGACAGATGATTGTGAGTTTGCCCGATTGATTGTTCAGAAAGACTGGGTCGGTGTCAAACGGTGTCTGGATTCTATCCGAGACGAGAAGGACATTGCCAAAGTGCTTGGAAAGTCTGATCGTAGGGCTGTGTCGTGGTACAAGGAAATCAAGGATGCTCACGCCCAGCTCTCGTCGTCCATGGACTGGAAAGATGCGTTGAAGATGGTGCCCTGGATCCTGGGCGCCTTGACGCTCCTTTGCTCCCTGGGGGTCCTCGTTTGGATTATCTACCCCTGGTTCGATGGAGGGCTTGTGGCGAGCCCCCCCACTTGCACGGCAAAAGAGTCGACCCTGGAAAACGAAGTGAACAAGCTTGTGGAACAGCTCAAAGTCTTGCAAGATCAGGTGAACCACTTGAAAACCATCGAGGCCGTCAGTGGGGCGCAGAGGGACGAGGAACTGCGGATGGCGCTGGCAAATTTCAGCGAAACCAGCAAGAAAACGTTGGATGATAATATGCAACACGTTACTTCTGGCATTGAGAAGTGTAATAACTCGATTGGTGTCCTGACTGGCGATTTGGCTTCTATGAATTGGGCTGTCCAGAACAAAAAGCTGGAGTTGGAAAACTTGAAAAAAAGTCTTATGAATGTCTCAGCTTCGGTCAATTCTACCCAAGAGGCTCAAGAGATTCTGAGGGAGCAGTTGTCTGTGTTTGGACAGGAATTGGAAAAAAACAACTCTGTTCTTTCCCAGGCTTTCCATGGAAACGCCTCGAAACTTACATTCGCACTGGAGTTTTTGATGAACAAGACGCAGTGGATGGAGGACGAGCTGAACTCTTTCAGGGATTTGATGTTCTCGACGTGGAACATTCACATGATTCTGATTGCGAGCATGGTCATCGCGTTCGTTGTGGTTTTGTCTGCCTACTATTATTTCTTCTGTACCTTGGAAAAAGTCAATTTCGAGCAGCTTGACCCCAGCCACAATGGGTTAATTGCGGCACTGGCGAAGCGTGTCGCCGCATTGGAGAAGGAAGCCAACCCCGGGTTTCTTACTAGTTTTTATCGCAGCTGGTTCGAGCCAAGGCCGAATGTCCCTCCTGAATGGGAGGAGCGCTTCAAGGCTATGGAGGATACTGTGAAGACGCTCCAGCAACAGCTCCAACAGCGCTCCTGTGCAGGCCGTGGTCGGGCTGTGCGCTCGGGCACGACCGGAATGGGGGCCTAAGGGATTGCTCGGTCTGACCGGGTGCCTGTGAGGCCATAGCGCCTTCATCGGCGTGATTAAATCACCCTCCTTTTAACCGTGTGACTCGATTTGCTATGGGTTGGCGTGTATAAAACCGGGAGGGGCTGTGGGGGGTCGAGTATGGCAGTTGATGGTACGAAAGGGGCGGTATCTGACTTTTTCGTAGCTGTCCTAGGGGCCCTTCTGTCCTTTGGGATGGCCTGTCTCTGCCTCGGCGGCATGTTTTCGAACGGGGATCCCAGGCTGATCCTGACCGTCTCGGAGACGATGGGTAATCTGGCGGACGTGAGGGACATCCTGAAGAACACGGCCAACTACTCTCTCCGTGACAACCCTGTGGGCATAAGTCACGTGCCATTCCCTTCTGTAGTGGAGACACTGGAAGAAGTAGAGGATCTGGAGAGACGAGGGCTCATTAACCAGCAGCAGGCACAGGATATCAAGCGGAGTGGTTTGTTCAACGCATCCGCAGAAAGGAGCATCCTGAAGCGCCTCATGGTGGCCTCGTGGTGTTCCTCCGGCCCTGGGATCAAAAACACCCTGCCAGCCGAGAGGACGCCCGGGTGCAGGTGCATCGCGGACGCCTATTTGGAATTCGTGAAAACCGATCGCCCGCCTGGCAACGGAACGGCAGTGGCGTCGATGGACACGCGCGACAGGGTCTCCTCCCAGGTTTACCGCTGCTGGGATCAGCGCCTTGTCCGACGGTCGAGGGCGTGCGGGGAGGTGTGCAAGACCAACCTGGTGGGCCTCCCCTTCTTCGCCAACGTGATCTTGTTTCTGGCCTGCACTGCGTTCCTGGTATTCACCAACATCAAGGACCTCGGGTGGAGCTATTTCCAGGGCAAACTCATCCTGTTGATCACGGGGGGCGTCCTGTGCCTGCCGTACTACGTGGAGTACGCCGAGTCGAATGTGTTGAACATGACGGGGGTCGTGTTGTGCATCTACTATCTGGTGGTTAGTCTGGACAAGGAGCTTGACGACAGGAAGGATGATCGGAAGGGCAACGGGTTAATTCTGTGTGTCCTGGTGACCCTACCGCTTGTGATGTCGGCGCACGGAATCCAGATGGGCGTGTCTGGATACGGGCGTGACGTGTGGGTCAGCCTGAGCTTCGGTGTGGCGAGCGGCATTCTGGGGGTGATCCTGCAGGTGCGTTTGGTTTGTGGGTTGTTCCTTTTGTTTACTGACTCTGGTGACTTTCCAGCGCTACTACTGGGTTATCGCCGCCTGGCATGTCAAGAATGTTGGCAAGGGGCAGTTCTCAGACGATTATGTGCTGCAGGCTGTGACCAAGGATTCTCTGGTTTGCGCCTACACATTCGGAGTAGTCCAATTTGTACTCCTGTTTGTGGCATATCGTTTCTGGAACAGCCCGTTCAACAGCAACAGTTGGTTCACCCTGATTTTGTATGGTGTCTTCTTGGGGCTGCTCCTCCTGACGGTAATTTTCGACGACGTGAAAGGGAGGGTGAATGACGCGAGGGTCGGCAACGAGTTTTCGTTTCTGAACGCGTGCATGGTTTGGCTCATCCTGGCGGCCAACGCGTACTTCAGCATCTCTGGGCTGGTGGACGTTGTGACCAACAGGATTTAGGCCTCCCTCATGTGTAGCAGAACCTTGTCGTTCCCGGCCGCGTGATGAATCCAGAAAGGATGATAAGCGGGAGGGGAAACTTAGCCGTCAGGTTCAGCAGGTCCAGGAGCCAGGGGAGCTGCTTCCTCCCCATCCCCGTGATGTAGACAAACGTGGGAACGATGCCAAACATGCTGTACGATAGGAGAAGATTCCAGATGAGCAGGGTTACAAGGATGGGCATATCGTCTGAGTTCAGGACGTCCCATGTCAGGTAGATGAGTCCAGTCAAGGGGATGAGCAGGGATATCCAGGCCGCCTGGAGCAGGCAGGCCTCATTCACGGCGTGATCGTCCCTGCGGGCAGACACGGGGTCAGTGGGTGCTGACGGGAACCAGTAAAGTCTGGGCTCACCATGGGGCGATTCGGGCGATCCTGGAGAATAGGCCTGTGTCATTTTTCTGTCGAGCCAGGAATGAACTGCTGAAGCTGGCATGCAGGATCACGCCAAAGACATTGCAGAGAAGGATCAACCAGTACCCGGTAAGGAAAAGCCAGGCAGGAGCATCCACCACCATCAAGGAGACGACAGCTAGGAACAGGAGAGGGGCTGTGACACAGTACTCCAAGTACCGCAGGATGACCCCCATGGTGTACTCGTAGGCCTGGGTGGATGGTTCCCAGATTTTGACGGGAGGGATGCCTGGTGCCGTTTTTCTGACTGGGATTGTGGCAGTGGCTGACCTGAGCTGATTGCTCCTGCTTGGGATGTGCCAGACCCTGCCCTGTAGATCAGAAAACATCTGTGTCGATGGGGGAGTTGGTTGTTTTGTGTTTTTGTCTTGTTGAACTGGGGGCGTTGGTTTTTCAGGGACTGGGGTGTAGTCGTTCTCGTAGTCGACCACATCCGAAAACAAGCCGCTGTAACCTATTGCACCGCACACGACGAAGCTGGCCAAGACTGTGCAGAGCATGGCAACATGAGCCCCTCCTGAGTTAGTTGCGGTCCAACTGATAAAGACCAGCAGACCCGCGCCCAACCAGAGGATCCAGATGTACAGGAGGCGGGTCCTATCCATCCAGTATCGGAGCGGGCGAAGGGCAAAGGCTGCCGTCAACCATTCGAAAACGAAGACGAGTGCGAAAGGATTCCACTCGTGCGTCACGAAGACCCCTGCCTCGTCCCACGGGAACGCGGCATAAAACCCGTTGATGCGCGGAATCCCTGTAACAGCGTCCTCTAGGAGGTACGGGATTAAAGCAGTCTGCTTGGCCTTCCCAGTGTCGCACGTGAAGCTGAGGATGGCGGATATGATGGCGCCTATCGCGTGGAGAACGGGCAGCAGGAAGTAGAAGATGGCGTTACCCTGCATGACACTAGGCTTCCGAATGGTGTTTATATAACCCCTGTGGTGAGCTCGGGCTCAGCGCGGGGATAGCTCCTCGCTGATTCGAAAGATCCCGGATGGAGGAGTCGGCGGGTGTGGTTGAGGGTTCATGGCCTGCATCTCAATGTCGTTGTACTTGCTGGTGGAGTACTCTTTGAAGCGCATGAACTTGAGGTTGGTGTACGTGTTGACCGTGAGATCCGCCATCATGCGTATGAGAACAAAGTCCATCTGCGTCATGGCCAGGAACATACCAAAGACGCTCATGAGGTTGCAGTATACGGACCACAACTGCGAGATGCCCAGGCACACATACTTTGGGTATGGGATGAACTTACTCTTGTGGTCCGTGATGGTGTTGAGGATCCAAGGGGATATGGCGTCCGACATGAAATCGTTGATCGACGTGTTGACCAGGGTGAAGGTTGCAACCATGCCCCACTTGTACCACGTGTCCAAGACCACGCCCATGAACTTTGCGGTCACGGATGGACCGAAAGACATGAAGCTGGTGTCGAGCAGGCCAATATCCTTGAAGACGGTCATGACCACTATGAGCCAGAGCATGAGGACTGTCACCGCCAGCCGCTTATCGTCAAAGACCTTGTCCATGACGCGCATCAGACACATAACCGTGGTTGGCGAGGCTCGGCCCTGCTTAATACTCCTGCCAGGGTTTGCCAGGTTCTCCTGACTCACGCCGCGTTCCGCATGGTCCTCCATGGGGGTACGTGGGCCTCCACGCGTGCATCACGGCGAGGGCGTTTGATCAGGCTCTGGGCAAAGTTCTTGTTCATGAAGAACCGGTGGGCCTGCGGCATCTGGCCCAGGATGTTGTACCAGTCGACGACAAGAGGATGGAACGTCCTGTTATGGTGGCTGGAACCTATCTCGTTGATGACATCCCTCAGGATTTCCGCCTTCGCGCCTAATAGGTCACCGAACCGCTTGTGGCTGATGGCGCGGAACGTGGACACCGTGGTCATCTGCTTGTAGCTGGCGTTGCGTCCGCCACGGGCCTGTTCGAGGCTGCTCGCGTAAAAGTGCAGGCAGTTTGCAAACTCGACTGTGGTGTCTTCCAAGCGCATGAGAACCCTTGCCAGTTCCGTGCGCGTGAGGGTGGTTTGCGTGAACCACACCGCAATGTGAGGGTAGAACTCGGACACGAGGGTGTCGGCGGGCGAGGTGACTGCAGGGGTGAGGGTCTTGTAGTGCTTCCTGACCCAGGCCTGGCAGAAGCTCTTGTGCTTGTGCAGGGCCTCGTCGCTCACCATCTCTGAAGACGGACCGAGCTCTGGGTCCACGCCGTCGTAGAACCGAGCGAGATATTTTGCCATGAACTGCTCCATGACGGCGGGTCTGTCACTGGGGTTGTAGTCGGGGTCGAGACAGTCCCAGCACACCTGCGCAGCCACGTTTCCCAGGCCCTCCATGCGGCGAGCAAACGCCAGATCGAGGGCTTCGGCCTTTTCTAGTGAGGTTTTTAGGGCTGAGTATCCAATCTCGTAATAGCCTGGTTGTCCATTGACTGCGAAAGGCGTGATGTAGTCGATGTTTGGGCGACAAAATTTTCTGGAAGGCCTGTAGCGCTTGTCAGTTGGGTCCTGACCCGGAAATCCATTTCCCAAGTCATTAACCCTGTCTGCACGAGGGAGTTTTTCAGATGCCATGATTGGGCGGGCAGAGTAAGGATATTTCTGGATTTGAACGGTGGTGACGAGGTAATGCCCCCATATCCCCGGTCTGGCCTCCTGTGTGGATATAGGCAAGTCTTTCAGGATGTAGAACGTCTTACCTGCCACCTGGAATTTGGCTGTTGGGGGGAATACTTTGCCCGGTTGATAGTCGAGAATCGAAGTGCCTGGATTCGGCGGTGCTGCTCCGTCTCTCAGGTGCGTCAGGTGGAGAAGCTGGCGATGGATCTGGTCGGATTGAGCTTTCGTTTGCGCCGCCTCGTCGGGATCCGGATCAAGTGCCCGCGCCCAGTTGGTTCCTCCGGGAAAAGCCCCTTGCATTTCAGGATGGCTCGATCTAGCGCGGGACGTTTTATATGGCTTGCGGGTCCAGGCGCTTATGGACCCCTTGCGAGCCTTGGTGCTGCGCCTGGCCAACGTAGATCGGGTCGGCGGGCGAGCCCTCATCGTAGACAGACAGACCCTCCATTTGTACGACTGCGCGCACTGGAGCTGCAGCTGCTCGGATGCCGTTCAGAGCCGCTTTCCAGAGGTGCAGATTAGTGTCCGTTCGTGTCGGCAGAGTCTTACAGGCTTTATCGTGGTCTTCCATTACGGTGGCAGCCTCCAACGGGAGATGCTGTGGTACCTGCTCATTGGGCTGGGCATGGCCTGCTGCGGCTACCTGCTGTTCAGGCCGCCCTGGGCATCTAGGGTCGTCTAGTTTGAATGAACTCTCAATGGGTGAGTCGAGGACCTGGATATATAAGTGCACAGGCTCTGACTGGGCGAGTTGGGCATGGCGTCTTCTGATTATCTGCTCCCCCATCAACCAAGTCTTGCCCAGGCCACCAACACGCGGCTCGATTCTGCTTGCAAGCACATCCAGCAGTGCCGCGTGGCACTGGACGAGATGATGAGCTTCGTAGGGAACGATAGTGAGGAGCTGGTGCGGAACAAGTATCGCTACTGCATTCACAAGGATGAGTTGGTCGTGGGCATCGGTAGACCCTGGTGAGTCCCGCTCTTTATGGTGCCTCATGTTGTATTATGACCTCCTTTTTGGACAGGGACACCACTCGGGTCATGAAGCGCACCATCAACGCGGCGTACCCTAGAGTGATTAGCAACCTCGGGGCGCTGCTGGACAAGGATGATACCAAGGTGGCCGTAACGATGATCCGTTTCATGAATCACTATGCTCGGAATATCCGTGAGCGTCAAAACATCATCGAGTTTTTCAAGAAGGATGAGTTTTTTGCGCCTAGGTTTTATGAGGGTCTTCCGAGAAGACCTAAAAATGTCCCTGTCAACGCAGCAGCCTTCCCTGATCGGAGTGGTAAGCTCGGAACGTCGCACTTCATGAACATCATGAGCGACCATTTCACAGTGGGTTTCGCCAACACGCTCGGGTACGCGCACGCCAACAGCGGGGACACAATGACCTCTGTCATGATCGGGGGGCTGCGCACGGTGATGAACGGCGATTTCGAGATCTTCGCAGGGGATCTCGTGCAGTTTTACTGGACCTTCGAGAAAGACGACTTTGAGCAGGACGGGCACCGGAAGGAGTACTTGGATATCTGGGACGGGAATACTCCTTGCAATTTGGAACCATCCTTCACCTTGAAGCCGAGCCGGAAGCGAGATGCAGCGGGTAACCAGGTGGGCAGCACGTGGCAAACACCGGAGGACGCCCAGATCAGGCAGGCGCACTACGACCTCTCGTACGGCCAGCGCAGGGATCGGCAGAAGATTGTGGCCAAGATCAAGCCGTTCTTTCGTGACGACAAGAACCCGCGATTGATGGACTGGTTTCGTGTCTTCGGTGTCGCCATCGCGAGCGCCCGGCCCAACGAGATGTGTGATATCAAGATCGGCAGGCAGAGCATGTAGCAACAAAACAGGCGGCTAAAGAGGGTGGTCGCGCTGGCTCGGATGCGGGTGTGGGCATGAAATCCTCGCGGCATCGGAGTGTGGGTCATCAATTGCGTGTTCTTTACCAGGATGTGCCCGCGTCCCTCCTTCAGAGCGTGGAGCCTCGTCGCCGCCTGACACCGGAAGAGAGCGCGGAGAACTTTCGTTTCGTAAACGACGACACGCAGGATGAGGCGTATGAACCAGCAGAGCTCATGCACCGTGTCAGACGCGGCGTGAAGCCCATGGCCACATTCCTGCTGAAAAAGCAGAAGCAGTGCTACCTGTCTGCCCGATCCGTGCGGGGGGCGACGAGAGCCTTTGGGCTGGAATACCGCCTCTTTTACTTGCGTGGGGGGTGGCAAGAGGCTGTCGTGTTCCAGACGGGGGCCAAGCTCGCTGATTTCTATGACCCGTGTGAGGTCATCGCTCGCTATCGGGAGGCGGGCGTGGAACTCGATCAGGCGCTGTTCGAGGCCCCCCTCGATTCGTTGGCAAGACCCCTACTTTTTGATGATATTGTGAGCCACTTGAGGCTTCCCGTAAAAGGACTGTGCCTAGGATACCCGATCGCTGAGACCATCAGCTTGATCGCGAGGACGAGGGAGTGAAATTCTAGATCGCCGTGTCACCGCAAGGAACTCATGATGTCCTCTTTCGCCATTCCAAACAAACGAAAGAGCGTGTTTCGCGGCATGGGCTCCGCGTGCACCCGCTTGAACCCGATGCAGGCCCACATCATGAGCGTGTAACCAAACAGCCCCATGGTCTCCGAGGTCAGGCCCAGCTGCAGCAGGTCGTCATAGGTCACCCCCATCCTCGTGAGCGTCTCGTAAGGCCAGTGCATGCTGACCATGTCGGCCAGGTCCGCCTTGAAGTCGCGGATGGGGTGCGCGTCCCATGTCCGCATCCTCGGGCAGTCTGACAGGGCAGCCTTTCCCTGGCGTATCCAGGCTTGCAGGTCCGGCTGTAGGACGTACAGGATCTGTTCGCTCAGATTGTATGACAGCAGCTTCTCGTAATTGATTGTCGGCAGGGAGAGCACGTCGGACCACGTCAGGGTCTGGCGCGCACGCATCCATCCGTGGATGGTCACGGCCTGACCTGGAGTCAGAGAGACGCGCATTCACCTTACGATGGTTCCGTGGTCCTTATATCCACACGGGTTTAAAGAGCCACTCTTTAATCACCAGGCGGTCTCGGAGCGGCGGGGACAGTCGAGCATTCAACTCAATAACGGGAGCGGCCGAGCATCCGTTCCAGAACAGCGAGGTACCTTGTGCTCAGGCGCTCGAGAGAGTCGTCCAGCTCCCTGGCGAACTTGCCCAGCTGGATGCGGAGCTTGATCTGCTCCGCCAGGTCCAGAGCGGTCTTGGTGTGCATGGTCGTCGCCACGTGATGCCCTGCCGCCTGATGGTACACCGGCTGACGGTTCCCTGCGTGCTCGTCCCGCCGCGTCCTGGCCATTTCCAGCTGCTCGTCGGCGCGATCCCTGTGGTGCCGCGCAGTCATCAGGTCCAAAACCTCCTTGAGCTTGGCCTCCACCTCTCTCAGCTCCTCCTCGTCCAGCTCCTCTGGGGTCTTTGCTGGCTGTGCGCTCATGCAGGGCCCTTTGTCCAGGCACGCCCTTTTATCCTTGCACAGCGCGCACCTCGTCGAGCCACTGCTTGAACTGCACGGCCACCAGCAGCATGACAATCACCTTGAGGGCCAGGGAGGGAAGGGAGGGCTGGTCCTCCACTGTAAAACGGCCCGTACGAGGGTCCAGGACCAGGGAGCACGGGGCCTGCCACTGGTCAGCTGCCAGGCTGGTGAAGTTGCCAAGGACAGCCAGGAACAGGATCCTGAGCAGCTCGGGGTCGTCCTGATCCCTAAGGGCGCTTACATTCAGGGGATGGCTGGGATCGACCCCCATCACCCGCTTGACCTGCTGCTCCAATTCTGACACTGCGGACAAACTTAGGTCCGGGCCAAAGACAGCCCCGCCTCGCAACCGGAGAGCCTGGTTCGCTACGGACGCGAAATACGCCGGTGTCGCGCCCACCCAGCCCAGGGACACCCACAGGACCCACGCCGCGCGCATGACACGCGGTTTCGTGAACGTATTTTAATACGGGCGTGAGCCAATCGGCGCGTGAGCACCGGTGACATCAGCCGCATTGCAACGAACTATGGGCATAGGGTGGTGCCAGTCAACCGAGAACCTTGTTAGGGCCTGGACGATGAATGTCCTGGTGGGGAGGTTCGTCGGGACGGGGGCAGTAAGGCTGGGGGCAGCCTCGAACCTCGTTAGGGCCTGGACCATGACAGTCCTGCTGAGGAGGTTCGTAGGGGCGGGGGCGCGGCGTGACTGGATGATACTTTCGGTCTTGGGGCCCCCGCGATGCCAATGTCTAAGGCTTGGAAGGGGGACGGCTGGGGGGGGGGACGCGGCGAATGGGGAGGCTGACACCCTGAGGGTCATCGTGGGCAGCTCCAGACGTGTCGTCCTCGGTCGTGAGGTCGATGATTACCTCGGGTTCGGGCTTGGGGAGGATCGGCTGGTACTTGGCGAACAAGAAATGATCGACAGGCACGTGCATGTACTGGTAAATCAAATCGATGTCCTTTGTCACCCCTGCCTCTACGAAGAAGATGGCAACAATCGTGTTGTAGAGGAGAATGACGTCTTCCTGGCTGATGGATGGATACGTCTTCTTCAAGAACTCGAGCATTTTCTTGACGATTTCCTCCCGCTGTTCTTCGGATGGGGTAGTGACTCCATCATCGATCGTAAAGATGAGCTCGAACCATAAGGCGTAGTGCTTAGCGACCAGAGCAAACTTCTGTGCGAGATCCCCGAGAATGAGAGCTTCGTTCTTGAGTGTGTTCTCAAAGTGTGTATCGGTGTTCCCAAGGGCGATCGTGATGACTTGGATGAAGAAGTTTGCCGTGTTCTCATGAGTGGCCTTGAAGTGTTCAACCAAATCTTGCATTGACGTCTTGATGGCCTGGACCACCTTGCCCATCCTATCCTGCGCCTCTGTCTTGGACAACCATCCATTGTTTGTATCGTTCCTGAAACGGACCTTGTCAAGCTCTCCCCCCTGGAGGTAGGATATGATTTGCGGGGGAGTGAAACACAAAACTCGCTTTTGGTCGGACTTTAGGTACCCTTTGACGAGGTTTTCGACTGGCATAAGGATTCCCTTGTTTTGAGCCTTCTTTCGAGCTTCCTCAAGCTCTTGAACCTTCTTCTCGAGTTCCTCCATCCTCTTCTGAGCCTCCTGGGCCCGAGCTGCATCCTCCTCCTCCTTCTGGGCCCGCGCCGCATCCTCCTGTTCCTTCTGGGCCCGTGCCTCTTCGGCCAGTTCCTCCTGGCGCCTTTTCTCTGCATCGGCCCGCGCCGCCTCCAACCTTTTCTGCCTGTCTTGATCCCGCTGAAGCTGAGCCAGGTCATCTTTAGCCTTTTGCGCGGCCATCGTTGCCCGGATTAACGCCTCCTGGACCTGCCTGGCATTGCGTTCAGCCGCTGACTTTCCAGCCTGGTATGTCGTGTATATGGGTTCCAATTCTTCCCACAGTTGTTGCATGTTTAAAAGCGGCTCGGGAGACATGAATTGCTGTTTGATGTCACCGTTCGCCTCGGCCTCGCGGAGGAGGTCATAATTGCCTGATTTGGCGGCATTGATGAGCTGAGAAAGATCCGTGTATTTCTCTAGAAATTTCTTGAGCAAATCCTTGTCATTGTCTAGGACTTTGTGCTCTTTTTTGAAGAGTTCGGCTGTGATGTTGTTGACCGTTTTTTCGTTTTTCGTTGTGGATTGAGAGAGGACTTTTGTGAACGCTTGCTTGATCACTGAGTATAATCCGATGGTCCGAGTTCCGAGTAGAGACGCGAACAAGAGCCCCTGCAAGGACTCGTGAGTGGCGGTGGAGAATTCGTAGACGAGACTATCGAGCTCCTGCTGCTTCCTGTTTTTTTCGAAGGCGAGTTGGACAAGCCGATACATCTCGTCAGTGTCCGTGAGACATCCCCTGCAGTTGTCGATTAGGTCTTTCTTGGAGGGGTCCATCTGCGTGAGTAAGGTGAGGGATAAATCGAAGACCTGGGGATACACTACGAAATCGTAGAACATGTCGTTGGTGGAAGGGCGGACTGGGATCTTGACTTCTGGAATGGCGAAACGGGTGAAAATTCCGATTACACCTTCCATATTGTAAACATCGAGGACTTGAGGCCATTCAGGAAATAACGTTTCCATTTTGACGAATCCGAACCGGTCGCAGAGGACCTTGTTTTCGTCGTCTGGGACCAAGACGAGTTCCACCGGTGAACGTTTATCCGTGTCTTTGCGCGTGAAGTACAAGGTGCGTTCGCCGACGTTCTCGATGAAGTAGGTCATGTTTTCCGAAACCTCTTCGTCCGAAACCAGTCGCATGGACACAGGAGGACGTGAAACCGCGAGCCTCTTGCCTGAACGGGAGGTGGAAGCAGAGGATTGTTCCCTGCTGCGAGCCTGAGGTGCAGGCTGGCCACCACCTGCCCCGTCCCCGTCGTCCCCGTCGTCCCCGTCGTCCCCGTCGTCCCCGTCGTCCCGGTCGTCGAAACCCTTTGACTTCACAGTCGCAGGGACCCAACCCCTTCGCATGCGCTCCCTTTTCTCGACGGAATCCCAGACCCACTCTGGGTTGTCTTCACGGATTCTCCTCTGTCTGTCTTCCTCGATTTCCTTGATGAGTTGATCCACCGTCTTGCCTGCTGGTAGGTCTCCAGTCTCCTTGTACGCTCTGAACTCGTCGCTCCAGTACAAAGGGCCATAGTTACTGTTTGGGGCGAAGTGTTGGAACTTTGCCAGCAAGGCAGGGTACTTTTTGAAATCGCATTCATCCCACATGTTTTTGAGGGCTTGGTGAACATCTTGGTTAGTAACATCGGAATACCGTGACTGGTGGGTTGCGTCTTTTATCTCGAAGAGCTTTTGAGCAAAAGTCTCTAAGCTGAAACCAGCCATTTTCCGCTGGAATCCCGTGTATTGATAAACGTCAGTAGGAATGTTGTGAAACACCCTACCAGATACAACTTGTCTCATGGTCAAGGATCAACCCAGTATGCGAGGGTCTCTTGATTGTAGTTTATATACTGACAGCGCTTCTCCAAATTGTAGGAAACCTTCAAGCGTGGACAGCGGGGCAAGGACACGCAATTTCCAGTGCACCTTTTTAAATGCTGTGAATTCTATTTTGGGCAAAATGAGCAATGTGCAGGCCCTGTCCCGAAGCGTCGCGCCACTTCAGATCCAGCCGGATATTTGACCAGTTTCCAGGGGTCTTCCGAAGAGTTGCGAGTTTTAATTTCGGAAAAAAAAATACGGGCCTGATTCCGAGTCAGTCTTGAGGCGAACCCCTGGAGGGCTCAGGAAGGCTGGGTGTCCGCGCTGCATGCAGAAGGGTCAGGTGTTCCCTGTGAGCCGCCAGCTGGTCCACATGGTGAAGGAGAAAAGCCGGCTGCAAAACAAGGACGCGCCATTGCGGGAGCATCTTGCAGCGATCGAAGCGCGGCAGGCCCAGGACACAGAGTTTTACCTGAGGGCCTGTGCTTTGCGACTGGAGCGAGGGCTGTAAGCAAGACATTATGCTGTCTTACAGCCCTGTACCCTGCGGTTGGAGTTACGGTTGTGGACAAGAAATCAGGATACCATCTAGAAGGGCGCGGCTGGTCCTAGGTTAGACGTGGAGAGTGATGCTGGCCTTTGACCTGGAGACCACCGGTCTGAATCCCAAGGAAGACCTGGTGACGTGTGCCGCTGTGTTCGACCCCGCCGCTGGAGTGTCCCGTGTGTTCTTCTTTGTGCGGCTGGATGAGGCCGGCCATCTGGTGCCGGTCTTGGACGAGGCGGAGGAGTTTATGAATCTCCTGGACAAGGCCGACCGTATTTGCGCGTTCAACGGGGCGCGTTTCGACCTGCCGTTCATCAGATACCAGCTCAGGGCGCCCGTGGAGCGCGTGATGGGCTGGCGTCTGAAACTGCACGACGTCTTTGAGGCCTGTAAGCTGGCCCTCGGCGTGACCTTCCCGCTCCAGAAGCTGCTGGAGCTCAACGGGTTGGAGGGCAAAACCGGCAGCGGCCTCACGGCGATCCAGCTGGCGCGCGACGGGGACATGCAGGCTTTGGGGGAGTACTGCCTGAATGATACGCGCGTCACGCATGCCGTGTCGAGTCGGACCCATATCCGCCTCCCCAACACGCACGGCCTCTCCATGACTGCGGATGGCCAGTTCGAGCAGGAAACACCTCAGTTCACCGTCTGAGGTTCCCATACTGTTGAATAATACGACAGGGAATAACCTGTGATTCCTCGCTACAGGCTCGAGTATAAAAGCTGTATGACAGCAACCGGTCGATTACGAGAGGTATGCTATCTCGGTTGCACCAGCCTGAGCGCGATGTGCTCCAAGAGTTCTTTGATCAAACGGTTCGATTCGGAATTCGTGGCGAAAAGCCTCGCGATTCCCGGTGTAAGGATCTGCTGAAAACATATGAATTGGAACGACTTCCTGATTTGGTTTATTTCACACCCAGTGTCGCGGCTGGCTTGAGTGCAAAAAAACAGACGAAAGCTGTAAAGACTTTTTTGGGAGGGTTTGCAGGCGATGTGAAGGATCTTCTGGAGGAGTTGTGTCTTGCTGAAGACTTTTCCGCTTGGAATCCTCTGCAAGACGAGCACGTGAACTGCTCTTTACTTTCCGTCAAAAAGTTCAGGATGTTGGCTAAGATCGTCTTGGGTAATTTTGTTGCGGGAGCATGCAGTAGGACCGAGGAAGTCCTGCGTCGTCTCAAGGATAATGCTGGTAAAAAGGCTAACGTCTTCAGTTGTATGACTGATGCTTTCGTGAGAGTCATGATGATCTTCTCTGTTCGAATTGGGTTGCATGCGGACAGGAGCGCCAGCTTTACCACTTGCAGTCTCGTCGAAAAAATTTTGGACTTACTGACTGGATATGACGAGTCAAAGCTCGACCGTTTGAAAAAGAAGTGTCGTTGCGAGGGGAGGTCGTACGGAGAAATGCTTGCCATCCTTATGCAAGCCATCGAAAATGATGTGGACCGGGAGAGCCTCACGTATCTCTTCCTGATTTGATTGAGGACTGTCAGGTGTTCCTTGGGCGCTTCCGATGCTTGTCGCCTGTTATTAAATTCACCCATACTCGTTTCTCCTTTCTCTGTAAACTGGTCTCGTTGTAACTGTCGCCCCGATCTGTGAAGATCTGGCTTGCGCTAAGCGAGCGGCGGGCGGCTGCCTGCACCCATTGCCGAATTTTGGGCAGCTCTTGCTCGCGCAGTGTCCGTGGCAATAGAACGATTGCCGCCTCCAGTGGGGCCGAGCCAACCCCGAGGTTTGTCATTGTCGAGTGGAACACCAAAGGAACTGTATCATGCAACTCGCTTGGCAGACAATCCCCTCGTCTGTTTGTGCGCGCGTATGCGGACCCATTGTACAGGAAAGGGTGGCCGTCTCCCCGCAAATCCAATGTGATCCGCCGTGCCACGTCTCCTGCCACAAGGACCAGGAAGCACGCCCTGCAGAGCTGCCGCCAGTTTTCAAGGGGGTCAAACTGGCGCAGGTCTGAAACGCGCAGTGACCTGGGAAGCTGTTTCCTGAACGTCTCCTGACTGTGATGGCTGTACTGGAAGGGCTCTCCTGGCTTCTCCCTCCTGTAAACGACACATGGGAAGGGGACACTGACGGCCTGCATGTGCTCCTCTTTGTGCTCGATGGGGGCCTTATGCTTTTCATATATTTTTGGTCCTTCTCACGTCCCCTGCACCGGGCAAGCATCGTGTAGATTTTCGTCGGTCCCCCACGTCCCCCGCACGTGTCAAGTATCCTGTAGATTTTCGTCGGCGCCCTCGTCCCCTTTGTTGCCAGGGGATTGCGTGAGGGCGAGAAAATGGGCCGACTGGCGGTGGACTGGTATGTGCAATGTCGATCGTGTGTAATACTCCGGATCCAGCAGCAGGTTGTCAATGACATTGGATAGGTTGTGGACCCTGTACGCGTCCCGGTGACAGTATTGACCATAAGGGTAGGAAAAATGAACATGAAGCTGGTAGACACTGGGGGGGTAGTGGATGTAAGCCATGATTTGCTCTGGCTGTATGCCAGTCTCCTTTTTGATGTGGGCCATGCACGTCTGCAGCATCGTCTGAAGCATGGGGACGTGGCGGCCCCTGAGATCACGGAGGGTTCTGAGTCCCATGTCTCGCGCAATGGCGAGCCAGTTCAGGATGCGCCGGTTGTATCGTGTCTGCCCCCCACCGACCTTGTTGTACCGGTTGATGCGCTCGGTGTCAGGCAGGAGGAGGAAATCCTCGTGGGCGCACCGGACTGCCTCTTTCTCTTGGTGCCCGTTGAGGATGTGAACAATCCATTGCTTGCTCGGGCGGGCAATCTCCTCTGATATGAAGGCGGCTACAGGGGCACTGGCGTGCAACGCTGGAGTCTCCGCGACAAAAATGTAATCACACGGCCTGTGTAAGCACGTCATGCGATCCTCCTCGAGGAGAGGCGCCTTGTTCAGGCATTAATACAGGTGGACTGCATGTGTTGCAAGGACACCTCAGGGCTCCTGGTGTTCCGGGATGGCCTCTATCACGGGCAGGTCCTCGGGTCGAGCGGCCTGGAGTGCATCCTTCTCCCGGAAGTACCGCTCGTGGGCGTACTTGGTCAGGAGCAGGCGTGTGTTCTCGTGCTGCTTCCTTGTTCTGTTCAGGCGTTCGGTCAACTTTGCGATGCGTTGGGCCAATACATCGTCCTCGAGCCTGCGATGAGGCCTCGGCGGGTTGCGCAGCTTTTTTACTACGGTCCCGGATTTGGGGTTGCGCTTGCCTTTGGTCTGCTTTTGCTTTGGGGGGTCGATTTCCGTCGTGATGGCCACTGCGATTTCAGTCATGTTTTCTGGATTGCGCGTGGTGACGCAAGGAAGCCCACTCGCTGTGTTTCGTGCTTTTTTTTTGGTGTAGGGGACCGGAGGATTCTGTAGAGGGCGTTGGGGGAGCATCCCCGGCTGTTGACGGACACCACCTGGATAAGGGCGTGTGGTTCGAGCGTGAGATTGCCCGTCACGACCAAGCGTCGAAGGACAAGGAGGCACAGCTGCGAGCAAAACACTCCCATCCGGGGCCACTGGGATAGGGACATACTGTCCAAGTCATCCTCATAAGGGAGCAGGAGCGGGCATGCGCATTGCCACTGATCCTTGAGATTGTACGGCACAGGCGTGCTGACCAACTCCAGCAGCATGGCGTACGCGATCTTGTACCCCTGCTTGCCCACTGGCAGCTGCACGACCTCCCATTCTGGAGGAAGGGGTAGAAGTCGGTGGGCGTGGACAATCGCGCTGGGACGTGCCCCTTGCCCGACGTTTACCGCGCTGTAAAACCGGACATCGTGGCCGCTCTGTATGAAGATTTCAGCGTGAACAAACGGTCCCCGTGTGGTTTCCATAATCATTGTATCGTACAGGCTCTGGCTTGAGCCGCGCCGGAACGCCACCCCGATGGAATGCGACGACATGGGTGGGGCCTGGGACTGGATTGGTTTTAATACGCCACTGGAGCATGCGGAGCGAGCGGTTCAAATTGAAGCTGCATCATGCACATCTGGCCTGCAGCTGGCGGGCATTGGTGCACTCCGCGAGGACGTCGTGGCGTGGAAGATGTCGATGACAGAAAACGAAACGCCGCATCTCCCCCGTGGTCGCATCGACGCGCTCGATTCCCCCGCTCGCCACTGGGTCAGAGCAGACAGCGCATGGTTGCTTGTCCCTGGATTGGCTCGCGCGGCGGGGCTCCTGGTGCCCACATTGAGACGAGAACCACATGGACGCGTCTGCCTCTGTGAACTGATGGACACGGACACATACGGGGCAGAGGACAAACGACTGGCTGTGATGGCGAAGGATCCTGCCGATCATGTCCACGGAGAGTACATCGCGTCCGTCGCAAACGGAGCAGACTAGCTCCTGCTGCAGCGTGTCGAGGCGGATCTTGAGCTGGCGCCCCTGCCTGTTTGTCAGCGCGCACTGGGAGCAGAGGTAGTGCCTGCTGCGTAAAAACGTGCTCTGCAAGCCCCCACGGCTCAGTCGGGCCAGAGCGGCCTCCTGCAGGCGGCGCAGGTTTTGAGGCAGGGATGTCAGAATGACGGACCGCTGGAGGTGCTGCAGGACGGGCCCCTGCAGGCGCAGGAAGTGCCCCAACAGACGGAACTCGTCAACCGAGGAGCAGAGTCGCAGCCGTGGAGCGGTCCAGTACTGAGCTATATTGCCGCAGGACAGGAGGAGTCTTTGGGCCCCGACCTCCTGCCTGAGTCCAGGTTTCATGCATGCCTTGCGAAGGCGCGTGACTCGTTCCAGGAGGCCCGCGCACGTGGCCTGCATCCCCGCCCACTCGATGCGCGGGAGGTCGTCGATGGACTGCCGAAACTCGTCGCACATGGGCGGCACACGGCGAAAATAGACTGGATTGCACTCATCGCGCTCCTGTAGGAAGCGAAACTGGCACGGCATGTACAACGGGAGGATGCGTGTGACATATTCCATGGCGGAGAGGGCGATGACCGAGTGGTTGGACAGGCAGAACGCCGTTTGCTCCTCCGGTGGGCGGGTCAGGACCAGGTGGACAGCCCTGTAAAGCTGAGCACGCGTTGCAAAGGACGGCCTCTTGACGGTGGGTCCGGGAAAGAGGCCCAGGACAAACGCCAAGACAAGCACCAGGAGGACGGGCTGGCTGTCCTGGTAATCTGGCAGCCTCGATTGGGATGTGAGCACAGGCATGGCCTGGTCGATTACGGCGGTGAGGGAGCAGGGCAGAGGGTCCCTGCAGAGGATATGATGCAGAACACGCCCCAGATCGGGGAGCAGCGTGTAGTGCGGGGCGTCCGCGATGGACATGACCAACCGGGCTCGGAGCGCGCACGCCTTCCCAGCACCGGCTGCCAGCAGGAACGTGTTGAGCTGGCGATCCGCCACGTCGTGAGGGATTTGGCCTGTCCTCGCCAGGGTATGCAGCGCGTTGATCGGGGCATCAATCGCCGGGCATCCAGACACGAAAGGGGGGGTTGAGGTTCCTGTAAGGCTCCCCTCAAGCAAGGCCGGGGGTACCACCTGGATCTGGCGGACCCCCTGGTAGAGCCTGTGAACCGTCAGACGACGCCCTTGCCTGAGGGGCTGTGAAAATCCTCGAATCCTACCCGATGCTGCTTGAGGTGCTTGAATCCCCCGATGACGACCACGGAGTAACGGTTCCGCTGGTGCGACATGGCGGGTACGGGCATGTGCGCTGGACCCACGGCCCTCGTAGGGATCAGCATGCAGTCCACCGCGTACTCCCCCGGCTGGCCGTAGAGCGAACCGTACCTTTGTATGATGGCGGGCGCGGCCTGTCCGAGATAGCACATGTCGTAGAAGCACTTTTGTGTGGTCGAACGGGAGCAGAGGACACAGAGCTGCGTCTCCTCCGGATCGTTGGGCAGCCGCAGCTCCACGCCGATGAAGGGGCTGGATTTGTCGATGTGCATGCACTCGCACATATCCCCCATGGCACACGAACGCTCCCCGGGAAGGGCCTGGCGCATGAACGACTCCTCGTACGCTCGGGTGAGGATGGGAACGTCCCGGACGGCCTGTGAAGGGTCGTCCCCTTGCTGAAACAGGTTTTCCAGCATGGTCTTGTACGGGACGCGGGACAGCACGTGGTCCAGCGGCAAGGTGATCCCGCCGGGAGGAGGCTCCCCGGTGTTGAGCCTGCGCAGGATAGTTTGCTCCAAGCCCGACGAGAATGCAACGCGCGGGATCCGGGCAGCCGCCTGGCCCTCGCATTCCTCCAGGAACGTCCTCCGTCGCTTCCGGGTTGTGTGAGTGGGGTCCCAGTTGACTGGGAACATTCCGGGCGCCATCAGAGGGGAGACAGCCTCCCTGGTGTTTCGCCCGCTTTTGTCCGAAAGACAGTCTTCAAAACCTCGATAGGAACTTATTTCCTGGCCCCCTCTTGCGTTTGGCCTTGTCTTCCAGCCGCCTCCTCAAGAATCTTGATTGTGACCAGTAAGGCGAGGAGAGTGGGCGCAGGATCGTCATCGATCGCGAATCGCAGGGCGTCCAGTGTGGCGAGGATGGCAAGGTTGGTGCCTGCGATCGCCAGCAGCCTCTTGCTCACCGGATCCCGGTCCACCCGCCACAAGGCCCAGATGGCGCTGGTGAGCAGCCAGGCCGGCGTGTGGGCGAGAGTGGCGTCGTTGGTGAAGGCAAACACTGCGAATCGGTAGGCCCGCTGCAGGACTGGAAAATCCTCCGAGAACGGAGCGCATAGATAGAGTATGACCGTGGTCGTGGGCAGGAGTAGCCCGTGGGGCAGCCAGCCTCGTAACCAGGCGCTGAGGCTGTCGACGGTTACCAGCTGCGCCAGATACGTCTCGTCCGCTGGAAGTATCCCGCCGGACCCAAAGGCCAGCACCCATGCAGCCGCCA
>Ga0164292_10000529_pt1 | contig 30050 bp, 23 predicted proteins | sample GEODES117metaG_FD_111486 | JGI IMG/M metagenome (GOLD analysis project Ga0164292, IMG submission 111486) | Eutrophic lake water microbial communities from Lake Mendota, Wisconsin, USA - GEODES117 metaG | ecosystem: Environmental > Aquatic > Freshwater > Lake | place: USA: Lake Mendota...
AAGCCGAAGCCCCAAGCACGGTACGCCGTGGTCAGGCGGATCAGCCAGTCGGCAATCTCGGCGTCCGCGGCGGGCCGGGGGCTGACATACCGATCGCACGTCTCGCTGATCGCGAACGTGGCGTAGGCGTGATGAATGGTGATATATTTGGTCTGAGCAGACTGCTGGGCCAGCGCTCGGCGCTGCGCTGGCCGCGTCATTTTTCCCCGAGGGCCTCGCGCAAGAGATCGGCGCTCAGCTGCGCGTCCACGTCCAGCTAGCGAAGGAACACGTTTTGCTATACGGTTGTCCTCTTCCTGCCGCGGACGTTCGCGTGCGCGTGCGAATTTTGACCGAACAGCGACGCCGATTTCCTCCCGCATACTCATGTCATCCCTAAGCCACATCGGTTTCTGGCGCGCGCCCATTGCCTTTGCCGTTAGTGCAGCGATTACAGCCCTGCTGTTGCCGCTGGCCGCGCGCTTGGCTTATAAGATGCGCGCGGTGGACCACCCCGGCGGGCGGCGGTTGCATCTCGCGAAAGTGCCGCGATTGGGCGGCGTGGCGGTGGTGCTGGCGACCCTGGGTACGTGCGTGGTGCTGGCGTTGGTGGCGCAGGCGCTCGGAATGCCGATCGAAGACCTGACGTTGTCGAGCGCCCGGATGCCGCTGGTCGGGGCGCTGATGATCTTCGCTTTGGGTGTGCTCGACGACCTGCGGGGCGTGTCGCCGCGACTCAAGCTGGTGGTGCAGGTGATTGCCGCGGTACTGGTGGTGCGAGAAGGCGGGCTGGCGCAGTCGGTTGTGTTCGCGCTGGACCTGCCGGCGTTCCATGTGGACGGCCTGGTACCGGTGCTCGCGGTGCTGTGGATTGTGGGGGTCACCAACGCGTTCAACCTGATTGACGGATTGGACGGATTGGCGAGCGTGTGCGCCGTCGTTGCGCTGGCCACGATGGTGGTGTCGGGGCTCTATATCGGGCAGGCCAACAGTTTCGTGTTTGCGGCGGCGCTTCTGGGGGCGTTGACAGTGTTCGTGCGCCGCAACTGGCATCCCGCCTCGGTGTTTCTGGGCGATTCCGGGTCGATGACCATCGGATTCCTGCTGGCGGTGCGTGCCATTCCCAGCGCCAGCGATGCGGACGGCCGGTTTTACGCGGTGGTGCCGCTGGCGGCGTTCGCGTACCCGTTGCTCGATACCTGGGTGGCGATCATCCGGCGGTGGCTGAGGGGCTATTCGTTCAGCCGGGCCGATCGGCGCCACATCCACCACCAGCTGGTGACGCTCGGCATGTCGGTGCCGCACGCGGTCCGCGTCATTGCCATCGTTGCGACCGTGGTGTCGGCGGCCGGGCTCACGGTCAGTTACTTCCCGTCGCGTTTCACGGTGGCCGTGCTCATAAGCGCATCGCTGCTGGCCAGCTTGCTGGCCCCTTATGTGATCTGGCGGCTGGGATATTACGAGTTCATTGAGTTCGGCAAGGCCGTGTATTCGGGGCTGGCGCGGAGCCGCCGCATTGTCCGCGAGCGCATCCGCATGTCGGACATCACCGAGCGCATCAAGCTGGCCGGCAGCGAAGCCGAGTTGCACGCGTGCGTGTTCGAGCTGGTGGATGTCGAGCACGTACGGCTGGTGGAGCTGGTGGACCCTACGGAACTGGCGCTCAACGCTCGGGAGCGCCGCGGGGAACCCGTGTCGGAGACCGCGGTGATGGTGCGGCTGGTGTGTTCGGTACGCCGCGAGCGCCTTGGGCGAGTGTTACAGCTGCGGGTGTGGGTGACGCCGAAGGGGGTCGCGCACCACAGCCTTCAGCGCGTCGAGCACATGATCTGCACCGAGCTCGAGGCGTGGTTTGAGCGGTTTGACCGGCCTGCTGCGAGCGAACGGACGGCGGAGCCCGCGGTGAAGGTAACGGCGCGGGACGCGACGCTGCTCACTGGGGTCACGGGGTGATGAGTGGACTATTGCGTCACTTCATACGTCCCTTCTAAAACAGTTCCTGCATGACATCGTGCGCGGCCACCAGTTCTGGTATCGGGGCAGCGAGAAAACCTGATGGGGCGCGTTGGATCGAGGTAATTGCATGCCGTGGTTCAGTTTGGAGCTACTGCGGGACCCGTCGCTACCGTGGATTGCCGTGCGCACGCGCGCGCGCTCCGAAAAACGGGTGGCCGCGATACTCCATCACTGGGGGGTAGACTGCTGGGCTCCGACTGCTCCACTCCGCCGCCGCTGGAGCGACCGGTGGAAGACGATCGAGTGGCCGATGTTCCCTGGGTACCTTCTTGCACGTGTCCCCGCAGACGGGTGGTACCCGCTGCTCGATATACCGGGCGTTCACACGGTGGTGAAGCGGGGGCTTCACGCGGCCGAGATCGATCCCACAATCATTTACGATGTGCGCGAGTTTGCCCGGCGCCTGGGTCGCGTTGACGTTGAGCCGGAGCATGTGCCGTGGTTTGAGGTCGGGGAGCTTGTGGTCGTTTCCGATGGTCCCTTCGCGGGCGTGCGGGCGACCGTCACGCAGGCCGACGGCAAGCGTCGAGTGTCGATCGGGATGATGCTGTTGGGCCAGGGGGTTTCGGTCACCCTCCCGGCTGAGGCGTTGACGCGGGTCGTGCCCTTGACCACGGACGTATTGCTCGATGATGTAGAACGTCTCAGCGGGTAGCGGGACGCGCGGCGCAGGGCCGTACATGTGCTGTACAGGTAACGAACGTTCGTCGTAGCGGCACGTCGCGGTGGCGCGCCTTCAATCGAGTGCACACGGTGGCTTGGTTCCAGTGTCATGGGACTGAGACGGCGAAGCCATACCGCCACGCTCCGCCCTTACGATTTGCCTCAGGCATGCTCACACAGGTATTCAGGCGTTGGTCGCTGCGTCGACGATTGGACCGGCGCGTGCCGGACTTCACGGCGGTGAACCGGATCGTCGTCATGTGCACGGCCAACCGCGTGCGCTCGCCATTTGCTGCGCTGTACCTGTTGCGTCGCCTGCCGGAGAGCGTGCACGTGATCTCGCGCGGGGTGCTGCCGGGGGGGCGGGGCTGTCCCGCTGAGGCGATCGCGGCAGGGGCGTTGCACGGGTTGGACATGTCGCGGCACGAGGCCCGGACGGTCACCGCAACCGAGTTGCTGACGACCGACCTTGTCCTGACGATGGAGCTGCGCATGGCCCACGAGTTGGCGGTGATGTACCCGGCGGTGGCGCGATGCATTGTGCCGCTCGGCTACTTCGACGCGTCGCGCCGCTTGGACGACATCTTCGACCCCTTTATGCTTCCTCGTGCGGAGTATGTGAAGGCGTACGACCTCATTGCCCGCTGCTGTGATGGGTTGCTTCACGAGATGGGATGTTAGCAGGCCACGTGATGGCTGCACACGATAAATGGATTGTTCCAGGAACTCCATGACTATACACACGACGATGACGGCGGCATCACGGTTGCGCCTACCGCGGACACTGGCGCTTCTGTTGTCCTTGCTGACGCTCGCTGTACCGGCTCGAGCGCAGGGGGGTGACGTGACGCGTACTCCTGGTACTCTCACCTTGCAACCCGGTGACGGACTGAAGATTCGGATCTTTCAGGAGCCTGAGCTGAGCGGTGAATTCATGGTGAACGAGCGCGGCAACGTGGTGCTCCCCAAGCTTGGCGAAGTGGCGGTCAGCAGCATCTCAGCAGACTCGCTCAGGCCCATGTTGCGTGCGGCTTATCGCCGCTACCTCGCTACGGACGCCATCGAGATCACCCCCTTTCGCCGCATTGCGGTCTCTGGTGCCGTACTCAAGCCGGGGCTCTACCCGATCGACCCGGCAATGAGTGTCGGTGATGCGATCATCCTCGCTGGCGGCGTCGCGCCGTTCGGCAAGCCCAACGTGGTGGAAGTGCGCCTTGCTACCGCGAAGCAGGGGGTTCCGATCAGCAGCGAACAGCGTCTGTGGGAGTCGAACGTGGGTGGGGTCCGACAGCTGCACGTTCCCACACAATCATGGCTGTCGCGCAACCTGCCCACCGTCGCGAGTGTGACGGTGTCGCTGATCTCAACAGCCGCGTTCCTGTTGAGCGCCAACCGCTAGCAGTTCGGGCGCTATGCCCCACGTGCCGCTTCCTTTCGACGACGCTACCTCCCACTTCCACTTATGACACCGAACTTGCCGCCTGCTGGGCCGCCTGCTGGGCCGCCTGCTGGGCCGCCTGCTGGGCCGCCTGCTGGGCCGCCTGCTGGGCCGCCTGCTGGGCCGCCTGCTGGCGCGGGCGATGGGCCAATCGCAGGTCGCGCCCTCAGCCAGCCGCGCCGTGCTGCCGCCGCGTACAGCAGTTACCCGACTGCCGTCGTGTTTCCCACGAACGCCGGGGGTGGGCAAGATCGCAGGGCCGCGAGTCCAGCGCCGGAACAGGAGCTGACCCTCACGCAACTGTACCACATCGTCGCGCGGCGATGGGTGGTTGCTCTTACGATCTTCGCGCTGACTATTGGCGCCGCGTGGACGCTGTACGCGGTGAAGACGCCAATCTACGAGGCGTCAGCCACAATACGCGTCGAAAGGGCCAAGGAAGCGGTGCCCGGCATGAGGCCCGTTGCGGGGCTGACCAGTCTTAATGGGTTGACCACAGAGATTCAGCTCCTGCAGAGTCGCTCCATTGCGGGCGAGGTGGCGAAGCAAACGGGGTATGCCCTGCGTGTCGAAAGCCCCGAACGGCCGCGCTCGTCGCTTTTTAGCTCCGTGGACGTCCTGCCGGGGGCGCTTGCGGGCCAGTACACACTCGAGCCACGCGCCAATCGTTCGCTCCTGTTGCGGGGGCCCAGCGGCGCTGTTGATAGTGGTGCGGTGGGGGCCTGGCTCAAGGCCGATGGCATCCGGCTCCGACCCACCGCCGCGGCAGCGCAGGAGAAGCCGGTCACGATGCGGCTGCTTGATGAGCAACGCGCAGTGGACGCCGTGCGCAAAGTACTGAAAGTCACGCAGCCGGTGCGCAACGCCGAGGTGCTTAAGCTCACGGTGCGCGAGGCTGATCCAAAGCTCGCCGCAAAGCTGTCCAACGCGACTGCCGACGTCTTCGCGCAAAGCCAGACGCGCCGCCGGCAGTCGGGCGGTCGAACGACCATCGCGTTCATCAGGTCCCAGCTCGACTCCCTGGACGAGCAACTGGGCGAGGCCGAGATCACGTTGCGCAACTGGCGCGCCGCCGAGAAGGTTGTGGTGCCGAGTGCGGAGGCGGGAAACGCTGTGGCGCTCCGCGCGCAGTACGAGCAGCGGGTTGCGGAAAGCCGCATCATGCTGGACAACATGCAGGCTGTTCTCTCGAACAGCGCTTCGGCGAGAGCGAACGAAGACGAGGCCGTGCAACGTGGCTACCGATCGGTGCTGAGCGCGCCGAGCATGCAGGGGAACGCCGCCGCCAGCGCCATCCTCTCCACGCTGCTTGGGCTCGAAGCCAAGCGTGCGGAGCTTCGGTTGCGGCGCACCGAGGAAGACCCCGATGTGAAGGTGCTCGACAAGACGATTGCCGACTACGAGCGACAAGGGCAGTTGTTCGTGCGCAGCTCGCTCAATGCGCTGCGGTCGGAGATTGCCGGCAATGAGCGGGCGCTCGGCAACATGGGTGCGCGTCTGGAACGCTTTCCCGGGCAGGAGCTGGAGCTCACCATCCTGCAGCGGAATGCCGAAGTGCTGGCGACGTTACAGACTAACTTGCGTGCACGGCTGAAGGAGGTGGAGATCTCGAACGCCTCCAACGAAGCCAATGTGGAAATCATCGATCGAGCGGTGATTCCCGAGTATCCCATTGCTCCGGTGATGACGAGCTACCTCACCGCCGGCCTGTTGCTGGGAACCATTCTCGCTGTGTTGGGTGCCGTGGGACAGGACAGGATGGACCGCACGGTGCATTCGCGGGAAGACGCTGAGCAGGCGACGGGCGCGGCACTGGTGGGGCTCATCCCGACCATCAAGAAGGACGACGCGAAGGTGGAGAGTGGTAAGAAGCGGCGCCGGCTCGAGCCGGCGCCAACTGAAGGGGATAGCCTCAGCGCGCTGGTGGTGCCCGGGCGGAGCCTGGTGAAAGGAAGCGCGAGGGGCGTCATAGCAATCCATGCGCCGCGCCATGTGGCGGCGGAGGCGTATCGGATCCTGCGCACCAACCTGCGCTTCGCTCCGGCCGACCAGCCGCGACAGGTATTGACCGTGTCCTCGCCGAGCCCCGGTGATGGAAAGTCCACTACGTCACTCAACTTCGCCGCGACGCTGGCGGCGACGGGAATGCGCGTGCTGCTGGTTGACGCCGACATGCGCCGTGGCACGCTGCACAAGAGGCTCGAACTATCGCGCACCCCGGGGCTGAGTGGTGTGCTGACCGGCAAGCATACGCGCGAGGAGGCAGTGCGGGCGGTGCAACTGGGAGAAGAAACGGTGCTCGACCTGATCGCCTGTGGGGAGGTACCACCCAACCCAGCCGAGCTGCTGGGCGGGGCGCCGATGGAGTGGCTGCTTGCTTGGGCGCGCGTGAACTATGAGATGGTGATCATCGATACGCCGCCGGTGAACATCTTTGCCGATGGCCTGCTCCTGGCAGCGGCGTCCGACGCGGCACTGCTTGTGGGACGCGCCGGTAAGTCGTTCAAGAACGAACTCGCCATGGCCGCCGGCCAGCTGCGTAGTCTCAACGTGCCGATCGCCGGCGTGCTGTTGAACGACTTCGATGTCAAACGGGACAGCCGCTATGGCTCGACGAACTACTACGATCGCGCGTATTACGGGTACTACGCGTCGTATGCCGAGGCGGATACTGGCGAGTCGGCGGAGTGACGATACCGGTGGTCGAGGAGACGAAGCGATCGGCGAAGTGCGGTCAGTCGGCAGAGTCACACGAACACAGCACGGGCTCATACGCCGAGATCTTTCGCGCAACATCGCTCCTCGGTGGCGTACAGGTTGTCACCGTGTTGGTTGGTTTGGTGTGGAAGAAGCTTTCAGCGTTGTTGATCGGGCCGGCTGGCGTGGGCGTCTTGGGGAGTTTTCTGCAATTGCAGACGCTGTTGTGCACGGCTACTGGGATCGGGCTGCGGGCCAGCGCTGTGCGCGAGGTGGCCGCAGCCGTAGGACACGACGATGGCGCGCGCGCGGCGCGGGTCGTGCACGTCGTCAGTTTCGGCCTTCTGGTGGGTTGGAGCCAGCGCCTAGTTTCACGGCTCCAAAGCACGTCGATTCTCAGCGTCTTTAGCGTTGCATTGCTTACGGTTGAAGCGCGGATCGACGAGAGCACGACTGAGTACGCATACTCTGGCATCGTAGCGCTTCTGCTGATCGTCTACGCGGTATCTGCCGGTACACGCTTGGCATCACTTCGTGATCCTGCGCTGACTAATACGGATCTCCTTGTATCGCCCGAGATGGAGTCCGCGAAGTGGTAGAGGTAGCATCTACTGCGGGAGCGGCTAGGCGTCGTGCTGGTGACACTCCCATTACCGTGGTGATGATCACGCTGAATGAAGCGCATGCCCTTGAAGGTGCACTGATGAGTCTGCAGGGATGGGCGGCGCAGGTGTTTATCGTTGACAGCTTCAGTCGCGATGCGACCGTAGATATCGCGCTCCGCTATGGCGCTCAGATTGTTCAACGGCAGTTCGCGGGCTTTGGCGATCAATGGAATTTCGCGCTCGCCAACCTGCCAATCACGACTCCGTGGACGATGAAACTCGATCCCGATGAGCGTCTTACCCCTGCGCTGAAGCGGGAGCTTTCAAAGCTCATCGCAGAGGATGCACTCGACGGAATCCGTGTGATCAGACGGCTCTGTTTTATGGGTCGACCGCTTGGTGTCCGGCAAGTGCTCCTTCGCGCTTGGAGAACGGGTCGGTGCCGCTTCACCGAGCTTTCGGTCAATGAACACGCTGTGGTCGACGGCAACCTTGCCAGCACCAGAGCTGAAATGGAGCATCATGACAGTCCCGACCTTGAGCACTGGTTCGACAAGCAGAATCGCTACTCCACCAGCGAAGCGATTGCTGCGTATCAGCAAGCACCTATGGCTGACGCCCCGAAGCTCTTTGGCTCTTCGTTCCAGCGTCGAATGTGGCTGAAAAAGCACTTCAACCGTATTCCACTACGCTACTCGTTCTTCTTCCTGTACACTTGGCTGCTACAAGGCGCGTGGAGGGCAGGCCGTGTCGGCTGGATGTGGGCACGGCTCCGGTGCGATGTGCAGCGGATGATCGACTACAAGCTCAATGAAATCAGGCTGACCGGACGTATCCCTGGAGGCCACGCGCGTGGCACCGGCGCACCCGATCCACGTGTGCGGCAGTACGGTGGGCAGTCGGCGGTAGACGCACTCGATGTCGTAGCCACCGCGACTGCCGGCCAAGTCTTGGAGCCGATAATCAGATGAAACAGGTCCTGCAGAGCCTACGAAGCGGCACGGTCGAGGTGGCCGATGTCCCGGCGCCAGCGCCTGGACGCGGCACCATCCTCGTCAGCACCACAGCGTCGCTCATTTCGGCTGGGACGGAGCGCATGCTCGCGGAGTTCGGCAACGCGAGTTGGCTCAATAAGGCGCGCCAGCAGCCGGACAAGGTGCGAATGGTGCTGGACAAGGCGAGGACCGATGGCGTCCTGTCCGCCGTCGAAGCGATTCAGTCCAAGCTCGACACGCAGCTAGCCCCCGGATACTGTAACGTGGGCATCGTGCACGACGTCGGCGCGGGTATCGAGGGGATACGGCGTGGCGACCGCGTGGTGTGCAACGGCAAGCACGCTGAAATGGTGGCGACGACGCAGCACCTCTGCGCGCGTATTCCGGATGCGGTCTCCGACGAGTCGGCCACATTCGTGGTGCTCGCTGCAATCGGCCTGCAGGGGATCCGCCTCACGCAACCTACAGTCGGCGAGTGCGTGGTCGTTACTGGACTCGGATTGGTCGGCCTGCTCACCGTGCAACTGCTGCGCGCACAGGGGTGCCGGGTGCTGGGCATCGACCCCGATCCAGCGCGACGGGCAATCGCAGCTAGCTACGGTGCGGAAGTCATCGCTCCGGGCAGCGACATGGACCTGTTGAACGTGGCCATGGAGTTTTCCCGCGGACGCGGTGTGGACGCGGTGCTGATTACTGCCTCCACGCGCAGCAACGCACCGGTCAGTCAGGCCGCACGTATGAGTCGAAAGCGTGGCCGAATCGTGCTGGTGGGCGTCACGGGACTGGAGTTGTCTCGCGCCGACTTCTACGAGAAGGAACTCTCATTCCAGGTGAGCTGCTCATATGGGCCGGGCCGCCACGACGCAGCGTACGAAACCCAGGGGCACGACTACCCGGTTGGCTTCGTGCGCTGGACGGAGCAGCGCAACTTCGAGGCGGTGCTCGACCTCACGGCAAGTCGCGCGCTCGACGTACAATCGCTGATTACGCATCGGTTTCCCATCGAGCGGGCGGCCGATGCGTACGCGCTCCTCACGTCGTCGGAGCCCTCGCTCGGCATCCTGCTCCAGTACCCGGCAGCGCCCGAGATACCGATTTCCGCGGTGTCAGCCGCTCGGCGGGTGACGCTGAATGCTTCACTTTCGAGTTCCGGTTCCGCCGGCACCATCGGTTTCCTCGGTGCGGGCAACTACGCTTCACGAGTCCTTGCGCCTGCGTTTCGTGCGGCCGGTGCTTCGCTCAGGACGATCGTCAGCGCCGGCGGTGTGAGCGCCGTGTCGGTTGGCCGCAAGCACGGCTTCGCTGAAGCGAGCACGGATGCCGACGCACTGCTGGATGACCGCGCCATCGATGCCGTGGTCATTGCGACGCGGCACGGAGCGCACGCGCAGCAGGTGTGTCGCGCCCTCGAAGCTGGGAAGCACGTGTTTTGTGAGAAGCCGCTCTGTCTCACGTTGGCCGAGTTGGCCGAGGTGCAAGCGGTGGCAGCGCGGCACCCCGAGTTGGTACTCATGGTGGGGTTCAATCGCCGCTTCGCACCACACGTGGAGAAGATGCACGCCCTGTTGGGCCAAGTGCCCGGTCCGAAGGCGTTCGTGATGACCGTCAACGCCGGGGCGATACCCGCTTCACACTGGACGCAGGACCGAGCGGACGGCGGGGGACGGCTTCTTGGAGAGGGATGCCATTTCATCGATCTCCTCCGCTTCCTCGCTGGTTCGCCTATCGAGCGCGCCAATGCCGTGGCGATGGGTCCCCGCGATAGCACACGCACGGCCGACGATCACGTGTCCATCACGCTCACCTTCGCTGACGGTTCCATCGGCACCATTCATTACCTCGCGAACGGCCATAAGGGCTTTCCCAAGGAACGGCTCGAAGTTTTCGCAGGCGGGCGCATCCTGCAGCTCGACAACTTCCGCAAGCTCCGAAGTTGGGGTTGGGGGCGGGAGTCGACGTTGCGGTTGTGGCGACAGGACAAAGGTCATAGGCAATGTGTCGCGGCGTTTATGGAGTCCGTTCGTCGTGGCGCGCCGTCACCGATCGACCGCGAAGAGATCTTCGAGGTGAGCCAAGCCGCCATCGACCTCGCAGCTCGGGTGCGGAACTGATGCCGGTCATCGACGTGATCGCCGGGGCCCGTCCCAACTTCGTCAAGGCGGCCTCGGTCATCCGTGCCCTGGAAGCGCATAAAGGTGACGGCGGGAAGCTCACGTATCGCCTGGTGCACACGGGCCAGCACTACGACCACGCCATGTCCGGCGCGTTCTTCGAGCAGCTCAATATCCCCGCGCCGCACGTGAACCTGGGCGTTGGCTCAGGTACGCAGGCGGAGCAGACCGGCGGCATCATGACTGCCTACGAGCGTGTGCTTGGCGAGGAACGGAGCGACGTCTGTCTCGTCGTTGGCGACGTGACATCGACGATGGCGTGCGCGATCACGGCCAGGAAGTGCGGTGTCCCGGTGGCGCACGTGGAGGCCGGGATCCGGTCGGGCGACTGGAATATGCCGGAGGAGGTGAACCGCGTGGTCACGGACAGCGTCACCAACTGGTTCTTCACGACCAGCGAATCGGCCAATGCACAGCTCAGGCGATCAGGGGCGTGTGAGGACCAGATCTTCTTCGTCGGGAACACAATGATCGATACGCTCCTCGCCAACGCCGGCCGCCTTCGCCGACCGGAGTATTGGGAGCCGCTGCGCCTCGAGACAGGAAGGTTCCTGGTGATGACGCTGCATCGGCCATCCAATGTCGACGACTCACTCGCACTTTTGCGGCTGCTGCAGGCTGTCGGTGATGCGTCGCGTAACCGCCCGGTGGTGTTTCCTGTGCACCCGCGCACAGCACAGGTTCTGAGCCGGATCGGAGGACTTCCACCCAACATTCACGTCGTGCCGCCGCAGCCGTACCTGGAGTTCAATTACCTCGTGAAGCACGCGCTCGGGGTCGTCACCGATTCAGGTGGCATCACCGAGGAGGCGACGGTGCTTGGCGTGCCGTGCATGACGCTGCGAGACAGCACAGAGCGCCCAGAGACCGTCGATGTCGGTACCAACGAGCTGCTCGGGACCGACCCGGCAGCGCTTTGGCCGGCGTTCGAGCGGCTCCTTTCGGGCCAGTGGAAGTCGGGCGGGATTCCGGAGAAGTGGGATGGATTTGCCGGCCGGCGCATTGTGGGACATCTCGCCCGGCTTCTGTGCTGATGTCCGACACCGCTGGCGTCGGCGCCCGGCTTGTGTGGCGATGTCCGTGATTACGGTGATCGACCGCTACTGGCATACGGTGCGCTGGCTCAAGCCGGTGCAGGTGTATGGTCGGCTGCGCTTTCGTCTGGCGCGCGCACGCCCCAGCCTTGCTGCCGCTCCTCAACGTCGCGAGGCGGCTCGAGATGCATGGCGCTCTTGTTCTCGCTCTCCGACGCTGGTTGGGCCTGCACGACTCCGCCTGCTGGGCGTCGAGCGCGAACTCGGCACGGCCGGCGACTGGAACCATGGGGAGTATCCGCGGCTCTGGCTCTACAACGCGCACTACTTCGATGATCTTGTCGCCGATGGGCATCAGGAACGTCAGGTGTGGCACGTCCAGTTGATCGACCGCTGGATCCGGGAGAATCCGCCCGGCCATGGAACCGGGTGGGAGCCGTACCCGACGTCGCTCCGGCTGGTGAACTGGGTCAAGTGGATGATCGGCCAGGCGTCGGTAAGTGATGCCGTCGTGCACAGTGCTGCGGTCCAGTCGCGTGCACTCCGACAGCGTCTCGAGCATCATCTGTTGGGGAACCATCTCTGGGCGAACGCCAAGGCGTTGGTGTTCTCGGGTGCGTTCTTCACTGGCCCGGAGGCGGACTTGTGGCTCCGCACGGGTCTCGACATCCTTTCGCGCGAGCTGGATGAGCAGGTGCTGGCCGACGGTGGGCACTTCGAACGAAGCCCGATGTACCACGCCATCGTCGCTGAAGACGTGCTGGATCTCATCCAGCTCTCCACGATGTTTCCATCCGTGGTGCCCATTGAGCTGCTGTCCCGGTTGAACGACGTGATCGGCAGGATGCTCGCGTGGCTTTCGACCATGAGTCATCCGGACGGTGGGATCAGCTTCTTCAACGACGCTGCACTCGGTATCGCACCGGATCACCAGGCACTGGCGGTGAATGCGGGCGCCCTTGGAGTGCGCGTACCCACGCACGCTGCCAATCACTCAACGTGGCTGGCCGCATCAGGGTTTGCTCGACTCGAAATGCCAACGGCAGTGCTGCTTGCCGACGTGGGGTCGGTCGGTCCCAGCTATCTTCCTGGGCATGCCCACGCCGGAACGCTGAGCTTCGAATTGAGCGTTCACGGACGGCGCCTGCTGGTAAACAGCGGCACCTCGACGTACACCCCGGGTCTTGAGCGCCATCGACAGCGAGGAACCGCTGCGCACAACACGGTCATGGTCGATGACGCCGATTCCTCGGAAGTGTGGGGTGGGTTTCGGGTGGCGCGTCGGGCACGCGTTGGTGAGGTACGGATCTCCGAACACGGTGAGGAGCACGTGCTGACGGGATCGCACGACGGCTACCTTCGTCTGCCTGGCCGTGTCACGCATCATCGCGAATGGAAGCTGACACCGGGTCACTTGACGGTCACGGACACTCTTGAGGGACAGCCTCGACGCGCTGAAGCGCGCTTCCATCTCGCGCCGGGTGCACGGCTCGACTGGACGGTCGATGGGGGAGAAGCGACGCTGGCGCCCGCGACATGGCATCCCTGCTTCGGTGAGAGCGTCCCAACGCAGGTGCTGGTGGTCCGGTTCTGTGGCGCGCGCGCGTCCGTCTCGTTCAGGTGGGATTGAGCAGGTGAAGATTCTTTTCCTGTCGGATAACTTCCCCCCCGAAGGCAACGCGCCGGCAACGCGATTGTACGAGCACGCGGTGCGTTGGGTTAAGGCAGGACACACCGTGACCGTGGTCACCTGTGCGCCGAATTTCCCGGAGGGCAAGCTGTTCCCGGGATTCCGCAACAGCTGGCGGCAGGTCGAGGATGTCGACGGCATCCGCGTCGTCCGCGTCAAGAGCTACATCACTGCCAACGACGGATTCGTACGACGGTCACTCGACTACCTCAGCTTCATGGCCATGGGCTTCGCGATGAGCCTGCTGGAAGCGCAGCCGGATGTCGTGGTGGCAACGTCACCGCAGTTCTTCGCGGCGTTTGCCGGTTGGGCAGTGTCTGTGTTCAAGCGTCGCCCCTTCGTGTTCGAACTGCGCGACCTCTGGCCAGCATCGATCGTGGCTGTTGGGGTGATGGTTGAGTCTCCTGTCATCGCTCTGCTCGAGAAGGTCGAGCGGTTTCTTTACCGCCGTGCCGATGCCGTCGTTGCGGTCACGGAAGCGTTTCGAACGGACCTGATCTCACGGGGCATTCCGCGCGACAAGATTCATGTCGTTTCAAACGGCGTCGACCTGCAGCGGTACAGGCCACTACCGCGGGATGCGCAGTTGGAACTGGAGTTAGGCCTTCGCGGCAAGTTCGTCGTGGGCTATCTTGGAACTCACGGATTGGCTCACGCACTCCCGAACGTGCTCGAAGCGGCCACCCTGCTGCGAGAGCGTGCCGACATCGTGTTCCTGTTCGCGGGCGCGGGTAGCGAGCGAGCCAAGTTGGAGAGCCTGGCGCAGGATCGCGGCCTTCCCAATGTGCGACTGCTCCCGCGCCAGCCGAAGGAGAAATTGCCGGGCCTGTGGAGCGTTTGCAGCATCACCGTCGTACCCCTGCGGAACAGCCCAGTGTTCAGTACCGTGATCCCATCGAAGATCTTCGAGGCCATGGCGATGGGAGTGCCTATCCTGATGAGCGTCCCCGAAGGAGAGGCAACATCGATCGTGCGCCAAACCGGTGCCGGCGTGTGTGTTCCTCCGGAAAATCCGCAAGCGATGGCCGCGGAAATCGAACGGCTCGCCGGCACCAAGACAGAGGTGAGTCAGCTCCGTTTGAACGCGTTGCGCGCAGCCCCGCGATTCAGTCGAGACGAATTGGCTGAGCGCATGGTTCGTGTGCTGCAGTCGTGTGCGCGACAGCGAGCGGACACTCCCGCAGCCGAGGTAGCTCAGTAAGCGGCGCTGCACCGCCATGATGACTGTGCTGAGTGCGCCGACGTCGCGAGTGACCGCACAAGCCGCACATACGTTGAAGCTTGCGGTCGACCTGGATTTCGTCATGTCATCCCTCGGATCGGCCGGGATCGAGGCGCTCGCATTCAACGGGCCAACATTGGCGGCGCTTGCCTATTCGGCCTTTTATCGGGAAGCGTCTGGCGATCTGGATGTTATCGTTCGACCGCGGGATCAGCACGCCGCACTCGAAGTGCTCATCGGAGTGGGTTTTCGCTCAAAGCACGAAGGACAGTTAGATGTGCTTCAGCCAGGGGACAACGAGGTGTCCTTGGTTTTCGCTGGCCGTGCGGAGCTCGATCTGCACTGGGCGCTGTCGCCAGTGTACTTCGTGGACTTCGATCTTGAGGGTGCGTTCGCTCGGTCACAGACTGTACACTTAATGCGCAGAACGTTCCGGACGCTCGGAAATGAAGACTTCTTTCTGGGGCTGGCCATTCATCATACAAGGCACTGCCGGAACAGGTCATCGCATGTCGTTGACGTCGTACGGCTCATTAACAGCATACCGATCGACTGGGACGCACTCTACGCTTTGGCGTCGGTAACCGGAGCGCAACGGATTCGCGATCTCGCCGTCCTCCTCGCTGCGTCCTCTTGCCCGCACACAATTCCGGTCACGATCATGTCACGCATTGAAGGAGACGCGAAGGTCCGACGAATCGGTATGCAAATGTATTGCTGGCGAGCCGGAGCGATCATTGATGTTGCCGGGACCCTGCGTGGCGCATGGTTGCAGAGCCAGCTGGTGGACTCCATGCGAGGGCGGATGCGATACCTGTCTCGTCGTGCGGCAATCGCGAATTCGAGGGACGTGGTTAGGCGTCCTGATGCGCCGCTGCCGAGGATTCCGAACTGGATTCGTCGTCCACTCAAGCAACTTCGACGGGTGCTCATTAATGGAAGCTGACCCGATCGTCACATACCTCTTTCGTCGTCAAGCGTCAAAGGGGTACAGTGTCGAGACTGTGTTCAACACGGTTCGCCAAGCGCTGCCAGCGACGATTCGCCATCAAGTTGCGGTACTCCCCGCGGCGAGTGACGGTTGGAATGGTCGTCTGAGGAATGTGGGAGCGACTTCATCGATCGACTCTGATGTCATACACATGACCGGCGACGCGCAGTACACCGTTCTAGGTGTACGCAGCGCAAAGACGGTCTTGACCATCCACGACTGCAACGCGCTTGTGCGGTCCAAGGGTCTGCGACACGCAGTAATCAAGTGGCTCTACTACTGTTGGCCAGTAGCAAAGAGTGACATGGTGACCACGGTTTCCCAGTTTACGAAGCAGCAGCTGCTGCAGTTCGTGCATTGTAAGCAGGAGAAGATCACCGTCATACCCAACCCCGTACGAAGCGACATCAAGTTTGCTCCACGTCAGGGTATGCCGCTGAAACCGACTTTTCTACAAGTTGGAACCGGCTGGAACAAGAACCTTGAGCGAGTCACGGAAGCGCTTTCCGGGATACCGTGCCGCCTGATCGTTATCGGTGATATAAGCTACTCGCAGAGAGCACTGCTCTATAAACATCGCATCGATTTTGTTGGCGCGCGCGCGTTTTCCAACGCGGAGTTGCTGGTGGCGTACGCGGAGTGTGACGCGGTAATCTTCGCGTCGCTGTATGAGGGCTTCGGTCTTCCCATCGTAGAAGCAAATGCGGCGGGAAAGCCGGTCATCGCCGGCAACAACACGTCGCAGCCCGAAGTGGCCAATGACGCTGCGCACTTGATTGATGCTGCTTCGATAGACGCGATTCGTGGCGGCGTTGCGCAGCTGATTCGCGACGGCGACCTGCGGGCAGCATTGATTGACGCAGGAAGGCAAAATGCGAAGCGCTACAGCGCGACTGTGGTCGCTCACGCGTACGCCGAGATATATGCGTCGCTTCTCAAGACCAGATCAGATGCGTGTAACTGAGAACGCACGTTGCGTGCTCACCGACCATTCGCCAGCGCTTCGTGCGCGCCTCATGCGGGCTGACGTCACGGCCGTTGTATCGGAGACAACTTGCGCCTGAGGTGTGTGCACGTTCTGCCAGCTCTCTCCATACAAGCCAGCGGTCCTTCCTATACGGTTCCGCGGATATGTGAAGAACTTGTCAGTCAGGGTTACGACGCCCGCTTGCTCGCCATGGACTGGAACTCTCATGGTACAGACATCCCTTTTGCCACATTGTTCCCGGTTGGGTTTGGTCCACGCCGGCTTGGGCGATCACCGCAGATGGCGAAGTGGCTACGCGAACGTGCCGCCAGCGGGCGCATTGATATCCTGCATAATCACGGGATGTGGCAGATGAACTCGCTCTATCCTGCGTGGACTGCACGCAGCTTCGGCGTTCCGCTGGTGCATTCTCCACGTGGGGCTTTGTCTCAGTGGGCCTTGCGCCACGGCTCGCTGCTCAAGAAGCCCTTCTGGCACTTGCTACAACGGCCCGCTTTGGAGGAGACGACCTGCTTCCACGCCACTGCTGATTCGGAGTACGAGGATATTCGCCGTGCTGGTTTGTCTCAGCCCGTCGCAATCATTCCGAACGGGATAGACGTACCGGAGATGAGCGCGAAGCGGCGTTCCGCCGACCGAAGCGTACTCTTTCTGGGGCGCTTGCACCCCAAGAAAGGCATCGATGTGTTACTACAAGCATGGCAGAGCGTGCAGCAAGAGCACCCTGCTTGGAACCTACGCGTTGTGGGAACAGACGCGGATTCACGTGCTGCCACAGGATACCTCGAGTTCTTGAAGGCGCTCTCCAGTGAGTTGGGATTGCTCCGCGTGGAGTTTGTCGAGCCGCTTTACGGGGCGGCGAAAATGTCCGCCTACCGTGACGCAAACGTCTTCGTATTGCCTTCTCACTCGGAGAACTTCGGTGTAACGGTCGCGGAGTCCCTGTCCATGTGTACCCCCACAATTGTGACGAAGGGTGCGCCGTGGAGTGGCTTGGTGACTGAGGGGGCCGGTTGGTGGATCGAACATGGCGTGCAACCGCTGGTGGACTCCCTTCGGGAAGCGATGGCGATGGCGGACGAAACACGAAGGCAGATGGGTGAGCATGGCCGCTCGTGGATGCAGCGTGATTTCGCGTGGCCAGCGTTGGGCGAGAAGCTGGCGCAGACCTACTCGTGGCTTCTTGATCGAGAGCGGCCAAAGCCTGATTTCGTTCGACTGGACTGACGGTGATATCGGGAACGATCGCAGGAACAGATATCCGGGTATCTCGAATTGCCCTTGGCACCGCATCTCTGCATCGACTCTTCGCTGCACGAGATCGTGATCGGGTGCTGCGCACCGCTCTGGAACACGGGGTGACGCACTTTGATACAGCACCGTACTACGGTTTCGGCCTTGCAGAGGAGGATCTGGGCCGCATGCTGCAAGGACAACGCGACCGGATTACGATCTCGACCAAGTTCGGACTGTATCCTCCCGGGGGCGGAAGTCGAAGCGGTTTGTCATTGTGGTCCCGAAAGGCACTCGGTCGACTCCATCGCCCGCTGCTGAGTCCCGTCGTCAACTGGGAATTATCACGTGCGAAGGCCAGTCTACGCCTCAGCCTCAAGCGCCTGAGAACGGGACACGTAGACTTTCTGTTTGCCCACGAACCTTCGCTCGCCCTGCTCGACTCGGAGGAGATCCTTCGTTGGCTGGAGGATGAGCAGAAACGTGGCAGTATTCGCGCCTGGGGTGTCGCCGGCATTGTCAGCAGCATCGAGCCATTCGTTCGTGCTCGCCACCGGCTGGCAATGGTTGTGCAGACCAAGGACTCAGTGGTAGGCAGGGAGGCCGATATCGTGACTGCGAGCGGACGAGTACTGCAGTTCACGTATGGCTACCTGTCGTCACTTGGTGGCGCGATGACTGCTGAGGCAGCCGTGGCTGGCGCGCTTGAGCGAAACTCCTCCGGTGCGATCATCGTCTCAACAACTCGTCCAATGAGAATTCCAACTTTGGTCCAATCCGTACAACGATGAGGGCGAGATTCACGGACCTTTCGTCGATGGACACGGGGCCCGAGAGTGTCGACGCGGATGTGTGTATCGTTGGTGCCGGCGCGATTGGCTGCTATCTGGCATCCTGCTTAGCGCGGCGCGGACTGAGCATCGTCGTTCTCGAGGCGGGCCCGATGAAGAGCGTAGAGGAACAACAAATCGGGTTTGATGCCATCCACATCGATCGCCACTATCACGGCGCGACCAGCGGGCGATACTTCGGCGTGGGCGGCTCAACTTCGAAATGGGGTGGAGCTCTTGTGCCTCATACCGAGTTGGACATCGGCACATCAGACGATCGTGAGACTGACTGGAAGCGAGTTGTTTCTGTGGTGAACGATCACTCGACCGCTGTGCTGAGAGCGTTGGGGTATGCCGGCAAGGTCAATTTCAACAAGTACGCATCGCAGGAGCTCCGTCAGGTTGGTGAAGCTTTGTGGAATGCAGGCTTCGTTCCGCAAGCGGGCCTTTACCTGCCAGTCTCGCGGAAGAATCTCCGTTGGCTGCTCGACCGTGATTTTGAAGGTCAATCGTCGCCCCGTGTCTTCTTTAACGCAGTTGCCAAAACGTGGCGGTTCACGACCAGCGCCCAAGATCGCTCACGAATCGTACAGCTCGACGGCGTTGCAAAGGGGCGACAGCAAGTATCGGTGCGCGCAAAGCACTTTGTTGTGGCGGCAGGCGCGATCGAGTGCGCGAGAATCCTGCTCGAGGCAAACTCAGCAAGCAACGGCACACTTCTTCCTCGCCGGGCGGCGATTGGACGAAGTTTAGGTGACCACCTTTCAATTGCTATCGCCGCTGTGGCCACCACGGATGCGCCGCAAGCCGGGATAGCTTTCGCACCGCGGTTCTCGGGAGCATGGATGCGTTCCTTTCGCTTCGTCGAACGCCAACGTCCGCCCGGCGCTCCTCGCGCGTTCTCGCATCTTGTGTTCCACAATACGGGCCCCGGGTTTGCGATGACGAAGGAGCTGGTTGGTGCGTTACAGGCACGTCGAATTCCACGAGTTCCCGCAGCCGACGCCATTCGCGGTGCCGCGGAAGCCCTAAGGTTTGGATTCTCGCGCTTCTTCAAGTCTCGTTTGTATATTCCCAAGGGGACGCCGGTTCATCTGCAGCTGGACATGGAACAGCCGGTGTGCTCGTCGCGCCGTTTGGAACTGTCGAATCGCCTTGATGAGTTCGGGCGACAGAAGCTCGAGATCAGGTGGGCTATTTCTGCAAGCGATGAAAGCCATCTGCAAGCTGCAGCCGAGCGCATTATCGCCAAGTGGAGATGTGCTGGCTCGGTAGTGCCACGACTCGAAGCGCGCGCTCTGAAGATCGACGGTACGAAGATCTACGACGCGTACCATCCCGTCGGCACGTGCCGGATGGGCGACGATGAGGAAGCGGTACTTACACCGGACATGCAGGTTCGCGGTGTTGACAATCTCTGGGTGGCGGGAACCTCTGTCCTGAGCAGCGCGGGTTCAGCGAATCCGACGTTCACCGCGCTCTGCCTCGCGCATCGGCTGGCAGAGCGTCTCTTTAGAGGCATCTCGCGTGATCAATCGATCATTCTTTCTGCGACCGTGGGCACGTGAGGAGTCACTCATGATGAGAATCAATGTCTTCCGGTGACATAAGATGTGCGGCATAGCTGCGATTATTTGGCGGCGCCCCAACAAGCATGACGAGGGTCATGCCGTCTCGCGAATGATCGACTCACTGCGTCATCGTGGCCCTGACGACGAGGGCCGCTACCTGGATTCCTGGGTGGCACTCGGTCATCGAAGACTCTCGATCATCGACGTCTCCGACGCCGGTGCGCAGCCCATGTGGGATTCGACTCGTCGATTCGCCGTAACGTTCAACGGGGAGATCTACAATTTCCGAGAGTTGCGTCATCAGCTGTCTGAGTATCCCTTTGAGTCTGAAAGCGATACGGAAGTAATCCTCGCTGCCTTCAGCGCGTGGGGCATCGAGGCGTTTGCTCGCTTCAATGGCATTTTCGCGCTGGCGATCTACGATTCTGTTACGAAGAGAGTCGTTGCTGCGCGAGACCGCTTCGGAATTAAGCCGCTCTACTATGCGTCAACGGATTCGTGTGTCTTGCTAGCGTCTGAGCAACGCAGTCTGCTTCAGAGCGGCCTCTTGAGCGCAGAGCTGTCAACTGAGGCACTTACCGATTACCTGCGGCACGGCGCCGTCTGGGGAAGCGCGCAGATTCTAGGCGGAATTCAGGAGCTACCTGCTGGAAGCGTCCTGAGCATTGAAGAGGGTGCAGAACCCTCCATCACCTCCTACGCTTCTATCGGGAACACGGTACGCCCTCGCGTGGCAACAACGTGCCAAGCATATGCAAGAGTTCGTGAGCTCTTTTTTCAAGCGGTCGAACGGCAGATGGTGAGCGATGTTCCGCTCGGAGCTTTTCTCTCGGGTGGAATTGACTCCAGCGCGATCGTAGCCGCGATGTCACAGGTTCGTTCAGATCGCCCTTTGACGTTCACCATTGGCTTGGACGACGCTTCTCTGGATGAAAGCGCGAATGCCGAGTTAGTTGCGCGCAAGTTCAGGACGCATCATTCGCGATTGTTGCTCCGTTCTGACGACTGCCTCTCCGAGGTGTTGGCGGCTCTGCGTCACATGGACGCGCCGACGTTGGATGGTGTGAATACGTACGTGGTGTCAAAGTTTACACGAGCTGCGGGTGTGAAGGTGGCGCTGAGCGGGCTGGGCGGCGATGAGTTATTTGCGGGGTACTCGTCATTTGAGCGATACCAACGCTGGCGCTCGTCTCCGTACTGGGTACTTCCCCGCGTGATTCGGCGACAGCTCGGGGAAAAGATTTTACGGTCGGCGTCATCGGGGCGCGTCAGACGCTTGGGCGAACTGTCAGCAGTTTCCGCCTTCGACGTGGGCAGCGTCTATCCGATCATGCGTGCCGTGATGGACAAGAAGGGGCTCGGCGCGCTACTTCCCTTCGATCCCTCGGGGTCGCACGCCGATGCACTGGACCGTCCGCGCTCAACGGCGGTCAGCCATCTGCCTCAGCTGTCCCAATACTCAGTTGCGGAAATGGCAGGCTATGCCGAGCATATGCTTCTCCGGGATACGGATCAGATGAGCATGGCATCGGGACTGGAGGTTCGTGTTCCTTTCTTCGACGTGGATCTTGTTGAATACGTCTTATCGCTACCAGATCGCCTTAAGCTTGGACATCCGAGCAAGCCGCTCTTGCTCGGCGCGCTTGATGGTATCTTGCCTCTAGAATTCACGTTACAGCCGAAGCGCGGCTTCGGCTTTCCGTGGGACCAGTGGATGAGATCACAGCTGAGAGATCTGTGCGAGAATGCGTTGCGCGACTTGGCAAGACGCGAGTTGCTCGCGAAAGACGAGATTGCGCGACTCTGGTCGTCATTTTTGGCTGGCGATCATTCAGTTTCTTCCTCGACAATCTGGATGTTGGTGTCGCTTGAGCACTGGCTGCAGAATGGTGAGCAGTAGTGAGATGGTCGGCCGTGGGCAACCGGGCGGGGGGATCGTTAAGTGACGCACGGTTGGAGTGAACGAGAGAAGGACAACGTTCGTTCGTTCTGGGATGCCGCGTCATGTGGAGAAGTGCTCTACTTGAATGGCAGGAACGCGTTCGCGTTCTCCGAGCAGGCACGAGTTCGGTACCAGCTTGAGCCCTACATTCCAGGTTTCGCCGCGTTTGACGCTGCGAGCAAGAAGAGGGTGCTGGAGATCGGCGTCGGTCTCGGAGCCGATCACGAGCAGTTTGCGCGAGCCGGAGCTGTCCTCAGCGGGCTTGATTTGACGTCGCGTGCCGTAGAAACTACTCGAGAGCGACTCGCGACGCTGGGCTTGCGCTCTGACTTGCAGGTCGGTGATGCAGAGAATCTTGATTATGCTGCGGACTCCTTTGATATCGTCTATTCGTGGGGGGTCATACACCATTCTCCGAATACGGGGCAGGCGGCCCGAGAGATTCTACGCGTGCTTCAGCCAGGCGGTCGCTTCGCCGTTATGATCTACCATCGATATAGCTTGGTTGGGTATATGCTCTGGTTTCGATACGCCTTGCTGACTGGGCGACCGTTCACGACTCTCGATAGCATCTATGCAAAGTACCTCGAGAGTCCCGGTACGAAGGCCTACAGCGTCAGCGAAGCGATTGAGCTGTTTGCCGCGGCCGATCGAGTACGTGCGTGGACGGTACTTACTCATGGCGATCTGTTGACGAGCAAGGCCGGGCAGCGGCATGGCGGGTGGGTGCTTAGCGTGGCAAGGATCATCTGGCCGCAGAGGCTCATCAAGGCGCTGTTCCCTCGCAACGGTCTGTTCTTGCTGATCGAAGGCTTCAAGCCCATTCCAGCGGAATAGGTATGTGCGGGATTGCCGGTTTTCTCGGACGCTATTCGGAAGATGTCGCCCGCGACATGCGTACACGCATCGGGCATCGAGGTCCGGATTCCAGCGGCCTGTTTTTCGATGCCGAAGAGGGTATCGCGTTGGCGCATCAGCGGCTGTCGATCATTGATCTGTCCGAGCTTGGTAGTCAGCCGATGACCGACGCTAGCGGGCGGTTCTTGATTTGCTACAACGGCGAGGTCTACAACTACCGTGAATTACGGCATGAATTGGAGACGTCGGGCCACCGCTTTCGTGGAGGCTCGGATACAGAGGTCATACTTGAACTCTTTGCAAGGCATGGAACCGCGAGCTTCGAGAGGCTGAACGGCATCTTCGCGCTTGCGGTGTGGGATAGGCGTGATCAAACGCTTTCGCTTGCGCGCGATGGTGCGGGTGTTAAGCCGCTGTACCTGGTGCGGTCGTCAAAAGGCATCGTGTTTGCCAGTGAGATGAAGGCGCTGTTGGCTCTGCCGGATCTCGATAGGACGATTGATCCGGTCGCCGCTTCGGCATATCTCACCTTTCTCTGGTCGCCGGGCGAGAGAACGATGTTCGCGTCGGTGAAGAAGCTGCCCCCAGGATCGTGGCTCACAGTTCGCCGCTCGGGCAAGGATTGTGCGGGGACGTTCAGCCCGTGGCCGCAGCCTCGACCTGACGAACGTTACTCCGACGCCGAGCTGATCCGCATCACCGCAGAGAAACTTGAGCAGGCGGTCGCGCGCCAGATGGTATCGGATGTTGAACCTGGGGCGTTCCTTTCTGGGGGACTCGACTCCAGTGCCGTTGTCGCGCTTGCGCGCAATTCTGTCGGAGCGCATGCGCCACTGCAGTGCTTCACGATCGATTACAGGGAAGCGGAGCGCGAACGCGGCGAGATGCTACTTGACCTCCCGTACGCGGAGCGTGTGGCTAAGCACCTCGGGGTGAAGCTTCACCGGGTTATGGCTGACTCAGGAATGGCCTACGAGTTTGAACAGTTGATGTATACGCTTGACGAGCCACAAGCCGACCCTGCCGCCGCGAACAGCCTTTTGATATCGGCGGCGGCTCGAAGTGCCGGCATCAAGGTGATGTTGAGTGGGGTCGGTGGAGACGACCTTTTCACGGGATATCGCCGACATCAAGCAGCCCGCTACGATCACGTATTCGACCGCGTGCCGCTTCGCGTACGGCAGGCAATTGCCTCGTGCGCGCGCAATCTGCTGCCTTCAACTGGGATACCCCGACGTCTACGGAAGGCGCTCGGCGCTGTGGATCGAGACGCCGAGAGTCGCGCGATCGGCTATTTCGAATGGTTGGATGCTACAGCCGCCTGCGGACTGATCGTACAGGAACTGCGTCCCGCGCCGTATTTGACGCGGCAGTCTATGCGCAGCACGCTCGGCACACTAGAATCACACGATGCGGTAGCGCGTGTGCTCTGGCTCGATCAGCACCACTTCCTCGCGGATCACAATCTCAACTACACTGACAAGACGGGTATGGCCGAAGGTGTTGAGATTCGGGTACCTTTTTTGGATCGGGACCTTGTTAAATGGGCCGCGACGGTGCCCATGCATGCCAAACTGCGTGGCGCCCAAACGAAGTGGGTGTTGAAAAAAGCGATGGAACCGTTGTTGCCTCACGACGTGATCTACCGCCCGAAGACTGGCTTCGGGGTGCCGTTGCGCTCCTGGTTGAAGCACGAGCTGCGGGACTTGCTGGAGAACCTACTGTCGCCGGATTCGATCCGCGGCCGTGGCTTGTTTGATGTCGAAGCGGTCCAACGCTTGCGACGCGACACCGCGGCGGGCCGAACCGACGGTAGCTATTCGCTCCTCGCGTTGGTCGCGATTGAGTTATGGTGCCGTCAGTTTGTCGACACCCCACTGGGAAGTCGTCCGGGGCAGCGTGCGGAGTAGCTTTCAGGTTAGACACGAACGGTAGTCCGGCGCGCTTCGCCAAGGCTGCTTCCCATCGCTTGAGGCGCGCGCGCGCACTGCGAAGACTTCTTTCGCTGGTACAACACGGAGCATCACCACAGCTGGCTCGGGCTGCACACCCCCTTAGACGTGCATCACCAGCCGGCCGACGCGCGCAACGCCGCTCGTGCCGACTACCTCACCGCGGCCTACGCCGCGCGTCCCGAACGCCCTGTCCATTGTCTGCCCACCCCCCGCGCACTGCCGACCGCCGCGTGCATCAATCCTCCCAAACCGCGAACGTCAGTCGACGGCGCTCAGTAAACCCCACCCACCCGGTGTCTCGAACTCATTGACAGGTTCCGAGGGAGATCGTGGATGGGTGGCAGCCACGGGTTCAATTAGAGGACGGAGTGCGCATGACGATCGATTACTGTGAGAGGCTTCTTGGTGCGGCGAGAGGATGACGGAGAAGATGCGCGTAGCGGTTGTGAACTCGCACCCGATTCAGTACTTCGCTCCGCTCTACGCTTTTATCACGGGTCACTCTGACATCGAGATCACGTGCCTCTACTGCAGCGATTTTAGCTTGCGTGGCGGCGTCGATCCGGGCTTCAAGCGGAGTATCAAGTGGGACGTGGATCTGCTCTCGGGCTACCCATTCAAATTTCTTGGGGCAGGAGCGCGACGTCGAAAGCCTCGCGGATTCCTCTCTCTCGTTTGCCCCGAGCTATGGAGCGAGATTCGTGGAGGCGGTTACGACGCTGTTTGGTTGCATGGTTACGCCTATTTCGCCTTCGTACTGGCGCTTGTGGCCGCGAAGAGCAAGGGCTTGCCCGTGTTCATGCGATCGGAGACTCATTTGGGTCTGGAGCGGCGACCGTGGAAGCGCTGGTTGCGGGACACGCTATTGAGTAAGCTCTACCGATATCTGGATGGGTTTCTTGCTATCGGCACGGCCAATCGCCGCTACTACGAATCGCTCGGGATCGAAGCGTCCAAGATCTTTCACGTGCCCTACGCCGTTGACAACGCACGATTCGAGGCTGCCGCGGCGGACGGCCGAGCTCAGCGTCTTGACACCAGGCGGCGACTTGGGCTTCGCGACGAGAGTGCTGTGGTTCTCTTTGCATCGAAGTTCATGCCTAGGAAGCACCCGGATGACGTTATCCGCGCAGTTGCGTCCTTGCAATTAGGAGGCCTCGACGTCAGCCTGCTGCTCGTGGGCACTGGCGAAATGGAGTCGGAGTTGCGTGAACTGGTCCATAAGCTCAGAGTCCGGAACGTGTGTTTCTCAGGTTTCGTAAACCAGCGCGATTTGCCAGCCGTCTACGCGGCGTGTGACGTCTTTGTGCTGCCGTCGACGGATGAGCCTTGGGGGCTAGTGGTCAATGAGGTCATGTGCGCGGGACTGCCCGTGGTTGTCAGCGCTGAAGTCGGTTGCGCGGAGGACCTCGTGCTTGATGGGCGCAACGGTCGACAGTTCGATGCCAGAAATGTGCCCGCATTAGCAGATGCGCTGCGCTCGGTCCTTGCAGACCCACAGCGCGCGCATGCGTTTGGATGCGAAAGTCTCGCCGTAATCCGCGAATGGGGCTATTCGCAGTGCCTCGACGGTCTGTCGGCAGCCGTACAGAGCGTACGGGAACGATGAGCCTCGGAGCAGGTAGGATCCTCATCGCGGGCGATTTCCGGCCTGGTCGGCTCGGGGCGTCGTATGAACGAGCGTTTCGGACGCTCGGTTTGGACGTGGACCGGTTCGACATTACGGTTGAGCGCGCTTTTCTCTCGTGGTCAGCACGCAATCGTTGGGTGCACCGCCTGAGTATCCGAAGCCTCGCAGCCCGACGAACGTGGTCGCGACGGTACAATTGCGCACTTCTCGACCGATGTAGAGCGAGTAGCGTACCCTGGGTTCTGCTGCACAACGCTGACTGGGTGATGCCCGAAACCGTCCGCGCGTTGCGGGCCGAGGGTCGCATCGTGGCGGTGCACCACGCCGACAACCCGTTCCCTCCGCACTACAACAACCGTCCCGAGACGCTGCCCGCCGCCGCGGTAGCCGATATCTACTTTGTATGGAGCAAGCGACTGGCCGCGAAGCTGAAAGGGGCGGGTATCAATGGTCATTTCCTCGCATTCGGATGGGACCCTGAGGTTTTTCCGTATCAGGGATCCATCGCCCAAGGCGGTTGGCCCGGCGCGGTGTTCATCGGCAATTGGGATCGCGAGCGCGAGCAGTTCCTCGATGAGGTCTCCGTGCACGTTCCGCTGCGCATCTATGGATCTGCGTACTGGGCCACGCGTACTAAACGATCGAGCCTCGCGCGCCGCGCTTGGCAAGGCGGTGAGCTTACAATGGGGGGAGCCGCCGAAGTGCTGCGTGAGTCAGCAGTTTCCCTGAACATCCTTCGGACGCAGCACCAAATAGATGGCGAGTTCGACGGCGTCATCATGCGCCACTTCGAGGTCCCCGGAGCTGGCGGTGTATTGCTGTCCACTCGGTCCGGAGTCGCGACGGAGCTCTTCGAACCAGGACGAAGTGGTCTGTACTTCTCTAGCGTGAAGGAGTGCGTTGACGAATGCCACAGGCTGATCGCCGATCCCCAGTCCCGAGTTCGCCTCTCTGAGCGAGCCCACGCGCTTGTCGCTGGCGAGCACACGTACGTGCATCGGGCGCGGGAGATTGCGGATGCTATGGCGGCGCTCTCGAACCCATTGCCAGTTCCGGCCAAAACAGCCAAGTAGTCCGATTCGATCCGGACAAGTGTCAACACTAACGAGAATCGCGCACTTTCACCAACAAGAATTGCGCACTTTGAGCGGGGGATGAGCCCGGTCCGGTCAGGCCTCCTAGCGTTGCGGGGAGCGGCCGCGCACGGGGGCGCCGGCGGAGTCCGGGGCTGTCGGCGGGGCGAGGCGTGAGGCGAGCGCGTGATGTTCGCGCATGCGGTAGCTGTTGCAGCGGCACTTCCACGCCGAGCGTCCCAATCAACTGTGGGTCGCGGACTTCACGTACGTCGCCACGTGGCGCGGGTTTGTGTATGTCGCGTTCGTCATCGACGTGTTCTCGCGTCGCATCGTCGGCTGGCGCGCGCATACCACGATGCGGACCGATCTGGCGCTCGACGCGCTGGAGCAGGCCTTGCACGATCGGCTTGTTCAAGACGGAAGTAATCCATCGGGATGGACCGTGGCGTGGCTTCGAGGATGTTGAAATGGCGACGCTCCAGTGGGTCGCCTGATTCAATCAAGAGCGCTTGCTGGCCCCGTTGGGCTATGTTCCGCCGGCCGAGTTTGAGGCGCAGTATTACGACACACACGACACCCACACATCCGTGGGTGTACTCAACTCAACCAGTCTCCTGTAAACCCGGGGCGGTTCACTCTCCGAATGACCGTTCATAGGCGATGCGCCCGACGGAAATGTTTTTCTCGTAAGCTGAGGCGTGCAGGGTCTTGATGCGGATGCCACTTGCCGGCGCTTGAGCCTGGGCGTTAGGCTGGCGGTACGTCTTGGAACGATGAACAAAATCCGACATAAACCACAGCACATCACGTCCCCTGGCGCTCACGGTCTTGGCCAGCATGTAACTGCGGTAGTCGCGCAGCCCTCGCCGGGAATTGTCCCGTAGGGGTTGATGATTCAAACCTTCATCGGTGCACGGCCCTTTTTCGGGTGAACTAACCCCGGTGTGATGCGCCGCAGAAGTCTCTCGTGGTTTGCAACAGGGGTGAGCTTTAAGATTAGGTCGTTTCCACCAGCAGATCGTCGAAGTAGGCGATGGTGCGCTGCAGGCCTTCAACAAGATGGATGGCAGGCTCCCAACCCAGCCGCTCGCGGGCAACCGCTATGTCGGGTTTTCGCTGCATGGGATCGTCGGCCGGCAACGGGCGGAAGACCAGTTTGGACTTTGCACCGGTGAGTTCAATCACCTTCTCAGCCAACTGCCGTATGGTGAATTCGTCCGGGTTGCCCAGGTTGATGGGTCCAGGAAAGCCGGGCTGCCGGTCACCGCCAGCCGGTTGATCCATGAAGCGTAGAAAGCCATCAATGAGGTCGTCGACAAAACAGAAGCTTCGCGTCTGCAGGCCATCCCCGTAGAGCGTGATGTCCTCGCCGCGCAGGGCCTGCATGATGAAGTTGCTGACCACGCGCCCATCGTTGGGGTGCATGCGTGGTCCATAGGTATTGAAGATACGGGCCACACGGATGTCCAGACCATGCTGGCGGTGGTAGTCGAAGAACAGCGTCTCGGCGCAGCGCTTGCCTTCGTCATAGCAACTGCGCGGGCCGATGGGGTTAACATTTCCCCAGTAGGACTCGGTTTGCGGGTGCACCGCAGGGTCACCATAGACCTCGCTAGTGCTGGCCTGAAAGATGCGCGCGTGCAGCCGCTTAGCCAAGCCCAGCATGTTAATGGCGCCATGCACACTGGTTTTGGTGGTCTGCACCGGATCGTGCTGATAGTGAATAGGGCTGGCCGGACAAGCCAAGTTGTAGATCTCATCAACTTCCACATACAGCGGAAACGTCACGTCATGCCGGATGAACTCGAAGCGCGGATTGCCGTGCAGGTGTTCAATGTTGCGCTTGGTGCCGGTGAAAAGGTTGTCAGCGCAGACGACATCATCGCCACGAGCGATCAAGCGGTCGATGAGGTGCGAGCCCAAAAAGCCAGCGCCGCCGGTGACGAGGATTCTTTTGCGATCGTTGTAGGTGCGCATGATTTGCTTAAGGGGAAGGGGCATCAGTCGTGCTCGAATAGGTCTCGACTGTAGACCTTGTCAGCCACGTCACGGATGTCGGACGTGATGCGGTTGGCGATGATCACGGATCATGTACGGAACGCCAAGCGCCGAGGTCACGCGCCGGCGCACGCCGTCGGTCCAGCCGAAGCAGAGCGCTTCGCGTACCGACTCCGTCCACGTCATCGACGGCGTACCGGTGCCCACCTTGTGAAAACCCACCACGAGCTCTCGGTGCGCGTCGTGGTGGGTTTCGAGCCGGCGCCGGAAATCGGCGACGCTGGCGAAGTAGTGCGGAGTTGGTGGCGTGGTCACCACCCAAACTTACGGAACGAGCGCCGCCTTCGGGATAGGAATTTCAATCGGGGCGGGTCGGCTATCCGTCGAGTATCCGACGCGATCACCGCCCGCGCGAGCACCGTCTGACGGGCATTGGCGTGCCCGCGGACTGGTTCGCGCGCCTCGAGG
>Ga0164292_10000530_pt1 | contig 30043 bp, 23 predicted proteins | sample GEODES117metaG_FD_111486 | JGI IMG/M metagenome (GOLD analysis project Ga0164292, IMG submission 111486) | Eutrophic lake water microbial communities from Lake Mendota, Wisconsin, USA - GEODES117 metaG | ecosystem: Environmental > Aquatic > Freshwater > Lake | place: USA: Lake Mendota...
GGGAAAACACGCGTATTGACCTTCCGCATAGCCCACTTATTGCAAAAGGGAGCTGATCCGTTCAGTATCTTATCCCTCACCTTCACCAACAAAGCAGCACGCGAAATGCGCAACCGCATTGAAAATTTGGTTGGGGCTGCAGCCAAGAGTTTGTGGATGGGAACATTTCACAGCGTTTTTGCCAGAATTCTTAGGCAGGAAGCGGATAAACTGGGTTATCCCTCCAATTTCACCATTTACGATACCGACGATAGTAAAAGTCTTATCAAGGGCATTTTGAAAGAAATGAATCTTGATGACAAAACGTATAAGCCGGGAATGGTTCTGGGGAGAATCAGCATGGCAAAAAACAACCTGATTACAGCAGCATCCTATTACAAAAATGAGGAGCTCAATCAGCAAGACAAAAACGCCAACCGGCCCAAATTCGCTGAAATTTTCAAAACCTACACCGAACGTTGTTTCCGAGCCGGTGCCATGGATTTTGATGATATACTCATTAACACCTATCTGCTGCTGGAAAAACACCCCGATGTGTGCCATAAATGGCAACATCGCTTCAAGTATGTAATGGTAGACGAGTATCAGGACACCAATACGGTGCAATACATGATTACCAAGCGGATTGCAGCGGTACATCAGAATATCTGTGTGGTAGGGGATGATGCTCAGAGTATTTATGCATTCCGGGGTGCCAACATCCAAAACATCCTGAACTTTAACCGCGACTACCCGGATGTATTTACGGTGAAACTGGAGCAAAACTACCGGAGCACCCGAAATATTGTCAATGCTGCCTCCAGCGTAATCAAAAACAACCGAAAACAACTGGAAAAAGAGGTATGGACATCCAATGAAACGGGCGATAAAATCAAAGTGGTGCGCTCAGCTACCGATAGTGATGAGGCCCGCTTTGTAGCCCAGCAAATCATTGAACAGAAAAACCAGAAACATTTGCCCAACAAGGCATTTGCCATTCTGTACAGAACGAACAGCCAAAGCCGCAGTTTTGAGGAAGCCCTGAGAAGACAAAGCATTGATTACCGCATATACGGTGGCACGAGTTTCTATCAGCGAAAGGAAATCAAGGACCTACTCTCCTACCTCCGATTGACGGTCAACCCAAACGATGAAGAAGCCCTTAAACGCATAATCAATTATCCTGCGAGGGGTATTGGAGACACAACCGTAAACCGGCTGCTGTTTCTGGCTTCTGAAAATAAAACCGGAATCTGGGATATTGTGGCCAATGCCCGCAACTACCCCGATCTGGGCACCGGTGCAAGCAGGGTAGAGAATTTTGCCATGATGATGAAAAGCTTCATGGCTATGACCGAAACCCACAATGCGTTTGATATGGCTACCCACGTGGCCAAACAAACCACCTTGCTAAAAACCCTGTACGATGATAAAACCGTGGAAGGCATTAGCCGGTATGAGAATGTGACTGAATTGCTAAATGGCATTCAGGAATTTACGGAAGATGATGAAAGCGAAAAAGAAAAAACGCTTTCCAACTTTCTGGAAGAGGTGGCTTTGTATACCGATGATCAGAAAGACAAGGACCCGGATAGGGATTGCGTGAGTTTAATGACCATACACAGCAGCAAAGGGCTGGAGTTTCCACATGTTTTTATTGGTGGCCTGGAGGAAAACCTGTTTCCATCTCAGATGGCTCTGACATCACGGGCAGACCTGGAAGAAGAGAGACGTTTATTTTATGTAGCCATTACCCGTGCAGAAAAAGCGCTCACGCTTTGCTATGCCAGCAGTCGTTTCAGGTACGGAAGTCTTATGCCATGCGAACCCAGCCGGTTTATTGATGAAATAGACAATCAGTATCTGGACATGAACCTGGCCGGACTCAAAAAAGAAAATCCGCTCAATGCATTATTCGAACGGCGGGAAAACCGACAAGGCACAGAAAAAACACCGATTTCAACATTACTGGGAACGGCCCCCTCGCGCAATACCAACCTACCGGAACCCGACCCTAACTTTGAGCCCGGCGATATCAGCGGTTTAAAAGCCGGGGATAAAGTCACGCATCAGCGGTTTGGCAACGGCACTGTCATTGCGGTAGACGGCGATGCCGATAACAGGAAAGCCACCGTGCTGTTTGAAGGACTGGGTGAGAAAAAGCTGGTGTTGAAGTTTGCTAAGATGCGGATTATTGGATAGATGTGGGATCTATCGGTGCTGCTTTCCCGCTGCCACCCTTATCCTGCGAATTATTGAGATTTTCACCCCTGCTTTTGGCTCTTCCAAAAGTGAAATTCACACCCGCTCTCACAGCGGCACCTCTCGCAATGGCAGGTAAGACCGGCGCCAGAAAATTCTCTGCAGAAATATAGGTTTGCATAGCCCCCGCATTAACCGCCAGGGCAATACCGGGATTCAGCCAGGCCCGACCATAAAACGTGTTGTTGACATTAACACTAAATGCTTTGAATGGCCTCCAGTAAAGCCCCAGGGTAAGCCCGCCATACACGCGTTTGTTATACAAATCCCCGTAAAAAAGAGCATTGACCTTCAGATTCTTTCTTAATTCGTAAGACGCACCCAGCAATATTTCTGTACTCAACGTGCTGCGGAATGTCCTGCGTACCGTGTCTAATCCAAACATTCCGACAACCGAATCAGCGAGTCTTGCAAAATATCCTTCTACATCCAATGATGAATCAGCGGATGATATGGGGAATCCTTCATACACATAGGTTGCGTTGGGATTGGATGAACGGATTCCTACACAGTTTTGAGTCCAGTTGATATAACCCAGATCGATTATGCTGCCCGAAAGGTTCAGTTTCTTGGACAGGGCATATTCAAGGCCAAGATCCAGCCCCCATCCCCTGTTTTTAATGCCCTTAATCGCACCCATCTCATTGAAGGCGGGAGACCCGCCATTAGCAGGTAAAATTTCACCGAGCGAACTGGCCATATTTAACTCTACATTGCTGTTAACTTCAAATGCATAATCTTCAGGACGGGTGCGCACTTTTAGACTTGCCTGTTTCAATTCTGCCCTGCTTATGCCTTGCAGGTATTTAACTTTTGTTCCTAGCGTGAGTTTATCTGAAAGTCTGTAGGCATAACCCAGTCCAAATTCCCTGTAATGGTACAAATCCGCACTGAATCTAAAATCAAACGTTTCACCCAGGTTGGGACCGCCATTTCCATCAATAATGAACCTAAACAAATCTTTGGGATAGCCCATTTTGAAGCCCACCTTATCGGTCAAATTGGCTGAAAAGAAATGCTTTTTGGCCTGAAATCCAAAATTTATCCAGGTTTGATCCAGCTTCAGACTAATATAGTTTTGATTTGACAATACATTCAGTAATTTATTCAAATTCAGTAACGTATCTCCGTTTCCTACATCAATAGAACTGGAAATCTCATTGATATTAAATCCGGTATTGGCTACCTGCATACCCAGACTATTGAATCCCGGCAATCCGATAAACCACTTTGCGTCAGGAACCAGGGCCGGGTTCAAGGACATGCGCTGTGGCAGACTCTCGGTGTGATAGAGACTGAAATTTTGTTGCGCTGAAAGCCCCGAAAAGACCGACAACAAAAGCGCTAAAATGATAGGTTGCTTATAGTTCTGCATCGGCTGATAATTTAACTTCGACTCCCATTTTAAACTTCAGTTTATCATCAGCAGTAATCAGAACAGGAACTGAATTCCCACTGTAGGTTGAGGTAGGTATCCATGCCCTGATTCTGACATGCTTAGCATGAATAATATTCATGATTTTTGGTTTGTTTAAAACCAGTTCCCACTGCTCAATTGAGGGAGATATAACGGCACCAGCCGCATCTACATTGGCCTGTTTCAGCAAATACCGAAAAGGCTGAAAAAGAGAGTCCAAAGTATTGAATTTATCATCCATGAAATAGGCCTGCAGACCTACACCTAAAGGCAATCCATTTTCTGTGTAGAACTTAAATTTTATCATTTCCACAAATTCAGCTTCACTGCCCAGCCCAAGGTCCATTTTAGATGTATCTTCCAGCACCAAATCTTTGGTGCTAACAGTCATCGGCAGTTCAACAGTAACTGTCAAGCCCAATTGACTGTTGTCCCAAATAAAGCCCTTCGAAGCGGAAGTTGTAGCGTTTACTGAATATGATAAATAATATGGTTCTGATTTCATTACTGTGGCCACATTGCTACCACCTGCCTTAGTAAGGTAAATAGAATCTCTGATACTGGTTTCGGAAGCACTTGAAGGTGCAGAAGCTATATTGCCCGTGGCGTTGTAGCCATTTAAAGCAGTAGGAATCCCGGATTTATCAATCAGTGCCAGTTGCGAAATCTGATACTGTGATGCCAATCCCATCGAATTATCAAAACGCAGTTTCACCCTTGCATCTTCAAAAACAATGTTGCCTTTCAGGATTTCATTTGAGAATATTGTCAAATCTATGGAATCCTGAACTGCAAATAGGTTTGGCTGATTCAAATAGCCATGCAGCTTCCTAAACTTAAGACCTTCAGTGGAAATATTAAATTCCAGCTGATCATTATTGCCTACAATGCCACTTTTGGTTATTTCCCAAACTATTTTTACCCTGAACCGATTATACCCGGGACTAGCTTTTGACAAATCCAAACTTTCCAACCCATTAATATTATGGGTACGACTTCTGTAAATGAATCCGGGAGTAGTCCAGTTGTGTGTAAATGAAATCTCATTATTGCCATTATTCAAATCCAACAGCTGAATAGAAACCTTTCCCTGATGAGAAGTATTCACTGATAAATTAGCTCCAAATACACCTGCCTTTAACCAAATAGAATCTAATTGATTGCCTGAGCCCGGATTTAAATCAAACACCAAATTTCTTTCAACCGAAACAAATCCGGAATTGTTCAATGTATTCAACTCGTTTGAAGTAGGAACTATTACACTATTAAACAAGCGATTATCTATTGTATACATTTCATCTCCCCTCATAGAAAAGTGCATGGCATCATAATGAATCACCATGGCTTTATTCGGCAATTGATTAACCAAATCGTTGTTTACCAAGCCCACAGCGTCCTGCAAATTCAAATCCACATTCACAATGGGAGCAGCATAATTCCCTTTCCATCGAATGCCATTCAAATGCTCAAATTTTTCAAGCCGGTCTTTTAGACAGGCGGAAAACAACAGAGCCACCATAAGTCCGGCAAAGGCCTTCTTAGCCCCTGTATCCAAGTAAAATAAGTTTCTCAAAGGAATCGCAATTAATAACGCAATATACATCCGTTGTACCAAAATCGGGTATTTAATACGGTTAAATGAATGATATAGCTTGTTTTTTAGAAAGTTTTTCATTTATTTCGCACCCCCGGATTTAGGAGACCCGGGTATAAACTAAAAAAGAAGAAAAATGGCAACTAAAATCAGATTGCAAAGACATGGCCGGAAGAAACGTGCTTTCTTCCACATTGTGGTGGCGGATTCGCGTGCTCCTAGGGATGGCCGTTTTATCGATAAAATCGGTACTTACAACCCTATCACCAATCCTGCAACCATCGACATTAACCTAGAAAAGGCCGTTCAATGGATGGCCAATGGCGCTCAACCCTCAGACACGGCCCGTGCCATTCTGAGCTACAAAGGCGTTCTCTACAAACATCACTTGCAGGTGGGAGTGCGCAAAGGCGCTATCACACAGGAACAGGCAGATGCAAAATTTGCTGAATGGATGACCTCCAAAGAAACCAGAATTGCAGACAAACGCAGTAACCTGGAAAAAGCGAGCAACACCCGCAAATCAGACGCCCTGAAAGCAGAAGCACAGAAGCGCGAAGCGATTGCAGCCCGCGTACTGGCCAAGCAAAACAGCATTAGCGAAGAAGCAGTAGAAGAAACTACTGACAGCGAAGCAACCGAAGAAATGGCTACTGAAGAAAGTGCAACTGCTGAGGTAACCACCACCGAGGAAACTGCTGCTGAAACAGCTGCTGAAGAGCCTGCTGCAGAAGAACCCGCTAAAGAGGAGCCCGCTGCTGAAGAATCTGCTACAGAGGAACCCGCCGCTGAAGAATCTGCACCGGCTGAAGGTGAAAACGCCGAGTAATTGCTTATGATACCTCCCCTGACCCGCATTGGTCGGATTGCCGGAAAACACGGATTTAGGGGGGAAATGAATATTGCCCTGGATGATGAATCTACGGCAAAAATCCTAAAAAAAGGGAATTTCCTTTTCATCGAAATTGATGGTAAGGGGGTTCCCTTTCTCATTGAAGGGGTATCCGGTAATACTGCCGTTGTTAAGCTTGCCGATATTGATACTGAGGAGGATGTAAAATCACTGGCCGGCAATGTAATTTTGATCGAAAGCTCCAAGGTAAAACAACAAGTAACATTCAGTTGGGATAACCTGAAAGGTTTCACCATCAAGGATACCCGGACCGATTTTGAAGGCGCAATTGAACAGGTGGAAATATATCCCCAAGGGCCGATAATGCTGGTAAAAAAGAACAACAAAAGTCACCTTATCCCGATAGTAGAAGAGTGGATTATCCGCATAGAAGAAGATAAAAACCAAATTTTCATGGAACTTCCGGAAGGACTTACCGAACTTTGAAAAACATTGCTGCGAATCGACATCATATCAGCCGTGCCCGGTTTACTAGAAAGTCCGCTGGGTCAAAGCATCCCGAAAAGAGCTACTGACAAGAAGCTTGCTGAAATTCACATTCACAACCTGCATGAATATGGTTTGGGAAAATACCGTCAAATCGATGATTATCCCTTTGGGGGTGGTGCAGGCATGGTGCTGATGCCGGAGCCCTTATCCAATCTTATTGAAAAGTTAAAAGCAGAACGGCAGTACGATGAAATTATTTACACCAGCCCGGATGGTGACAGATTTGAGCAGGGTATTGCCAATGCCTTGTCGCTTAAGCAAAATATCATCATAATTTGCGGCCATTACAAAGGGATAGACCAACGAATTCGAGACATGTACGTAACCCGGGAAATATCATTGGGAGATTTTGTTCTGAGCGGCGGTGAAATTGCAGCTGCAGCCATTGCGGATGCTGTGATACGACTGCTACCCGGTGTACTGGGCAATGAAGAAAGTGCACTGTCTGACAGTTTCCAGGACGGTCTGCTTGCTCCCCCTCTGTTCACTAGGCCCGAGATATTCAAAGACCGCAAAGTACCTGCGATATTGATGAGCGGCGATCACAAAAAAATAGAAACATGGAGACTGGAGCAATCCCTGGAAAGAACCCAAAAACTAAGACCCGATTTATACAAAAAACTTGATAACGATTAAACAAGGTATCCTTCAACATACATGAAACTTACACTCAAACGCCCCCTGGTTATTTTTGATCTTGAAACAACCGGTATTAATACCTCAGCAGACCGCATTGTGGAAATATGCATGATTAAGGTTTTTCCCGAAGGACATGAAGAGCTTCGCACCTACCGCATAAACCCGGGTATTCCCATACCTCCCCAAGCCACGGCAGTACACGGCATTTCAGATGAAGATGTGGCAGATAAACCCACATTTAAAATGATGGCGGCAGAACTGAATCAGTTTATGCAGGAATGTGATTTTGGTGGATTCAACAGCAATAAATTTGATTTCCCTATGCTGGTGGAAGAATTCTACCGAGCCGGCGTGGAGTTTGAGGTAGATAAACGCAAATTCATTGATGCACAGCGCATTTTCCATGTGAAAGAACCCAGAAACCTCACTGCAGCGTATAAGTTTTACTGTAATCGGGAACTGGAAAATGCACACAGTGCCGAAGCAGACACCCTGGCTACCTGGGCCATTCTCAAAGCACAAATTGAACGTTATGAGGATTTACCCGGCGATATAGATGCGTTGCACAAAATGAGTGGGCAAAGCAACCTGGCAGACCTTGCTGGCAGATTTGTTTACAACGACAAGGGAGAAATCATATTCAACTTTGGCAAACATAAAAATAAAGCGGTTAAAGATGTTTTGCGCGATGAGCCCGGCTACTACAACTGGATGATGGACGGGGACTTCCCCATGCAAACCAAAAATGTACTTACCCGCATTCGTCAAAGCATGCGCAACGAATGAAAAATTCAATCAGGGAGTTTGAAAGCTGGATTCTGTATCGCGACGATGATTTTATCGTTGTAAACAAACCTCCTTTTGTCCCTTCCCTGCACGAGCGTGGAAAATTCACCCATATATCGCTGCTGGAAATGGCCCGAGAATTCAACCCGGACGCCACACTCTGCCATCGGCTTGACCGGGAAACCAGCGGCGCTGTGGTTATTGCACTCAATGCAGATGCCTACCGGCACATGAGTATTCAGTTTGAAGACCGCAAGGTGGAGAAAATATACCATGCTGTGGTAGAAGGTCAGATCCATTTTGACGACCATCTGGTGGATTTACCCATACAAACAGAAATTCCCGGTAGGGTGCGAATTGACCGATCCGGCAAACCTTCTGCAACCTTTTTTAAAACGCTGGAGGTTTTCAGACATTTTACCCTCATGGAATGTCAGCCGGTTACCGGCAGGATGCACCAAATACGCGTGCACCTTGAATCGCAAAACACCCATATACTCGGCGATGAGTTGTATGGTGGCAAAATGTTTTTACTTTCCCAGCTGAAACGCAAACACAAAGGAGAAGACAGCCCATTGATAAAACGATTTGCACTTCATGCAGCATTATTAGCATTCAGAAAATTAAATGATGAGGTAATTGGCGTAGAAGCACCCTATCCAAAAGACATGGAGGTATTGCTTAAAATCCTGCGAAAATACGATGCCGTTTAATGCGACTGCTTTGTAAAATATGGCCACTTTTTGTAGGTATTGCACTGTGGCTTGCATTTGCACTGCCTCCTGATTTTAGGGATATGAGTGAGGCAGAAATGGGCCGAAAATTATTTTTCGATAAGCGCTTTTCACTCAATAACAGCATCAGTTGCGCCGATTGCCACCTCCCCACTTTTGCCTTCTCTGATACAACCGCTTTATCCAGAGGATTTGATCGCGGAACCACAACACGCAACGCCCCGCCACTTACCAACCTGGGCGGAAGGCCCTATTTTTTCTGGGATGGTCGAGCTACTTCATTGGAAGAACAGGTGTTACAACCCATACAACATCCGATTGAAATGGGCATGACTCTAAAAGAATTGAATCGAAGATTACGGGCGGATAAATTTTATGTGAATTGGTTCCGAAAGCATTACGGGCAAATGCCGGACGCCTATCTGGCTGCCCGCGCCATTGCGGCCTTTGAACGCACGCTGGAAACAGGCAATGCACCCTTGGACCGTTTTATGGAAGGAGATTCTTCAGCCATCAGCATCTCAGCCATGCAAGGCAGGGATATTTTTATCGAAAAAGCAAAGTGTTTTGAATGCCATTTCACCCCGGATTTTACTGCAGATGAATTCAAAAATATTGGATTGTTTAATGGAAAACACCTCAATGACAGCGGCCGTTATGTTGTAACGAACAATAAAAGTGATATTGGCAAATTCCGGGTTCCGGGTTTACGAAATGTGGCTTTAACAGCACCCTACATGCACAACGGCATGTTTAAAACCCTTGAAGAAGTAATAGATTATTACAATGACCCTGCTGCCATAGTTCCAGATGCCATCAATCGCGATACCTTACTCAATGGCAAACTGGGTCTCACACAACAGGAAAAAGCAGATCTCCTGGCGTTTTTACATACACTAACATCTGCTTCGGCATCGCGTAAATAAGATAGAAATGGCAGAAAAGGAGCTGGAAGCAATAAAAACCAAACTCAAGCAATTAAAAAAGAAGCCGCCCGCCAATCTGGATGCACAGTTTTCAGAGGCCAATGATGCCGTTTTCAGTAAGTTTGATTGTTTAACCTGTGCCAATTGCTGCAAAACCACCTCCCCCATGTTGTTTGAAAAAGATATTGAAAGATTGTCTAAACACCTAAAAATGAAACCGGGTGCCTTCATTGAACAATATCTTTTTCTGGATACGGATGGCATCTATGCTTTCAGGCAAACCCCTTGCCCATTTTTGGGCGGTGATAATTACTGCAGCGTTTATGAACATAGGCCCAAGGCCTGTAGGGAATACCCGCACACCAACATGCGCAAAATGCATACACTGCTTTCACTGGCAGAAAAAAACCTGGCTATATGTCCTGCAATTGCTAAAATTATTCAGCGCATTGAAAATGCCTAAAACCCTGCCAATTAGGGCAATCTGTACCTTATATTTGCAGTGCATTTATGAAAAATATCCGCAACTTCTGCATCATTGCCCACATTGACCATGGAAAAAGCACGCTGGCAGACCGGTTGCTGGAATACACCGGAACAATAGACAAAAGACAACTTCAGGCCCAGACACTGGATGATATGGACCTGGAAAGAGAACGGGGTATTACCATTAAAAGCCATGCCATTCAGATGAATTATAAACTGGACGGCGAAGATTATGTATTAAACCTGATTGACACACCCGGTCACGTAGATTTTAGCTATGAGGTGAGCCGCAGTATTGCCGCCTGTGAAGGGGCTCTACTAATTGTAGATGCAAGCCAGGGCATTGAGGCACAGACCATTAGTAACCTATTTATGGCGCTGGAACATGGACTCGAAATCATTCCGGTATTAAATAAAATTGACCTACCGGGTGCAATGCCGGAAGAGGTAAAAGATGAAATTGTGGATTTGCTGGGCTGCAACCGCGAAGAAATCATTGCTGCCAGCGGCAAAACCGGACAGGGCGTGCATGATATTCTTAGGGCCATTGTAGAACGTGTTCCTGCTCCCAAAGGCAATCCCGACGCACCTTTAAAGGCCTTGATTTTTGATTCGGTATTCAACTCCTTTCGCGGTATCATTGCCTATTACAGGGTAATTGATGGCAGCATCAAAACCGGTCAGCATGTAAAATTCATGAACACCGGGCACGATTATCATGCGGATGAAATTGGCGTGCTAAAACTGGACTTACTGCCCAAAAAAGAAATTAAAGCAGGTGATGTAGGGTATATTATTTCCGGAATCAAAGATGCCAAGGAGGTAAAAGTGGGGGATACCATTTCTGATTTCGTGAACCCAACCACAGAAACCATCAAAGGGTTTGAAGATGTTAAGCCCATGGTATTTGCCGGTATTTATCCTGTGGATACAGAGGATTATGAGGAGCTGCGGGAAAGTATGCAGAAATTGCAACTCAATGATGCCAGTATCGTGTTTGAACCTGAAAGTTCTGCTGCGCTGGGTTTCGGCTTCCGCTGCGGATTCTTGGGCATGTTGCACCTGGAAATTATTCAGGAAAGACTGGAGAGAGAATTTGGGATGACAGTAATTACCACGGTACCCAACGTAAGCTATGTGGCTTATGACATGAAAGGTGAAGTAATTCCGGTGAACAATCCAAGTGATTTACCCCCACCCGAAAAAATAGATTATGTGGAAGAACCCTACATTACGGCCTCGGTGATTACAAAGTCTGAATACGTAGGATCGGTAATGAGTCTTTGCCTTGATAAACGTGGAATTTTAAAAAATCAGGTTTACATAACATCCGACCGGGTAGAAATGACCTTTGAAATGCCATTGGCAGAAATTGTGTTTGATTTTTATGACCGCCTGAAAACCATCAGTAAGGGTTATGCCAGCTTTGATTATCAACCCTTGGGTTACAAAGAGAGCAAACTGGTAAAAATGGATATTATGCTCAATGGCAAGCAGGTAGACGCGCTTAGTGCGATTATCCACCGAGATAATGCCTTTGATCTGGGTAAGAAAATCTGTAAAAAATTAAAGGATCTCATCCCCCGCCAACAATTTGAAATTGCGATACAGGCGGCCATTGGTGCCAAAATTATTTCAAGGGAAAATATATCTGCGATACGCAAGGATGTGACAGCCAAATGTTATGGTGGCGACATTAGCCGAAAACGCAAACTGCTTGAAAAACAAAAAGCAGGTAAAAAGCGCATGCGCCAGGTGGGTAACGTTGAAATTCCCCAAAGTGCCTTCATGGCAGTTTTAAAGCTGAACGATTAATTAAATCGATATTTTTCAAATTATTTTGAAAAGTGGCAGAAATTACCTATATTAGTGGGTATAGGTTTGTTAATTTTTTTGTCATTTTGGAATTGTTTTATTTATTATCGTTATCTCAAATTCCGGGCATTGGTCCCATATCAGGTAAAACGCTCATCAGCCATTGCGGTTCGGCAGAAGCGGTATTCAGAGAAAAGAAACGGGCACTGGAAAAAATACCCGGGATAGGCAGGATGGGAGCCGCAGCCATCCGCCATGAATCTGGGGCACAAGCCGCGGAAAATGAGCTGAAATTTATAGAAAAAGCGCAAATCCGGGTTCTTCCCTATACTTCACCTGAATACCCTGTAAGACTCAAGCAAATTCTGGATAGTCCTTTGGTGCTGTTTGTAAAGGGACGGACAGAATTAAATCCCCTCAGAACCTGCGGTATTGTTGGCACCCGAAAGAATACGCCGGAAGGAGCGCTAATTGCGCGCAATATGGTATCCGGGCTAAAACCTCACGCCTGTCACATCATAAGCGGACTGGCCTTTGGAATAGACATCGTGGCACATAAAACTGCGGTTGAAGAGCAAATACCTACCCTTGCTGTGGTAGCTCACGGACTGGACATGGTTTATCCCTTGCGCCATAAATCAGTGGCGGATAAAATGCTGGAAGCAGGCGGGGCTATGGTCAGTGAATTGTTTAGCGGCACTCCGCTTCATCCCGATTTATTTCCGCGCCGAAACCGCATTGTCGCAGGTATGTGTGATGCTGTTGTTGTTATCGAAAGCATGATCAGGGGCGGAAGTATGATTACCGCGCAAATTGCCCACAGCTATGACAGGGATGTTTTTGCCGTACCGGGTAAACCCGGAGATAAGATGAGCGAGGGCTGCAATTTTTTAATAAAAAACCTAAAGGCGGGATTATGCGAAAACGCAGGAGATATTGCACGCGGCATGAACTGGGATTTGGGAATACCGAAAACCAAGCAACCTCAGACTACCTTATTATTTGATTTGACACCCGAAGAAAAACTGATAATGGATTGCCTGAAAGGGAAAAGCCGACATTTTGACGAGTTGCTGCTCTCTACGGGGCTTCCGATGAGCAGACTCACGCTTTTATTGCTGGAAATGGAAATGAAACAAATGGTAAACAGCTTACCTGGGAAAATCTACAAGAATCTGGCCTTTGGCTGATTACTTCTTTCCGCCGGGCTTCCGGGGTTTGGCGGCAGATTTTTGCTGCTGGGTCTTCATCACCTCTTCCAGTTTTCGGGAAAAATTACTTTTCTTCACCGGTTTTTTTCTGGCATCGGCAATTTGTTGGTGTAGCTTCTGATCGTCTACCAAACGACGTATGGCAAACTGCTGACCAAAAGTAACCATGTTGCTTACGAAGTAATACCAGGTTAGTCCGCTGGGGTAATCATTCAGAACACCCAGGAAGATAACAGGCATAATGTACCCTATCCATTTCATTTGGCCTGTAACCCCGGAAATCTGGTTATTCAGGTGAGTATAAATAAGGGTTGAAATGGTCATCAGCAAGGTAAATAAACTGATATGATCGCCATAGCCAGGAATATGAAAGCCCAGATCCAGAATGCTGTCATATGCACTTAAATCATGGCTCCATAGGAAGGTTTTTTGTCTGAGCTCAAATAAAACAGGGAAAAACTGAAATAAAGCAAACAGAATGGGCATTTGCAGCAGCATTGGCACACAGCCACTCATGGGATTAACGCCGGCTTTCTTATATAGTGCCAGGTTTTCCATCTGAATTTTTTGCATGTCACTACCATGTTTTTCCTTTATTTCTTCAATTTCCGGCTTCAGAATTCTCATTTTAGCCGTTGAGATGTAACTTTTGTAAACCAGCGGCAGCAATACAAACTTGATAATCAGGGTAAGCAATAGGATCAGAATACCCATGCTGCCAATCTTACCATCTAGAAAATTAAAAATGGGCAGTACCATCCAGCGGTTAACCCAGCCAAAAATGCCCCATCCCAGCGGTATCATCCGGTGTAATTCATGGTCTTTAAATCCGGGATCGATGGATTGAAGCGTTTTGTAACTATTAGGGCCAAAGTAAAATGCGAGATTCCACGTCTTTTCTTTCTCCCTGCTGTAAGGCAAAAAGAGCTCAGATTGCATCGCTTTTATATATCCGGGTTCACGCGTTTCTTTCCATTCCAGGTTGCTGCCCTGAGCAAATCCCTCCTTATTAATAAGGGTTGCATTAAAATACTGCTGTTTGAAGGCAACCCACTGCAGATTACCGGGGATTTTTTCCAGTCTTTCAGGACTGCTTGCAGAGAGCGATTCGGGATGCTCGCCGGGTATCCTGTAAGTAATTGTACTGTGTTGATTTTCAAACTGCATTCCCTTTTCCTGCTTGTGTAAAGCTGCCTTCCACACAAACTTCAGATCATTATTCCGCTGAAGTTCATTTTCCAGACCGGAAACCTTAACCGTGTAATTCAACAGAAAATCCTGAGAAGACAACTTGTATTGCTGTTCAATGTAACCGCCATTTTTGTGTTCAAGTCTGTACACAATTACCTCGGGTGATGACTGCATCACCTTCCAGTTCAGACTGTTGGTGCGGAACACATCATCTTTGGTCATCAGCTCAAAATATGCTTCAGTGTGCTTGGCATCCAACAGCACCAAATCAGTGGAATCGGCCCTTTTGTAGCGGTTAAGTTTCACCTGAACGGGCCTTCCGCCCAGACTGCTGAATTTGATAGATACAGCAGAATTTGCCAACGTTATTTCATGCGGTTTCTGATATTTGCAATCCAAAAAACCATTGATTACAGAGTCCTGGGAATTTGCACTTTTCTCATTGAGGGCCGCAGTATCTGCAGCATTCTGTGTGGGCTGGGTTGTATCTGATTTGGCGTCAACCCGGGCAATGCTGTCGGCAGCTTTGCGCTGAATGTCCATTTCTGCCTGTGAAGGAGCTGCCCACCAGTAGTAGCCAACCAAAATGAGAAAAATAAGTGAGAAACCGATGATTGTATTGCGATCCATTTTGAAAGGGCGAAATTAGGAATATTCCACTTAATATCACAGCTCCAGAGGCATTGTAGGCGAATTATGGGTTACCCATTCGAAAGGACAAATAAAAATCGACCTTTATGCTGCAACGGCGACAATAATTTCTTACCTTTGCGGCTCGAAAAACCTCATGGCAAATACAGGTAAAATTTCCCAAATCATTGGAGCGGTTGTTGACGTAAGCTTTAACGAAGCCGGCTCCACCCTTCCTAAAATCTATAACGCATTGCACGTTACCCGCGAAAACGGGCAAAAGGTAGTGCTTGAAGTTCAACAGCATCTCGGTGAGAATATTGTAAGAACCATTGCGATGGATAGCACCGATGGTCTGCGTCGCGGTATGGACGCGATAGACACGGGTAACGCTATTACCATGCCCACAGGAGAAGCCATCCGTGGCCGTCTGCTCAACGTAGTGGGAGAAGCCATAGATGGCATGCAGGCTACAGACAGCAGCAATGGCCGTCCCATTCACGCTAAAGCACCTTCATTCGAAAATCTGAGCACGTCTACAGAGCCACTGTTCACCGGCATCAAGGTAATTGATTTGCTGGAACCTTATGCAAAGGGCGGTAAGATTGGTTTGTTCGGTGGCGCCGGTGTAGGCAAAACCGTATTGATTATGGAGCTGATTAACAATATCGCAAAAGCATATAGCGGTATGTCGGTATTTGCCGGTGTGGGTGAGCGTACCCGTGAAGGAAATGACCTGCTCCGTGAAATGATAGAATCAGGCGTTATCAAATATGGCAAAGAGTTCAATAAAAGTATGGAAGAAGGCGGATGGGATTTGAACAAAGTTGACATGAATGAACTGAGCCAAAGTCAGGCCACCCTTGTTTTCGGGCAGATGAACGAACCTCCCGGAGCCCGTGCCCGTGTGGCACTGAGCGGTCTTACCGTAGCTGAATACTTCCGCGACGGTGACGGACAGGGCGCAGGACGCGACATTCTCTTCTTTATTGATAATATTTTCCGTTTCACCCAGGCCGGTTCCGAAGTATCGGCACTGCTGGGACGTATGCCTTCCGCGGTAGGTTATCAACCAACACTGGCAACAGAAATGGGTGTGATGCAGGAACGTATTACGTCTACCACCCGTGGATCTATCACCTCGGTACAGGCCGTTTACGTGCCTGCTGATGACTTGACTGACCCGGCACCTGCTACTACGTTTGCTCACCTTGATGCAACCACGGTACTAAGCCGTAAAATTGCGGAATTGGGTATTTATCCTGCCGTGGATCCATTGGATTCAACAAGCCGTATCCTCACTCCGGATATCTTAGGAAAAGAACACTATGATTGCGCACAGCGCGTTAAAGCATTGCTTCAGCGCTATAAAGAACTGCAGGACATCATCGCGATTCTGGGTATGGATGAACTGAGTGAAGACGATAAGCTGGTGGTACACCGTGCACGCCGTGTTCAGCGATTCCTGTCTCAGCCCTTCCACGTAGCCGAGCAATTCACTGGTATCCCGGGTGTGCTGGTTGACATTAAGGAAACCATCAAGGCCTTTAATATGATTATGGATGGCGAGGTAGACGAATATCCTGAAGCTGCATTTAACCTGGTAGGAACCATCGAAGATGCAGTTGCCAAAGGCAAGAAAATGTTGGAAGAAGCTGCTGCCTAATGAAAGTTGAAATCTTAACCCCGGATAAAACGCTATTCAGCGGTGATGCTGATGTGGTAACTGTTCCCGGAATAAACGGCAGTTTACAAATACTTGAAAATCACGCCCCAATGATTGCCAACCTGAAGAAAGGAAGTCTTAGCATCAAAAGCAAAGACGGCAAGCAACAGTTCGATGTAACCGGAGGACTGGTTGAGGTTTTGAAAAACAAGGTAATCGTTTTGGTTTAAGACTTATTTGAACTACACACCAAAAGGCCGGCACGACCGGCCTTTTTTGTTGACCGTTTTGTCATGCCTTTATCATTTATAATGTATAACTTTTCAACAACTAAGCCCAACAAAACAAACCACTCCAATTATTCAAAACCAACACCAATAAGGTTTTCAAGCATTAAACAGCGTTTATTAGAATACGCATTGTTTATTTTGTATAACTTATACAGCGCATAATTTACACAAATTACTTGAACAAAAGCTGTGTTTTGTTCAACTTTGCTAAACAATACTATGACAAAACTAACCACAGACTTCAACAATCTCATGGTGCATGAGCTGCAACCCCTGAGAAATTATGCATTGTCGTTGACCCACAATATGGATGATACGAAAGACCTGGTGCAGGAAACTTTGTTGAAAGCCCTGCGCTACAAAGACAAATTTGCGGAGGGCACCAATCTTCGTGGCTGGTTGTATACTATTATGAAGAATAACTTCATAAACAATTACCGCAGGGATGCCAAGCGGAACACATTTCTTGACAGTACAGACAACACCTACTTTATTGACCTCCCCAGCCACAGGGTAGACAATGATGCAGAGTTGAAGTTTATTCGAAAAGACCTGGAAGAAGCCATCGACAGTCTGCCACTTGAACTTAAAATCACCTTCACCATGAATGCCGAAGGTTATAAATACCATGAAATAGCCGAAGAGTTAAACATTCCTATTGGAACTGTAAAAACCCGAATCTTCGTTGCAAGACGGATACTGCGGGAGCAACTGGCATCCTATGGTACTGAATTTGGTATGAATGCCATGAATGCTTAACATTAATTAACGAACTTTGCAGGCATCCCGATTGGGATGCCTTTTTTATATATATGAATAAAAGCCTGTATCTCTGGATTAACATCGTAACCATACTCGGGCCACTGGCATTATCTTTTGATAAACGCGTGGCATTTCACAAAGTATGGAAGCACTTTCTCACGGCCATGTTAATTACCTCAGCCATCTACCTGATATGGGATGTCATTTTCACAGCACTGGGAATCTGGCACTTCAACCCGGAATATGTGACCGGTTTTTATATCATCAACCTGCCATGGGAAGAAATTTTCTTTTTTGTGGCTGTGCCTTACGCCTGCCTCTTTATTTATGCCTGCTTAAGACATTACCTCCCAAAAATCGAGCACAGGAATATGGGGCGTCTAATTTCATTATTGTTACTCTCATTCAGTATTGGCATGGTGGTATTGCATTACAACAAGCTCTACACAGCCGTCACATTCAGCTTACTGGCATTTACCATCCTAAACCAGTTACTGGTAACCCGAGGCAGTTACATTACCCATCTGTATGTTGCATGGCTAATCAGTGTGATACCCATGTTTGTGGTCAATGGCCTGTTAACCGGACTTCCGATCCTGATTTATGAAAATACTGAAAATATGGGCATCCGAATTCCCTCATTCTTACCGGGGATGCAGTACGGAATTCCCCTTGAGGATTTTTTCTACAACCTACTCTATATGATGTGGATGATATGGATATTTGAGGCAAGAAAAAATAAACAAGCCATACATCTTTTCACACCCGAAATCGAGCAGCAACGCTAATTAGCGGGAGGTATCGCTTTGGGTATGTTTTTTCTCACTGGCTCTTTTGGCTTTTTTACGCTGTGATTTACCCCAGGGCAACGGCAAAAACTTCTCAGGGTAGTGATTGATGTCATAGGCAAGCGTTTCGAGATTGCGGGTCGTTTTTACCAAATTATCGTATAGCACAGGATCTTTAGCCAATTTGCCCAATGAACCCTTCCCTTGTTCAATATTGCGGGTAATAACAGCTAACGCGGCAGCGGTTTCCTCCAAATCTTTACCAATTTTGTGTAATTCAATACTATCCAGGCGAGCAGTGGTGCGGTGAATATTGCTTAGACTGCCCTCAATGCTTTTATTGTACTGATCCAGATTGGAAGAGAATTTTGCTGCATTGTTTAAGGTAGCGGTCAATCCGGGTTTAGATGCCGCCAGGGTACTTTGAATTTCGGCAATGGTATTGTTCAGCGATGCAAGAACAACGGGCAGTTGATCTACGGCTGCCGTCAGACTTTGTCTGGCAATAATGGCATTTAGATGGGTTAACAGAGAATCTGCACCTGCTGCAATGGGAGCAATTTTTTCGTTCACCATGCTCATCACATCTTGGGTGTACATAGGCAATAGCGTATCTCCATCTTCCGCCATCAATTTGGAATTTCCCGGAATGAGTTTGAGGGTAGTTGATCCCAATAAAGCAGATTCAATTTTAATCTTTGAATTTTTAGGAATCTTAACTTCGCTGTAAATTTCAATGGATGTAACAATCTTGCCGGACTGTGGGTCCATTTCCATATTGCGAAGCTGCCCAACCCTAAAACCATTATACATCACCGCAGTATTATCCGCCAGCCCCTGCGCACTGTCATACAACACCACAAAATCCCTGGCACCTCCCAGCGGATTATCCTTACCCACCATATAATTATAGCCCAGGATAAGTACTGTTATTGAAACAGCTGCCAGTGTACCAACTTTGGTTTCTTTGGAAATTCCTTTAAATAATCCCACAATAAAAGATATTCAAAGATAATACTAATTAACGACGTAAATTACTGCTATCAGCATTAACCGGCTTGGAATCATCCTGATTTTTAGGGGTAGCCATTTTCTCTACCTCTTTTTTATACTGCCTGATGGCCCTAAAAATACCCTTGGCAATGGTTCGCTGACCATCATCTGTTTTCAGAACTCCCCTATCTGAAGTATTGGTTAAAAAACCAATTTCTACCAAAACTGAGGGCATGGCTGTTTGCCACAGAACTAAAAATCCCGCCTGCTTTACCCCACGACTTTTTATTCTGGAGATTCTTTGGGTGTGGGCTTCTACCAGGGTACTAAATTTCAAACTTTGCTGCAAAAACGCATTCTGAACCAGGGAAAAAATGATATGCCCTTCAGGAGAATTTGGGTCAAAACCACCGTATCTCTCATTGGTTTTATAGTTTGACTCAAACTTAATGGCGGCATTCTCTCTTTTGGCTACATCCAAGTTGCCCTGACTTTTATGCAAACCCATAAAATACGTCTCTGAACCGGCTGCAGTGGTATTCACATTGCTGTTGCAATGTATGGAAATAAATAAATCTGCCTTAATTTTATTGGCCATGTTCGGGCGTTCCCATAATTCAACAAACTTGTCCGTTTTGCGGGTATAAATCACCTGAACATCCTGCATACTATCCTCAATCATTTTGCCCAGTTTCATGGATACCGCCAAGGTTACAGCCTTCTCCCAAATCTCATTGGCTCCGTTGCAGCCGGGGTCTAATCCCCCGTGTCCGGGATCTATTACAATGGTTTTTACCTGTTTGCCCGGCATGCGATTAAACGGCTTTCCGGAAGGCAAAGTAAAAATCATTAACATCAACAAAAGGCCGACAACAAAGCGTCTCATAGCATTTCTTTTTTTCATAACTTCATAAACCTTGCCAAAATTTTATCACATTCAGTGAAAATATCGAGGAATGGCAAAGTTTTTGACGAATTTCGCGGTAACTATCCAATGCTTCAACAAGGCCCTGTAAATCTTTATAAACTCTCTCTGTGGAAGTTTTGCCTTGTTTTGATTTTAACAGCCCTAATAACCCGTGCAGAAAAGACTTTCGGACAAGTGTCAAATCCTGCCGACACTTCCCGAATTAGCATAAGCCGACCCAAAAGTGAACTCGACAAGCCCATTATTTACAAGGCCGCGGATTCCATTTGGTTTAACCTGAAAAAAAATAGGGTTTATCTGTATAAAAATGCATCTATTGAATATGGAGATATGAACCTTACAGCCCATTTCATTGAGATAGACCTAAACAAAAAAGAGATATTTGCTACCGGCGGACCAGACAGTACAGGCAAATACAGCAATTTACCCGTATTAAAAGACGGCAACGACAACTACAAGGCAGACAGTATACGATACAACAGCCAGTCTAAAAAAGGGCGCGTATACGGGGTGAGACTTACTCAGGATGAAGCGGTTATCCACCTGAATAAAGTGCTAAAACAGGAAGACGGCAGTTTTGTGGGACAAAACGGTAAAATCACCACCTGTAATGAAGACCATCCCCATTTTTATTTTAATGCAAGCCGTGTGAAAGTAATTCCCAACAATAAAGCTCTGTTTGGAGCTGCCAATCTTGTTGTGGAGGATGTCCCAACCCCACTGGCGGTACCCTTTGGAATTGCGCCATTGAAAAAAGGGCAACGAAACGGGATTTTATTTCCCGGCTACGGATATAACCAATTTAATAAAAGTTTCTACCTGCAAAACTTTGGATACTATATGGGGCTGGGCGAATTTGCTGATTTATCGGTCAATACAGACGCCTATTTAAATGGCGACTTACGACTGGGTATTACCACCAACCTGATTAAGCGATACAAATACCGCAGCAATTTCGGGCTAGGGGCCAGCTGGTTCGGAAATGGGATTGAACGAAGCAGCCCGGCGTTCAAAAAAAATCTGGATTTAAGCATCAGGGGCAATTTTGCCTTTGATCCGAAGTATTTGCCGGGTATTTCATTAAATGGAGATATCAATATACAGACTGGCAATTTTAACCGATTAAACTCCAGGGATATCAATTCGATAAGCAACCAGCAATTTCAAAGCTCCATCAACTTTGGTAAAACCTTTTTACAAAACAAAGTAAACTTTACGGCAGCAGCCAGACACTCGCAAAACACGGCCAACAGAGACTTCCGGCTGGAATTGCCCAGCATGAATCTGGGTGTTTCATCGCTCACTCCATTTGCCGGAAAAAACAGCAGTGGAAATAAATGGTATGAGCAGCTGCGTCTGAGCTACAACATGCAATTCAGTAATGTAATCAACACCAAGGACAGCATACTCTTTAGCAGGGATTACAAGCAGGCACTGCAAAAAACGCAAAGCGGAATTAACCACAGCATTCCTATCAATACGAATATAAAATTGCTCAATGGAATCGTGAATATGTCACCCTCATTTAACTACCGTGAAACCTGGTACCTAAAAGCCACGGAAAAATTCATGGATACTGCGGGGGTGGTTCAGTCACGAGAAGAAAACGGATTTTATCGTTTGAATAACTGGGATTTCAACACGGGTTTCACCACCAATATTTACGGTACTTTCCAGCGCAACCATGCCAAAAAAATCAAAGCACTGCGACATACGATTACCCCAACCATCAGTCTGGGATATCAGCCCAAAATCAATGCGGCTTTGAGGGGTTGGGAGCAAAGCTATACCGATACCGGGGGAAAATCCATTCGGTATAACCGTTTTGAAAGGGGTATTTATGGAGGTGGCCAAAGTCAGTCTGAAAGCGGATATGTAGGCATTGGCATCAATAACAACCTGCAGGGTAAAAAAGTGGTGAGCACAGACAGCAGCGGTAAAGAGAAACTTGAAAAATTCAATTTAATTGATCAGTTGAGTTTTAATACCCGCTACAATATGGTGGCAGAAAAGTTTAAATGGAGTGACGTACAGGCCAATTTCAACACCACCCTGATGAAAAACTTCAACATTACCGCCCGATCTGCTTTCAGTCTGTATCAAAGAGATTCTTTATTAAAAAATGTGCAGCGGTTTTTGTACGAAGACAGGCAAGCCCCTCTGCGCATGAGGAATGCCGGCGTTAGTATCAGTACGCGCCTGAGCCCGGAAATGTTCAAAAAGAAAGTGCAGGCCGAAAACACCAAAACCCTCAAACCCGAGGATGACCCTGAGAAAAAAGACATTCAAACCAAACCTGACGAATATTATCATTTCGACATTCCCTGGAGTCTGGCCTTTACCTACGTATTTGATTACAATGCGGAAGCCAAAACCCGCTCACAACAAATTGGGAGTAACAGAATCAACATCAGCGGCGATATTAGTCTGACCCCCGAATGGAAAATCGGCTACACCACCGGCTACGATTTGCACAACAAAGAGATTGCATCCAGCCAGTTTACGGTTTCGAGAAATTTACACTGCTGGCAAATCGATTTTAACTGGGTACCATCCGGGTTTGCCAAACAATGGACCTTCAGTATCAGGCCCAAATCAGGGATGTTGCAGGACCTTAAACTTAACAAACGAGCGTTCTTTAATCCCGTTATGTTCTAAACATTTGTCAAACTTAATTGTTACAAATATATGACTCTCTCCATCGGACAAGCAGCCCCAAACTTTACCCTATTCAATGACCAGAAAAAAGAAGTAACGCTCAGCGACTTCTTAGGCAAAAACGTGGTGCTCCTCTTCGTGCCACAGGCGTTCACCGGTGTTTGCACCGCAGAATTGTGCCAGATGCGCGATAGCTACCATGATTACGCTAATTTAAATGCCGAAATTCTGTCGGTTTCTGTAGATTCTGTTTTCACCCTTGAAAAATGGAAAAAAGACGAAGGTTACAACTTCAACCTCCTTTCCGACTTCAACAAAGAGGTGAGCCGCGCCTATGGTTCTCTTTATGAAGAATGGATTTTTGGCATGAAAGGGGTTTCAAAGCGCAGTGCGTTCGTCATTGACAAAGAAGGAATAATCCGCTACGCCGAAGTACTGGAAAACCCCGGAGAAATGCCCAACTTACAGGCAGTAAAAGATACTGTAGCATCCCTCTGACCATTGAAATGAGCATAAAATAATCTCCGCAAAATACGAGGAGATTATTTTATTTAAAGCCATTTTATTGCCATTAAGGTGGTGATTTATTAAATTGCGGATATGCGCCTCGTATTAATGAGCTTGTTGTTGTGGGTCGTTCATTCGGCGCCGGCACAATCTACCCCCGCTCCAGAACATTTACGAATTAAATATTATTATCAACCGGGCGACAGCATAATACCTTCCATAAAACCGGATGCCTATCTGTTCAAGCTACTCAAAGACTGGAAATTCCTAAATCCCGACAGCACCCGGGTAGAACCATGCGATGGCTTTGACACCATTCTTCCCTTATACCACTACGATTTTATGGCCAGGCATGGCGGTTTTTTCTTTCTGCCTACAGAAATTAGCAACCTTGCATACCGCAAGTTTCTGGTTTCTACCCGCAACCCTGCATACACCCCTGACACCAACTGCTGGCTAGGACCTAAGCAATTCAGCGAACCCCTTTCACATTACTATTTTCAACATCCGGCCTATAATGATTATCCCGTATGCGGCATTTCATTCAATCAGGCAAAGGCCTACTGTTTATGGCTACAAGACAGTTTAAACAATATGCTGACAACTAGAAAAACACCTCAGCGCATTCAGGTAGATATACCCAGTTCAGACGAATGGGTTCATATTTATTACTATGCTATCCGTCAGCATGAAATCAAATACAAACTTAAGCTACCCAAACCCACCTACCTACAATTTGCCTCTCCCGGCAATCATAACAGGGTTATTTCCGGGACATGGTATAGTTCAAGAATGGCCCCCATCAAGCCCAATTCAACAGATTTTTTTGTTTATACAGCTCCCATAAATGGGATGGCTGCAGTGGGCGGGGTTTATCACGTCATGGGCAACGTAGCAGAGTGGACAAGGAGTTCTGCACAAAGCCATCTTTTTAACCATAAAGAATACATATACACGGTTACCGGACGGATAACTCCTAATGTGTATGAAAACCACAGTGCAGCCACCTTAGAAAAATTCATTCGGGGAGATGCGATGAATAACCTGATGGTTATTAAAGGCGGTTCCTGGATGGACGATCCTTATTATCTTCAACCCGGGGCTCTATTTTTTCAGGATAAAAACAAGGGGCAGGCCAATATTGGATTCAGACCAATTATTAGGGTTGTCAAGCCTTAAAGCACCTCAATTTCGTTGCGTATAAGGTCTTCGAAAGTTTCCCTGCGTCTAATAAGCTTCGCCTCACCGTTAATCACCAGTACTTCTGCAGGCCTGAAACGTGCATTATAATTGTTGCTCATGGTAAAACCATAAGCACCTGCATTGTAAATAGCCAAAATATCGCCTTCGCGCACTTCTGCTATTTTGCGGTCATAGCCCAGCGTATCGGTTTCGCAGATGTAGCCTACCACAGAATATAAACGGGGCAGACCCTCAGCGTTACTTACATTTTCAATGCGGTGATAGGCGTCATAAAACATGGGTCTGATGAGGTGATTCTGACCGCTGTCTACACCAATAAATACCGTACTGGTAGTTTGCTTAATAACATTTGCCTTAACCAGTAAATAACCGGCCTCGCTCACAATAAACTTACCCGGCTCAAACCAAAGTTCCAGTTCCCTGCCATAGTGGGCACAGAAACGCTGAAATGCCTCTGCGATGCGGCTTCCGGTATCTGAAATATCGGTTACTATATCTCCCTCCTTATAGGGAACTTTAAATCCGCTGCCAAAATCCATAAACTCCAGATCTGGAAAGTCTGAGGCGGCTTCAAACAGCAGTTCAGCTCCGCGTAAAAATACATCTGCATCCAGAATATCGCTGCCTGTATGCATGTGCAGTCCATTAATCTTCATTTGATGGCTTTGAACTACGCGCAGCACATGTCGCAACTGATAAATGCTAATACCAAATTTAGAATCGATATGACCCACTGAAATGTGGCTATGACCTCCGGCCATGATGTGAGGATTGAGCCGCAAACAGCACTTTACACTACCGCCATAGTAATGTCCGAATTCCTCCAGAATACTGATATTGTCAATATTGATATGAACACCCAGTTTTACGGCTTCCTGAATCTCCTCAAAATCAACACAGTTAGGAGTATACATGATTTGTTCGGGTGAAAAACCCGCCCTGAGGCCAAGCTGCACCTCCTGAATACTGACTGCATCCAGACCGGCACCTTCATTCTTCAATACACGCAGTATATTTACATTGTTAAGAGCTTTCAATGCATAATGCAGGCTGACTTTCACCCCCGGAAAAGCATTCTTCAAACGGTGATACTGCGTCTTAACTTTTTCTGCATCGTACACATACACTGGTGTACCAAACTGCGCTGCGATTTCGGTGGCGTCTATAGAACCAATTTTCATTTTTTACTCTTTATTTCATAAAAAAAGCGGAGAATAAATCCCCGCTTTTTTGCGAAGACTTATTGTATTAAGCTTTCTTTATGCTTTTATTTTTTTTCAGTCCAAAATCCACTACCACAGGAGTAGCAATGAATATGGATGAATAAGTACCTACAATGATACCCAGCACCAGTGCCAGTGAGAAACCTTTTAATGCATCGCCTCCAAACAGGAAGAGGATAATGCATACGAAGAAAACGGTAGCAGAGGTAATCAGGGTACGGCTTAGTGTTTGGTTAATAGCCATGTTGATGAGCTTGTGATCATCTTTTTCCACGCGGCTGTTACCTGAAAGGAATTCACGTATACGGTCGAATACAATTACAGTATCATTCATAGAATAACCGATAACTGTAAGCAATGCAGCAATCAGGTGCTGATCAAATTCCACAGGGAAGGGAACCCAGCCATCCATGATACTGTAGCAAGCCAGGATGAACACGATATCGTGAATCAGGGCAATGGTGGCACCCAGACCATAGGCAGCACTGCGGAAACGCAGTAAGATGTAGGCAAACATTAAGAATACGGCTACGATCAGCAATACGGTAGACTTGTTGCGCGTGCTGGCTGCGACTGAAGAACCCACCTTAGAAGTTCCCTTGATCGAATCTGAAGATACACCCAATTCTTTCAGTGCATTAACTACCTCAGTGGTGGTTTTGTCTCTGGCCTCCTTGCTATTCTCATTCAGTCTGTGTGTGGTAATTACACGGAACTGACCTTCTTTACCAAAAGTCTTGGCTTCGTTGCTGCTTCCGGGGAATGCTTTATCCAGGGTTTCCTTAATCTTACCCACAGAAACATCTTTGGCCTTATCAAACTGAATGATGAATGAATTACCCCCTTTAAAGTCGATACCGGTTGTTAAGCCCCCCTTGTAAATAAAGCTACCTATACCAAAAAGAATGATAGGCAGAGAGAGAACGTAGGCACGCTTACGATATTTAACAAAATCAAAGTTGGTGTTGTTCAATACATTTTCGCTGTATGGGAAAGAGAATTTGAGGTCTTTTTTCTTATTAACCCGATTTTCGAGCATCCAGCGGGTAACCAATAAAGAGGTATAAACGGAAGTAAATACCCCGATTACAAAAATCACAGCAAAACCATAAGCAGGTCCGGAACCGGCCATCAGCAGGGCTATACCTGCCAACAGGGTTGTTAAATTGGAGTCAATAATGGCGGACAATGCGTATTTGAAACCGTTTTTAACGGCTTGTGCCAAACTGATTTTATTTCTAAGCTCTTCTTTAATACGTTCATAAATAAGAACGTTGGCATCCACCGCCATACCAATGGTCAATACGATACCGGCCATACCTGGAAGGGTAAGCGAGGCACCGAGACTGGCCAAAATACCAAAAATCAGGAACATGTTGGCAAACACGGCTATGATTGAGTACACCCCTGCCCTGTTGTAGTAAAGAACCATAAAAATAAGGATACCCACAAAGCCCATGAGCAGTGAATTGGTTCCTCTGCTAATCGATTCTTCACCCAGTGAAGGCCCCACCACATCGCTGGCCACAATTCTTGCTGGCGCAGGCAATTTACCTGCTTTCAACACGTTGGCCAAATCATCTGCTTCTTTAATGTCGAAGTTTCCGGTAATCTGACTTTGGCCTCCGCTAATTTTTTGGTTTACAACGGGAGCAGAGTATACACGGTCATCCAGTACAATGGCGATGTGCTTATTAATATTGGCACCTGTAATCTGGGCCCAGCGGCTGGCGGCCTGCGGCGACATTTCCATGCTCACTTCCACTTCACCTGTCTGGCTGGTTTGCGAACGAGCATCTGAAATGATATTTTCTTCTTCACTGGCAAGGGCGGCCTTGCCATCGCGATCCAATTTCAGGAAATATACCAGGTGCTGGTCACTATATTCTTCAATGAGTTTATTGGCAGCACTCTCTGATTTTTTATCATTTTTCATGAGTGCACTTTTCAGTTCGCCCAGATCAATGGGTTTGGAACTGAAGGCAACCTTGAGGGTTCCTTCCATCACGGAAGCATACTGTGGTTTCTGAAGTTCGGCAATCAGCGCATCCCTGTCGGAACCGCGCACAGATGCAACAGAGCTTCCCATAGATACGAAGTAGCTGTACCCTTTCAGTCTTAACAACAACTTTCCAAGCGGGCCGTCATCTTTTGATTTTGAAGCTATTGCTGTATCTTTTTTGGCAACTACACCTGGGGTATCTGTCTTGGTTATACTTGTATCTGTTTTTGCAGCCAGTGCGGATTGTTTACCGGCTTTGTAAAGCACATCCAGCATTTTACTGGCCTCTGCTCCTTTTTGTGTTTTTCCATACACCTCATTGAATTCCAGATTGGCACTTTTTTCCAACAGGTCTTCCAGACGGCGGGGATTATCAACACCGGGCAATTCCACGCTGATGCGGCCACCGTCAATTTTCTGTATGGTGGGCTGTGTTACGTTGGCCTGGTTGATACGTTTTTCAACAACATCATATACCCTGTCTATGGCCGTTCCGGTTTCGTCGCTTAATATTTTACGAACCTGTGCTTCTGTACTGGAAGACTGTATTCCATTGGGGTTATTGCTTTTGGCAAATACGTTAACAATTTTACGATTGGGAGCTACCTTGGTGAAAGCAGACATAAAATTGTCTACGTAATTACCACCTTTGTTTTTCTCGTCTTCATCGGCCTGCGCAATGGCTTTCTGAAGGTCTGAATCGGAAGGATCATTTGCCATCCCTTTGATGATGGCGCCTTTATCTACTTCCAGAATAACGTTCATCCCCCCACGCAAATCGAGCCCGAGGTTAATTTCACGCTGTTTACATTCAAAGTAGTTGTAACTGGCTATCCACAGGTCGTAGATGGTTTCACGCGAACCCAGACTATCGATGTAGCCACGGTAAGCTTTGCCATAGTTGAGGCCTTTTTTCTGTTGTTTTTCGGCAAATTGCTGGGCCTTGGTTTCGAAACTTTGTGCTTTCCAGGTGAATGACAGCTGAAATAAACAAGCGATGGCCAAAACGACCGAGAATACAATAACGGAACGATTATTCTTCATGTGATTGAGTCAATGCGGTTTTTAGGAAGTCGCGAAAATACGGAAAAAATTACGAACTGCAAGGAAAAAAAGCAGTTCCAACAAGCAATTTCACATTTGATGTAAAAGCTTGCTAATTTCGACCATAGATTGTTTTTGCATACAATCAAAATGGCCTTTGGGACAGGCATTGAAACCAATTTTACTGCAAGGGCGGCATGCTACGCCTGCTACTTCTGCGAGGATTGGCTTTGAATTCATTGTTTCCGGCAAGAATGGCCCCATGCCAAAATCGGGTATGGTATTGCCCCAGATAGATACAATCGACTTTCGCAATGCCGCAGCTATATGCATCAAACCTGTGTCGTGGGTGACCACTTTTGTGGCACTTGCCAGCACCTGCGCACTTTGATCCAACGTGAGTTTACCGCACATATTGGTTACGCGTTCGGGAAACTGCGATGCAAGTATTTCTCCCACTTGCGAATCATTTCCATCCCCCAGTAAAACCCAGTATTCATTTGAGGTTTTTATTAATTCTTCAATTTTGTTTAGGGGCATACGCTTGGTTGCCCAAGTTCCGCCAATGGCATAAGCAGTGTAACGCATGCCTTGCAAACCATTCACCTCCGATTCCGTGTAAAAAAAATCCAGGCCTTTACCGTCGTATTTCACGCCCCATTTTTTTATCGTATCCATATATCTGTATACAACGTGCTCACAGGGTTTGGTGGAAAGTTTTTTCACCAGAAGCCATTTGCGTAGATTTTGCTTGCGAAAAACATGAAATGACACACCGGGAAGCAAAGTTCGAAGAAGCCGGGTTCGCAGATTGGCGTGCAAATCCAGCACTGCGGTGTATTTTTCATTTCTAAGCGATTTTGCCAGCGATGAAACACTGCCTTGCAGGGTTATTACCTTATCTATA
>Ga0164292_10000533_pt1 | contig 29975 bp, 29 predicted proteins | sample GEODES117metaG_FD_111486 | JGI IMG/M metagenome (GOLD analysis project Ga0164292, IMG submission 111486) | Eutrophic lake water microbial communities from Lake Mendota, Wisconsin, USA - GEODES117 metaG | ecosystem: Environmental > Aquatic > Freshwater > Lake | place: USA: Lake Mendota...
GCCACTGCGGCGCTCGCTCCCACAGCAGACCCCTGCGCAGGCCAGGTGGGCGTGGGAGCTGCGCCCTCGCAGCGATGCGGCGGTCGATCAAGCAGCTGGGGCTGTTCACAGGCCGCATCGCGCCGGGGCGGCGCTCCCACAAGGTTAAATACGGCCTCTGGCTTATCGCCCGCGCCACTGCGGCGCTCGCTTCTGGCTAAAGGCCAGGGCCGCTTCGCCGAAGTCCTCGGTCATCAGGGCCAGCACCTGCACATGGTTTTCCAGGTCGAGCGCGGCTTCCAGCCCCGGCGCGTCCAGGTTGTTCCACATGACTCGCTTGGTGTGCAGCGTGCTGTAGGGGCTGTTGGACAGGATCTGGCGGGCGCATTCAAGCGCGCGGGGCAGCAGCTCATCGGGCTCAGTGATAGCGGCCACCAGGCCTATGCGTTCGGCCTCCTGGGCGTCGATGGGCCGGCCGGTGAGCATGAGCTCGAAGGCCCGGCCGGCGCCGATCAAGCGCGGCAGGTGGTAGCTGATGCCGCATTCGCCCGCTGACAATCCGACCTTGACCGCGCCCACATGGAAGCTGGCCGAACGGCTGGCAAAACGGATATCGGCACACAGCGACAGGCCAAAGCCGGCGCCAACGGCCACGCCATTGACCGCAGCGATGACGGCTGCGTCCATGCTGCGCAGGCGGCGCATCACGCTGTCGAACACCATCTGCAATTCGTAGGAGGCGGTGGCGTCCAAGCCGTAGTGGCCTTGCGCATCGAGCACCGACTTGAGGTCCAGGCCGGCGCAAAAACCACGGCCCTCGCCGGTGAGCACCAACACCCGCACGCTGCGGTCGGCCGCCAGCACATCGAGCGTGGCTTTGAGCTCGCGCATCGCGGGCACGTCCATCGCGTTCATGCGCGCGGCGCGCTGCAGTTGCAGCACCACCAGGCCCTCTTGCGGGCGATGCAGGCTTAAACAGGATTCGGACATGCATCTCTCCTTGTGCAGTTCAAGCGGGGTGAGCAAGGCAGCCCATTTGGCCTTCAGCGGCCTTCAAAACGGGCTTCGCGCTTACCCAGGAAGGAGGCCAGCCCTTCGGCGAAGTCAGCGCTACCCGCGCATTCGCGGAACAGTTGGGCCTCCAGCTCAAGCTGGCTGTGCAGGTCGTTGTGGTCAGATTGGCGCATCAGCTTCTTAAGGTTGCCCAGCGCAATCGGGGCCGACTGCTCGATCCGGGCGGCGATCGCTGCGGTCTGCGCGGCCAGTTCATCGGCCGGCACCACCCGGTTGATCAGGTGGATGCGCAGCGCTTCGTCGGCGTCGATGGTGTCGTTGAGCAAGGCGATTTCCAGCGCCTTGCGCAGCCCGACCCAGCGCACCAGCCCCCAGGAGGTGCTGCAGTCGGAGCTGGTGCCTATGCGCGGATAAGCCAGGTTAAAGCGGGTACCCTGGGCGGCGATGATCAAATCGCAGGCCAGGGCCAGGCCCAGGCCGCCACCGGCGACTGCGCCATGCACCGAGGCAATCACCGGCGCGCGCAGGGCGGCCAGTATCTCGATGGCCGGATGCATCTGTGCGATCAGGGCGGCGCTGCCGCCCACCGGGTCAGCCTGCATGGAGGCGAGATCTCCGCCGGCCATGAAGGCGCGGCCGGCACCGCTGAGAACCACCACCCGCACGCTCTCATCCTGGGCCAGTTCACGGCAGGCGGCATGAAAGGCCTGCCCCAGGGCCACGTCGATGGCATTGAGCGCAGACGGACGGTTGAAGCGAATATGGGCCACGCCGGCCTCGCGCCAAAACAAGACCGGCGCGTCGCTGGCGGCGGGTGCAGTAGGAATCATGAATTGTCTCCAGTGTGGGCGGTTTGAATGTCAACTCAGCTTAGCATCCAGGCCTATGGCCTGCAGGCCGCGGCGCGCCAGGGCCGGGCCCAGACGTCCGACCTCGGCGGCATTGCTGCTGACCGCGTTGCCAGCGGCGGCGCGCGCGGCGATGCCTTCAAAAATCACCGCCCAGCGCATGAAGGCAAAGGCCCAATGAAAGGGCTGGGCCCGCTGGCTGCGGCCGGAGCAGCGGTAATAGTGTTCCAGGTACTCGTCCTCGCTGGGGATGCCCAGGGCCTGCAGGTCCAGGCCGGCGATGCCGCCGTATTCCTCGGGCAGGGTGCGCCAGCAGGTGGTGTTGAAAGCCACATCGGCCAGCGGATGGCCCAGCGTGGACAGCTCCCAATCGAGCACCGCCACGACCTTGGGCTCGGTGGGGTGGAACATCAGGTTGTTGAGCTTGAAGTCACCATGGGTCAGGCGGGTTTCCTGGTCCTCGGGCAGATGCGCGCTGAGCCAGACCAGCAATTGGTCGATGGCCGGGTTCTCGCGGGTCTTGGACAGCGCCCATTGCTGGCTCCAGCGACCGAGTTGGCGCGCAAAATAATTTCCGGGTTTGCCAAATTGGCCCAGCCCCAGGGCCTCATGGTCCAGGCCATGCAGCACCGCCAGGGTTTCGGCCATGGCCAGATAGATGGCGCGCCGCTCCTCGGGCTGCAGACCCGGCAGGTCGCTCTGGTTAAAGACCCGGCCCTCGACCCGCTCCATCACATAAAAGTCGGTGCCCAGCACATCGGGCTCTTGATGCAGCAGCACCATGGGCGGCACGGGCAGCGCGCTGCGGCCCAGGGCCTGCATGACCCGAAATTCACGGTCCACCGCATGCGCCGAGGGCAGCACCGGGCCGGTGGGCTTTTTGCGCAAAACCAGACGTCGGTTGGCGAAGGAGACGAAAAAAGTAGGGTTGGACTGACCGCCGCCTATGGGCTCGATCTGCATAGGCCCTTGCAGGCCCGGCAGCCGCTGGTGCAAAAAAGCCTCCAGCTTGGCTGGCTTAAAGCCCCAGCTGGCGCTGGCCTGCGCCGCAGACACGCTCATGCCCCAGCCGCCGGCGCGGCCGGCGCCGCAGGGGTCGCGCCCGCGGCCGAAGGCGGCTTGCCCAGCATGAAGCCGCCATCCACCACGATCTGCTGGCCGGTGACCATGCAGTCGGGCTCGAGCAGCCAGAGCACTGCGCTGGCGATCTGCTCGGGCGTGCTGATGCGACCAAGCAGCGCGGTGGCTGAATACTGGGCCTTGACCCGTTCGTAGCCCTCCTCGCCCAGGCCGTCGCGCATCCAGCGTCCTTCAATCATGCCGGGCAAGACCGCGTTGACCCGCAGCTTGGGCGCGAGATTGCGGGCCAGGCCGACGGTCATGATGTTGAGCGCCGCCTTGGACATGACATAGGGAAAGGACGAGCCGCTGCCGGTCTGGCCGGCGATGGAAGAGACATTGACGATCGCCCCACCTTGAGTCATGTGCGGCGCAGCCGCACGCGCCATCTGAAAAGGGCCGACCGCGTTGACGCCGTAAACGCGTAAGAAATCTTCCGCCTGCACACCACCCAGCTCGTGCATAGGCACGAACTGGGTGGTGCCAGCGCTGTTGACCAGACCATCAATGCGGCCAAAGCGCTCCATCGCGGCGGCCACAATCTCGCGGCAGCTCGCATCGGAGGCCACATCGCCTTGCACCGCCATCGCCTGGCCGCCAGCCGCTTGGCACTGGGCCACCACGGCCTCGGCCGGCTGGCGACTGCGGCTGAAATTGATCAGCACGGATTGGCCCCGGCGCGCCAGTTGCAGGGCCACCGCCTGGCCCACGCCACTGGAGCCACCGGTGATCAGGGTCACACGTTCAGTCATGGGCTTTCGATCTCTTGAATTAGCGATGTGTTGCTTGTCCGCGCTGCGCTCAAGGCAGAACGATGAGCTTGCCCTGAGCCCGCCGCTGTGACAGCTCAAGGATGGCCTGCGCGCCCTGTTCCAGGCTGTAGCGTCCCGAGATCAGCGGCGTGATCTTGCCCTGGCGCAGCAGGTCCACCAGGTCGCGCAGATCGGTCTGGGCGGCCTTCGGCTCGCGGCGTATGAAGTCGCCCCAGAACACGCCGACGATGGCGCAGCCCTTGAGCAGCACCAGATTGAGCGGCAGGCGGGGAATCTGACCATCGGTGAAACCGACCACCAGGTGGCGGCCGCGCCAGGCCATGGAACGCAGGGCCTGCTCGGCATAGTCGCCGCCAACCGGGTCCATGACAACATCCACCCCCTGCCCGCCGGTCAAGCGCTTGACCTCGTCACGCAAATTCTGCTCGCGGTAGTTGATGACTTCATCGGCACCTTTTGCGCGGCAGGTGGCCAACTTTTCAGCGCTGGAGGCGGCCGCGATCACCCGCGCGCCCAGGGCTTTGGCCAATTCGATGGTGGCAATACCGATACCGCCCGCAGCGCCCAGCACCAGCACCGTCTGGCCAGGCTGGAGCGCTGCGCGGTCGCGCAGCGCGTGTAGGCAGGTGCCGTAGGTCAGCAAGAGCGAGCCCGCCACCTCAAACGACAGGCCTTCGGGCATGGGAATGATCTGATCCTGCTTGGCCAGCACCTGCTCGGCAAAGCCGCCCCAGATGGTCAGCGCCATCACTTTGTCGCCCACCTTGACCCGCTGCACGCCTTCACCGACGGCCAGCACCTCGCCGGCGGTCTCGCCGCCGGGTGAGAAGGGCGGGGTGGGCTTGAACTGGTAGAGGTTTTGAACAATCAGTGCGTCGGGGAAATTCACGCCGGCGGCACGCACACGCACCACCACCTCGCCCGGGCCGGGCTGAAGGTCGGGCATGTCCTGCACGATCAGGTTTTCGGGCGGTCCATATTCGCGGCAGATCAGGGCCTTCATGCAATGACTTTCGGGTTGAGGTTGGGAACGGGTTCAGGGCTTGGGCGGCACCTGAGCCTCGAAGTATTGCCGCACCACCGACTCGGCGATGCAGGCCGGTCGCTCCTGACCTTCGACTTCAAGGGTCACCCGAAACGTCAGTTGCAGGCCGCCGGCAATGTCGAGCAACTCGGCCAGCACAAAGCGCCCGCGCACCCGACTGCCCGCCACCACCGGGCTGGTAAAGCGCACCTTGTTGAGGCCGTAGTTCAGACCCATCTCGCAAAAGGGCAGGCTCATGTGGCGTTCATAAAACTGACCGAGCAATGAGAGCGTGAGAAAGCCGTGGGCGATGGTGTTGCCATAGGGCGATTGCTGGCGCGAGCGCTCGACGTCCACATGGATCCACTGAAAGTCGCCGGTGGCCTCGGCGAACAGATCAATATGGCGCTGGCTCAGTTGCACCCAGTCGGTGAGGAAGGCTTCGCGGCCGACCAGGCTGCGGATCTCATCGACCGATTGAGCAAAGGAGCCGGCGCGGCTGGAGGGCGGGGTGGGTGTGCTGCTCATGCGCGTTTGTCCAGGACAGGAGAAAGATGGGCCACCTGATCGCGCATCTCGCGTTTGAGCAGCTTGCCATTGGCATTGCGCGGCAAGGCCGTGGTTTGCACAGTGTAGGACTCGGGCACCTTGTAGTCTGAGAGCACCGCCTTGCAGTGGGCCTTGAGCTCGGCCTGCAGGACTTCGGTGGCTGCGTAGCCCGGCTTGAGACCCACAAAGGCATGAACCCGCTCGCCCAGCACCGGGCAGGGCTTGGCCACCACCGCACATTCCTGCACGCCGGGGTGTTCGTACAGCGCGTTCTCCACCTCGATGGTGTAGATCTTGAAGCCGCCGCGGTTGATCATATCCTTCTTGCGGTCCATCACCCGCACATAGCCCTGCGCGTCGATGGTGCCCAGATCGCCCGAATGCCAATAGCCGCCGGTGATGTTGGCTTGGGTCGCTTCCGGGTTGTCCCAATAGCCGCGCACCACCATCGGCCCCTTGATCCAGATCTCACCCAGGGTGCCCGGTGGCAACTCACGCCCCTCGTCATCCATCACCCGCATGTCCACGCAATGCAGGGGCTGCCCCACCGTATCGTTGTGGGCCCGGGTCTGGCCCGGCGGCATGAGCGTGGCCGGTGAGGTGGTCTCGGTAGCGCCATAGCAGTTCATCAGCACAAGTTCGGGCACCTTATCGGCCAACTCGACGATGGTGGCCACCGGCATGGGCGCGCCGCCGTAAGCGCCGATGCGCCAGGCGCTCAGGTCGTACTGCTCAAAGCTCGGATCGATCAGACACAACTTGTACATGGCCGGCACCATCAGGCTGTGGCTGATGCGCTCGGCCCCGGCGATGCGCAGATAGTCGGCCGCCTTGAAGGCCGGCATGATGACCATCTTGCCGGCGCAGTACACAAAGGTGGTGGTCAGCGCCACCAGGCCGGTCACGTGGCTCAGCGGCACCGCGGCCACGGTGGCATCTTGCGGGCCCAGGCCCATGGCCAGCGCATAGTGCATCGAGGAGTGCACGATGCCCAGGTGGGTCAGCATGGCCCCTTTGGGCCGGCCGGTGGTGCCCGAGGTGTAGAGGATGACGGCGGTGTCCTGCTCGTGCACCTCAGCCACAGGGATCGTGCTGCTCAGCACATGGTCTGTATAAGCCGTGCTGCCAGTAGCCAGGGCGCCATCACCGATCTGCCAGCGCTGCTTGAGTGCAGGCAGATCGACCGCTGGTGGCAAGATGGGCGCCAGCTCAGCCTCGTGCACCAGCAGCACCGCGCCGCAATGCTGCAGCATATAGCTCAGGCCCGGGGTTTGCTCGCGGGTACTCAGCGGCACCGCAATCGCCCCCAAGCGTGCCGCCGCAAACAGGGTGAGCACAAATTCAATCCGATTGCCCAGCAACATCGCGACCCGATCGCCGGCGCGCACGCCGGCTGCCGCCATGCCGGCGGCCAGTGCAGCGGCCGCATCGAGCAATTGCTGGTAGCTCAGGCGCTGCTCACCACAGACCAGGGCGCAGCGCTGGCCTTCGCGCTCGACAGCCCGCTCCAGCATCTGGTGCAGGCTGCGCGGCCTGTCAAAAAAGCAGGGCTCGACCCGGCTGCCGAACAGGGACTCAAGCCGGGTAGGCGCAGCGCCGCTGCCCTGCCAGTGACTCAAGGGAGCGGAGCCGCTCATGGGCTGTTCTCCGGCTGGTCGCAGGGCGCGAGCAGGCTGCGGCCCTCGTCTTCAATCGACAGGTCCAGCAGCAGCCAGATGGCCGCTTTCTGCCAGTGCAGGCCCGGGTGCAGCGAAGCGTAGACGCCGCCGGGCAAGGCCTGGGGCAAGACAAATTTCAGGGCCCGCAATCCGGGCACCTCATAGCGCAGCACCGGACCGGGGACGACCCGGTTCATCAGCGGCGCCAAGCGCTCGGGCGTGAGCGCCTTGCACAACAACTCGTAAGCGGCCTGATCGCGGGCCACCAGGGACAAGTCGAGCATGTCGCCTTTGTCACCGGCGCGGCCGGCCGCAATATCTCCGACCCTCATGATTGACTCCAGACAATCTGGGTGGGCACCCGTGCGTGCTCAATGAAGCCATCAAGCACCTCAATGCGTGGCCGTTTCTCGCTGCGCACGCTGCTGCCGCCGGCCGGCCCGGACAGGGTCATGGCATAGACCTCGTCTTCAATGGTCTGCGCCTGCTCGCCATCGCTGCAGCGGGCCGACACATGCACCCGCAACTCGGGTATGGCGCCGCGCAGCAACTGCGAGCCGGCGCGCAGCACCGAGCCGGCACCGACCAGATCGATGGAAATATCGGCGTCGGCCCAATCCCCGAGCCGCAAGCGCAGCGCCCGGGCCATGACCTCGGCGCGCTCGCGTGCGCCGGCGCCAGCCAAAGCAATCTCGCAGTCCATGATGAAGCCAGGCCTGTCGACAAAGCCAGCCACCTTGAGCGTGGGCGGCGGCCCCTTGGAGCGCACGCCGCTCATTCGGATCCGGTTCTCCCCGACCGGATCAAAGCGCACGCCGCTGAAGTCGACCACCAGGTCCGGGGTGGCGTAATACGAGGGGTCGTGCACTTCATAGAGCAATTGCAGGCTGCAAGTCAGGGCATCGACGATGCCCGGCGCGCCAGCCGGCAGTCCGATTTCGGCTGAGCCGTCGGCCATCACCCGGGCCAGCGGATAGCCCAGGCGGGCATATTGCTCGGCGCTCAGGGGTGGAGGCAGGCCTGCGCCTGCAATCGGCTCGTAATTGCCGCCGGTGAGTTGACCGCCGCATTCGAGCAGGTGACCGACGCCGATCGCACCCGCTAGGGCCTCCTCGCCGGGTACCAGGCGATCGCGGACGACCGCTGAGAACAAGGCTGAATCGGCAACGCGGCCAGTGACCACCACATCGGCGCCTTGCGCCAGGGCATCGGCCAGTGGGTGGCAGCCCAGGTAGGCATGAGCACCCAAGAGGGGCGCGCCGGGTTCGCGCACCCAACGCACTTGAGCAGCCCGGTCCAACACATCGTCGCCCACAATCGCCGCCACCTTCAGGCCGGGCAGACCCAGCTCGCGGGCAAGCCGGGCGATCCGCTCGGCCGCAGCCACCGGGTTGGCCGCGCCCAGGTTGGAGACGATGCGGCAGCCTTTTTCGCGGGCCACCGGCAACAGTGGCGTAAGCCGGCGCACCAGACGGGGGTCATAGCCGGCTTGCGGGTTGTCGCGCCGTGCACGGATGGCCGGCACCAGGGTGCGTTCGGCCAGGCATTCGAGCACCACCGCATCCACACCGCTGCGGGCCAGCACCACGGCCGGGTCGATGCGATCGCCCGCAAAGCCGGCGCCGGCACCGAGAACGCAAACCGGACTTTCCATCACAGCCCCATATAGGAACGTTGCACATCAGGATCGCGCAAGAGATCCTCCCCACTGCCGGTCTTAAGCAGCTGGCCGTGCTCAAGGATGTAGCCGCGCTGGCACATCTGCAGGGCGTTGCGCACATTTTGCTCGACCAGCAGCACACTCAAGCCTTTGGTGGCCACCAGCTGCTTGACCAGCTCGAACACCCGATCGACCATGATGGGCGCCAGACCCAGCGAAGGCTCATCGAGCATCATCAGCTTGGGCATGCCCATCATGGCTCGGGCTACCGCACACATCTGTCGCTCCCCGCCTGACAGGCGCCCGGCCAGCTGCTGGCGGCGCTCGGCCAGGATGGGGAAAAAGCTCATCACCTCATCGAGGTTGTGCTTCATCTGGGCGCGTGCCTGCTGATGGTAGGCGCCCAGCTCCAGGTTTTCCAGCACCGTCATGAAGGGGAACAAGCGCCCGCCCTCGGGCACCATGATCAGCCCGCGCGCGGCAGCAGCGTGGGCCGGCTCGGCGCTCACGTCCTGGCCGTCAAACAGCACCTGGCCCGACTGCGCGCGCAAATGACCGGTGATGGTCAAGAGCAAGGTTGTCTTGCCGGCGCCGTTGGCGCCGACGACCGCCACGATCTCGCCGCGCTTGACGTGCAAGTCAATGTCATGCAGCACAGGCAGCTCGCCGTAGCCGGAGCACAGCTTGCTAACGTTCAGGATGGTGTCCATTGGTGCCCCTCGCCCAGATATGCCTTCACCACCTCGGGTGAACTCAAGATGTCTTCGGCCGTGCCCTCGGCAATCAGCCGGCCGCGGTCGAGCACGATGACCCGCTCGGAAAAAGCCCGCACCACTTTCAGGTTGTGCTCGATGATGAGAAAGGTCAGCCCATCTTCTTCGTGCAAGCTGCGCAGCAGATCGATGCAGCGGCCGGTCTCGCTCTGGTTGAGCCCGGCCATCACCTCGTCGAGCAGCACGATTTCGGGACCGAGGGCCAGCGCCCGCGCCACTTCCAGGCGCCGCCGTTCGCTCAGAGTCAGGTCGCCGGCGCGGCGTTTGGCATGCGCACCCAGGCCCACGCGGGTGAGCACCGCCATGGCCCGGTCACGCGCATCGGCCATGCGCGCATGTTGCAAGAAGGCGCCGACCATCACGTTTTCAAGGGCCGACAGGGCAATGAGCGGTTTGACGATCTGGAAAGTGCGGCCCATGCCCAGCTTGGCCCGCTCATGCGGCGGCAGCGCATTGATGGTCTGCCCGCGCAAGGACACCTCGCCCAGGGTCGGGGCCAGCTGGCCAGTGAGCAGGTTGAAATAGGTGGTCTTGCCGGCACCGTTGGGACCAATGATGCTGACCACCTCGCCCTTGTTGACCGACAGGGACACATCGTCGACGGCTTTGAGGCCCATGAAGTGCTTGCTCGCACCTCGCGTCTGTAGCAAGGCCTGGCTCATCACTGGCCTCCTTTCTTGCCCTTGATCTTGCGCAGCAGGTCCTCGAAGGCACCGACCACCCCGCGCTTCATGAACAGGGCGGCCAGCACCATGAGCAGGCCCAGGATGGCCAGGTTCATGCCGGGCAGCGCATCGGCCAGTTCGGCGCGCAGGAAGTTCTCAAAGGGCACGATCAAGGCCGCGCCGAGCAAGGGCCCGGCTATCGTGCCCACACCGCCAATGAGCGAGAGCAGCGCAAACTTCACGCCCACGTCCTGCAAGGTAAACAGCGTGGGCGGGTCGATGAAGCGCAGGTACATGGTGAACAGCGTGCCGCCGATGGCGGTGAGGAAGGCGCTGAGCGCCATGCCCTGAAGCTTGACAGACAGCACATTGATGCCCGAAGCGCGGGCCGAGTCCTCGTCCTCGCGCACAGCCAGCAGGTAGTAGCCCAGCCGGCTGCGGCGCAGCCAGACGGTGATGCCCACCACCAGCGCCACGAAAACAAACATCAACACCGCGTACTGCCAGCGCTCGCGAAAAATCATGTTCGCAAAACCCGCCTTGAACGGGATCATGATGCCGCGCGGCCCGCCGGTGAAGCTGTCAAAGTGGTTGGCCAGCACGAAGGCCACCTCGTTGAAGGCCATGGTGGCAATCGCAAAGAAGGGCCCGCGCAGCCGAAAGGTCGGCCAGGAGATCAGCATGGCCACCAATGCCGCCAGCACCGCTGCCGGCACCATGACCAGCCAGGGTGACAGCCCATAGCGGCTGGTGGCAATGGCCGTGACATAGGCGCCAATGCCAAAGAACACGCCGTGGCCCAGCGAGAACTGCCCGCCGAAGCCACCGATGATGTTCCACGAGGCGGCCAGACCCCCCATCAGGTAGGTGAAGGCGATGATGTTGAGCCAGTAGGGATCCTTGGCCAGGAACACCAGGGGCGCGCCGGCCAGGGCCATCAGGGCCAGGTAGCGGCCGAGCGCGGTGCCCCCGGACTGCAGACCCGAGACCTCGGGTGCCACCTGGGGCGGCGGGGATTGACGATCAGTTTTGTTCACGGAAACCCACCTCCTCAGCGCCCACCTGCCCCAGCAGGCCAGCCGGACGAATGATCAGAACCACCAGAAAGATCAGGAACCAAATCGCATGGCGCAGGGCCGGGTCGATGTAGTAGCCGGCCAGAGCCTCGACCACGCCCACGATCAGCCCGCCCAGGTAAGCGCCCCAGACACTGCCCAGGCCGCCGAGCACCACCACAGCAAAAGCCGCCAGGATGAAGTTGCCGCCGACGCCGGGGGTGATGGAGTAGATCGGCGTAAGCATCACACCGGCCAAGCCGGCCAGCGCAGAGCCGATGCCAAAGGTCATGAGAAAGGTCTTTTCCACATTGATGCCCACGGTGCGCGCGGCGCGCTTGTCCTGGGTCACAGCGCGCACCGACTTGCCCACCATGGTGCGGGTCAGCCAGAAATGCAGGCCTATGGTGATGGCGGTGGTGATCACGAAGGTCAGCAAGCGCACCGTGCCGATCTTGATGTCGCCCATCTCGATCACCTGGGCGCCGAAGTCGCCACCCACGCTGCGCGCCTCGCCCCGGGTAAAGGCCAGCATGATGTTCTGGAACAGCATCAAGAGGCCAAAGGTGGCAAAGATCTGCATGTTCGACTCGTTGTGCAGCGGCTGTATCACCAGGCGCTGGATCAGCACCCCCAGCAAGCCCACCGCCGGCGCCACGATGAACACCGAGAGGTAGGGGCTCAGCCCGAGGATGTTGTAAGCGTAGTAGCCCCCGTACATGCCGAACATCACCAACTCGCCCTGGGCGAAGTTGACGATGCGCACGGTGCCAAAGATCAGGTTCAGGCCCACGCTGACGAGGCCGTAGACGCCTCCGAGCAGCAGGCCGATCACCAGCACGTTCAATAGTTGGTCCATGGTCTCCTCATTGGTTGTCGTCCAGCTTGTCAAACACCTCACGCATGCCGGCCACGCGCTGGCGCACGCCGACCATCATCAAATCCCATTCCACGCCCGCCGTCACAAAGCGCGCGCCCATGCCGACGACCTGGCGCACCAGGGCCGGCGTATGCGCCAGGCCACCGGCGCCGGCCACCTTGCCGTGGCGCTGGCAGGCCCGGATGACGCGCTCGTGGCAAGCCATCACCTCCGGGTGCCCGTATTCAGCGGGCCGACCGAGGGCGTCGCACAAATCCACCGTGCCGATGTGCAGGATGTCCACACCGGGCACGGCGGCAATTTCGTCGGCCCGCGCCACCGCCTCGGGCGACTCGAGCATCACCACCACGGTGGTGGCGGCATTGAAGGCCTGGCGCAGCGCACGCGCGTCGCTGCCGGGGCGGTAGCCCACATGCGGCCAGTTACCCGCGGCCGAACGCTCGCCCTCGGGCGCGAACTTGCAGGCGCGCACCACCGCGCGGGCCTGCTCAGCGTTTTCCACATGCGGCGCGATGATGCCCAGGGCACCAGCGTCGAGCAGGCGGTTGGCGTAATGACCGTCCAGGCTGGGCACGCGCACCAGCGGGGTAACGCCCGCATACAGCGCCGTGACGCAGACCTGCGCGGCGGCATGCTCAGGAATCACCGAATGCTCCAGGTCCAGGCTGATGGCGTCGCAGCCGCAGCTGCGCGCGGCCAGCGCAATGTCCACGCTGGCGACCTTCTGTACGATCATCGCCACGCCCAGACCGCCAGCAGCCAAGGTCAGCGCCAGCGGATTGCGCAACAAGGGGAAGTCGCTCATGCCTGCACTCCTTCGGACCTGGCTGCAGGCGCCAGAATCAGATCAGGCGCCGTCACTGCTTGCCCGTGCTGCCAACGCGCCAGATTGCCAAAAGCGTGGCGGGCCACATGGACGACGTTGTCAAACACGCCACCGCCGGCATGCGGCGTCACCACCACCTGCTCCAGCGCCAGCAAGGGGTTGTTCGGGGCCGGTGGCTCGGGGTCGAAGGCGTCCAGGCCGGCACCGCGCAAGTGCCCGTACTGCAAGGCCGCGCACAAGGCGGCCTCGTCGATCAGGCCGCCGCGCGAGGTGTTGATCAGGATCGCTCCGGCTTTCATGCGCGCGAGCGCTTCTGCGTTGATCGCATGGCGCGTTGCTTCGGTCAGCGGCGCGTGCAGGCTGAGGATGTCGCTGGTGGCCAGCAACTCGTCCAAGCCGACGCGGCGCGCACGCAGCCTGGCTTCGGTCTCGGGCGGTGCGGCCTGCAGGTCGTGGTAGAGGATCTGCACCTCAAAGCCCTGCAGCAGCTGCGCCAGGCGCTGGCCGATCTGACCAAAGCCGTACAGACCCACGGTCTTACCCTGAATCTGGAAACAGGTCTCGCGCATCTCGGGCGTGGGCCAGAGCCCTTGCCGGATGGCGCGGTTCACATAGGGGATGCGGCGGTACACCGCCAGCATCAAGGCCAGGGCCATTTCGGCCACCGGCTGGCTGTTGGCACCGGCGGTGATCGCCAGGCCTATGCCCCGGCGGCGCAGGGCCGCCAGGTCGATGACGTCTATGCCTATGCCCCATTTGTGCACCCAGCGCACACCCGGCGCTGCCGCCAGCAGCGCCTCGTCCACCCGGGCAAAGCCGGGCAGCAAGGCCTGGGCTCCGGCGGCCAGTGCCTGCTGGTGCGCCGCGTCGTAGGACTGTGCAAAGCGCAGCTGCCAGCCAGCAGGCGCAGCGCTCTGCACCTCGCGGCGCACCGCCTCGGCCCAGACGTCCAGACAGGCGACCACCAGGCTCATGCCGGGCTCCGTGCGGCGTGGATGCACATGCAGGGCATGGCGCTCAGGGACGCGTCAGCGGCCTGATGCCTACGCCCGGCAAGGCCGCGTTCTGCGGGAACACGGTCACCATCTTGCCGCCTTGCCACTGCGAGGCCGTAAACCAGGCGCGGGTGTTTTGCATGTTCTTGTCGAACTTGGCGCCAAAGCCCGAGGGGTAGCTGCTCTCGGCCTTATCCAGGGCGGCGGCGGCCGCACGCACCTTCTCAGGATCGAGGCTGCCAGCGGCCTTGACGGCCTCGGCCATGATCATCGCGCCCGAATAGGCCGCCATGCCTTGCGGCGCGATCGGGTCGGCCTTGTACTTGGCACGGTAGGCCGCAAGATACGCGCCCTGGCCGGGACCGAAGGTCTCGGTGATGTCGTGGCGCGGATAGCCGATCACCAAAATGCCTTCGAGGTAGCCGGCGCCGATGGCTTCGAGCGTCTCGGGCGTGTCGCCGGTGCCCACCATCAGAATCGCGCCGGGCTTGAAGCCCTGCTCCCGGATGGTGCGCAGCAGCAGGTTGCCGTCGGGCACGTAGCCGGTCTGCACCACCACATCGGGGGCAGCCTGCTTGGCGCGCAGCACCGAGTCGTTGAGGTCGATGGTGCGTGCCGGGTGCGCGCCCACGCCGACAACCTGGGCGCCCGCATCGGTGAGCAGCTTGCGCTGCACCTGGGCGATGCCGGTGCCGTAGATCGAGTCCTCGTGCTGGATCCAGACCTTCAAGCCCTTGATGTCCTTCTTGAGGTTGGGCGCGATCAGATTGCGGATCACGTTGACCGAGGTCACCGCAAACGCATTGCCATCGGGGCCGCTGCGGATGAAGTTGGGCAGGCCGCGCTCGGTGAGGTTGACCGCCACCGCATTGGTTTCCCAGTACAACTTGTTGTAGCGCATGGCCGCATCGCTGGCGGTCAGCGAGATGCCACTGATGTAGGTGCCCATGTACATGTCCACCTTGTCCTTGACCGCCAGCTGCTCGACCGTGGCAATGCCTTGCTGCGGGTTGGAGGCGTCACCGCGCACCAGCTCGACCTTCTTGCCCAGCAGGCCGCCGCTGGCGTTGATGCGATCGACCGCCAGCTCGTAGCCGCGGGTCACTTCGGTGCCGTACAGAGCCAAGGGGCCGCTGTAGGGGTTGATCGCACCGATCTTGATGTTTTGCGCGAGAGCTGGGCCACAGGCCAAGACCGCCGCGCCGAGCACAGCAGCGCCGGCCCATTGTTTGAATTTGCTCGAATACTTCATTGAAGTCTCCTTTTTACTTGCCAGTTGATTGACGACGTCCCTGCAAAACAAGCACCGTGTCCACGTCATAACGCGGTGCGATGAACCTCTTGCGTGTCCTTGAAAAAACCATTTCAGATCACTCCCAGCTCGCGGCCGACTGGCCAGTAGATGCCGGTGCCGGTGACACCGCCATCGACCGCCAGATCGGCGCCGGTGATGTAAGACGATTGCGGGCCCAGGAGGAAAAACATCACATCGGCCAATTGCTCGGGCTGGGCCATGTGCTCCAAGGCGATGATGCCTTTGAGCGTCTCCACCAAAGCCGGGTAGTTGCGCACCATCTCGGTATCGACCACGCCCGGGCAGATGCAGTTGACGCGGATGCCGCGGGGGCCGAGTTCCATCGCGGCGCTGCGAGTCAGGCCGCGCAAGGCCCATTTGCTGCAGCTGTAGGCGGCCGAGAAATAGCCGGTCATGCCGACGGTAGACGAGACGTTGACGATGGCGCCACCACGCTGCATCAGCGGCGCCATGGCGCGGATGCCCAAAAAGCTGCCAGTCAGGTTGGTATCCATCACCCTTTGCCAGTTCTCTAGCGTGGTCTGCGTCACCGGCGCGCGCGGCCCGGTGATGCCGGCGTTGTTGACCAGGCCCTGCAGCGGAAGACCGTCCTTGCGCAGCCGCTCGGCCAGTTCGGCCCAGACCTGCTCGCTGCCCACGTCGGCATGCACAGGCACCACCCGACCGGGTAGACCCTGCATCTGCTCATGCAGACGGACCCAAGCGGCGTCTTCAGGCGGCAGCGCGTCGAGCAGATAGACCGTGGCACCGGCTTGCGCCAACAGGCGGGCCACACAAGCGCCTTGCCCGCGCGCGCCGCCGGTGACCACCGCGGCCTTGCCATTCCAGTGCGCCAAAGACGGATCACTCATGACTGCTTCCTCACTCAGGCTTGATGCCGGCCGAATGGGCCACCGCGCGAAAGCGCTCTATTTCGCTGGTCTGAAAGCGGCGCATATCACCGGTGGCCAGATTCAGCGGGTCCGATCCAATCTTGCGGGTGAACTCCTTGGTGACCGGCAGCGCCATTACCTTCTGCACCGCCTCGACCAGCCGGTTGGTCACGGCCTCGGGGGTTTCGCTGCGCACCGTCAAGGTGGTCCAGGTGTAATTGACGTATTCAGGGTAGCCCAGTTCCTTGGCGGTCGGAATCTCGGGATAGTCCGGATGCCGGATATCGCCGGTCACGGCGAGCGCCCTGAGCTTGCCGGCCTTGACCTGCGGCATGGCCGCGATCAGGTCACTGACCGACCAATCGAGCTGGTTACCCAGCAGCCCCAGAAACACTTCGGGCGCACCCCGGTAGGGCACATTGACATGGCGGGTCTTGGTGACTGCGCCAAACCATTCGGCCGACAGGTGAAAGCCGGCGGTGTAGGTGCCGACATTGAGCTTCTTCTGACTGTCGCGGCCGGCCTGCACCAGATCGGCCAGGGTCTGCAGCCGGGGATTGGAGGCCGAGGAGACCAGCACCATCATGCCGCGGGTCAGGCCGCTGATGGGCTTGAGGTCTTTGAGTGCGTCGTAGGGGATGTCCTTAATGACCACCGGATTGACCGCCAGATGGGTGTTGGTGCCCAGGAACAGGGTGTAGCCGTCGGCCGGCGCCTGCTTGACCGCCATGGCCGCGATCACCCCATTGCCGCCAGCGCGGTTTTCCACCACCACCGCCTGGCCCAACACGCTGCTGAGCTGCTCGGCAAAGAAACGGCCCACGGTGTCAGAGCCACTGCCTGGCGAGGTCGGCACCACGATGCGCAGGCTGCGCGAGGGGAAGTTGTCCTGCGCGGCAGCCGGCGCCCAGACCAGCGCGACCAGTGTGGCTGCGGCCGTCAACTTTGCGATCCATTGTCTGAACATGGGCTGTCTCCTGGTCGGTTGCGGTGGGCTGTTTTTCTAAAATTTCATTCAGGCAGGCACAAAGCGCGGCAAGGCGAAGTCGCCTTCGCGCTCAATGCGCAGCGTCACCGGCTGGTCGATGCGCAGAGCATTGGGGTCGGCCAGGCCCACCACGTTGCTGATCAGACGCGGGCCTTCGGCCAGCTCGATGATGGCCACGTTGTAGGGCAGGCGGTTTTCGAAGGCCTTGTGATAGGCGATGTGGAACACCACCCAGCTGACCACCTTGGCTTGGCCGCTGGCCGCGACCCATTGCCACTGGTCGTGCAAGCAGGACGGGCATTCGGTGCGCGCGGGCAACCAGCCATGGCCGCAGCGGCTGCATTTTTGATAGGACAGCACGCCTTGCTGCAGGCTGTCCCAATAGGGCGCGGTCAAGTCGGTGCGGATGGGAAGAGGCAGGTCGATATCACTCATGGCTACTCCTCATTGCCCCAGGATGAGCGTGGAATGCGTGTGCATGATCCCGCCCTGATTGCTGACGATGCAGGTGCTCGCACCCGGGACCTGATTGACCGCCTCGCCCCGGATTTGGCGCACGCCCTCGATGACCATCTGCAGGCCAGGCATGCCGGTCTCCGACAGCAGACCACCGGCGGTATTGAGTGGCAGCTCACCACCGATTTCAAGGCGTCCGCCTTCGACGAAATGGCCGCCCTCGCCTTTCTTGCAAAAGCCGTAGTCCTCCAGCGTGATCAGGGGGACGATGGAAAAGCAGTCGTAGAGCTGGGCCACATCGATGTCCTTGGGCGCCAGGCCGGCCATCTTGAAGGCGGTCTGAGCCGATACGGCCGCCGCCGTGCCAGTGAGCACCGGCCTCTGCACCACCTCCCAAGAGGTTTGGCCCTGGCCAAAGCCAAGGATGGACACAGGCTTGCTGATCTGCAGCTGGCGGGCTCGCTCGGCCGACATCACCACCACCGCCGCGCCGCCGTCGGAGACCAGGCAGCAGTCGTCACGGGTCAGGGGCGCGACGATCAGCCGCGACTGGCGGTACTGCTCGAGCGTGAGCGGCTTGCGCAGCTGCGCATGGGGATTGGCCGCGCCGTGCTTGCGGCAGGCGGTGACGATGGCACCGAGCTGGTCACGGGTGGTGCCGAACTCGGCCATGTGGCGCTGAGCGATCATGGCGTAGCCCGAGGGCGTGCCGAACCAGCCGAACACATCGTCGTCGCCCCAGGACTTCTCGTAGGCATGGCGCGAACCGGTGGCTGGGTTATCAGCCAAGCAGACCAGCGCGACTTCGCACTGACCGGCCTCGATGGCCATGGCGGCGTAGCTGATCATGCTGATGTTGCTGGCCCCGCCGTGGTCATAGACGCCGCCGATGCGCGGCATCATGCCCATGGCCTCGGCCAGCTTTTGCGCGTACATCATCTCGAACTTGGAGGTCGGCGCCTTGACGAACAGGCCGTCGACCATGGATTTGTCGATGCCTGCATCGGCCAGGGCCTTGCGCGCTGCCTCGATGTTCATCGAGACCGTGCTGCGGCCCTCGAGCTTGCCGAAGGCGGTGTGACCCACCCCGGCGATGACGGCTTTTCCTCGCATCAGATCACCTCCTCATCGACAAGTTGCCGCAGTTGGCTGTCGGACAGACCCAGCCATTGCCCATAGACCTCGTGGTTGTCGCGACCGAGTTCGCCACTGGGGCGGATCGCCAGGGGCTCAGAGCCCTGAAAACGCAAGGGTGAGCGCATCAGGCAGACCCGTCCATACATGGGGTGCTCGACCCATTCGAGGGCGCCGCGCTCATGCATGTGCGCATCGTTGACCACCTCGTCGAGCTTGCGCACCGGCGCGCAGGGCACGCGGTGCTGCATGAGCAGGTCGAACAGGTGCTGCTTGGAATGCCGTGCGGTGAAGTCGCTGACCAGAGCGTCGATATCGTCCATGTGATCCACGCGCGACTTGAGGTCGGCATAGCGCGGATCGCTGAGCAGGTCCTCGCGGACCATGGCCTTGAGCAGCGATTTCCAATGGGTCTCGCCCACGCAGATGATGGCGATATGGCCGTCTTGCGTGGGGTAGACGTTGTAGGGCGACTCGGCCAGGCCGCCATGGCGGTTGCCGGTGCGCTCTGGCGCCTGGCCATCGGAGCCATAGTGCAGGCCGAGGTTGGAGGCCAGCGAAGCGTAGACCGCCTCTTGCATGGCCACTTCGACCAGTCGGCCCAGGCCGGTGCGCTCGCGCTCGAACAAGGCGGTCATGATGCCGGCATACAGGTGCGTGCCGCCGAAAAAGTCGGCCAGCGCCGGGCCGGCCTTGACCGGCGGCCGATCGGGAAAGCCGGTCACGCTCATGATGCCGGCCATGGCCTGCACGGTCAGGTCCATGGCCGGGTAGTTACGGTTGGGGCCAGAACGGCCATAGCCTGAACCTGCGCCGTAGACCAGCTTGGGGTTGACCCGGCTGAGCTCTTCGTAGCCCAGGCCGAGCCGGTCCATGGCGCCGGGCGCGAAGTTCTCCACCACCACATCGGCGCGCGCGACCATGGTCTTGAGCAGCTCGCGGCCGCGCTCGCTCTTGAGGTTGAGCGTGGCAAAAGACTTGTTGCTGTTGAGCATGGCAAAGGGCAAGGCAGCGCCACCGACCACGCTGCGCTTGCGCAAATGCTCACCGCCCTTGGCCTCGATCTTGATGACCCGCGCGCCGGCCATGGCCAACATGAAGCTGCAGTAGGGGCCGTTGTAGATCTGGCCCAGGTCAACGACGGTGACGCCGTCCAGGGGTAGGGGTCGGCTCATCTCAGCGGCCTTTGAACTGCGGCGGACGCTTTTCAGCAAAGGCGCGGGTGCCCTCACCCACGTCTTCGGTGTTTTGCAGCATGCGCCCGATCAGGCGTTCGAGGCGCAGGCCCGATTGCAGATCGAGGTCACGGCTGCGTATGGCCAATTCTTTGGCCGCTTGCACCGCCAGCGGCGCATTGGCGGCGATGCGACCGGCATATTCCATGGCGGTGGGCAACAACTGGTCCATAGGCACCACCTTGTTGACCAGTCCCCAGCGCTCGGCGGTGGCCGCGTTGAAGGTATCGCCGGTCAGCAAGATCTCCATGCCGATGGCATACGGCACCTGGTTCATGATCCGCTGCGTGCCGCCGTTGCCGGCGATCACGCCGCGCTTGACCTCGGCCAGGTTGAAGGTGGCATGGCTGGCCGCAATGCGGATGTCGGTCGCCAGCATCAGCGTGACGCCGCCGCCCAGGCAATAGCCGTTGATCGCACTGACCACTGGCTTCCAGACTTCCAGGCCGCGGTTGAGCAACTGGTCGGCCTGGGTCAGCCACATCTCCGACATCGGGGTCGGAGCCGTAATGAAGCTCTTGATGTCGGCGCCAGTGGTAAAGGATTTTTCACCCGCACCGGTGACCACCGCCACGCGAATGGCGGGGTCGTCGCGCACCCGGATCCAGGCATCGGACAGGCCCTTGTAATGATCAGCGTCCATGGCGTTCAGACGCTCAGGACGGTTGATGGTGATCAGGGCCACGCCCTCGTCGGATACGCTCAGATCGATGGACATATTCGCTTCCTTTTAGAAATCAGCCCTGGCGCAGCGCGCCAAGAATGTCGCGGGCCACCACCATGCGGTGCACCTCCGAAGGCCCTTCGCCGATGCGTTTGATGCGCATCTCGCGGTACCAGCGCTCGAGCGGGAGTTCCTGGGCCACGCCCATGCCACCCAGAATCTGTATGCAGCGGTCGACCACACGGCCAGCGGTTTCGGTGCCGTAGACCTTGGCGATGGAAGCGTCGACCTTGATGTTGCGGCCCATGTCGGCATTCCAGGCCGATTGATAGACCAGCAAGCGGGCGGCGCGCAGCTCGATTTCAGAGTCGGCGATCATCCATTGCACCGCCTGCTTGTCGGCCAGATGGCTGCCGAAGGTCTTGCGCTGGCGCGCCCAGTCGATGGCAATGTCCAGGGCCGCCTGGGCAATACCGATGGTGGCTGCCGCATAGGGCGGGCGGGCGTGGACCAGCCACTCTTCGGCAAAGGAAAAGCCCTTGCCTTCTTCGCCGAGACGGTCTTCGATCGGCACCTCGTAGTTGTCGAAATGCACCTCGTAGGGCGAATAGGAACGGATCACCGGGATCTTGGACAGACTGATGCCCGGCCGGCTCTTGTCGACCACGAAGCTGGTAATGCCGTCGCGGCCCTTGCTGTCGCCCACGCGGGCGAACACGATGCCCCACTTGGCCATGCCAGCGCCAGAGATCCAGATCTTGGTGCCGTTGATCACATAGCGATCGCTCTTGCGCTCGGCGCGGGTCTGGATGGAGCGGCCCGGGTCGGAGCCGCCCGAGGGCTCGCTGATGGCCACAAAGGCTTTGGTGCCATTGGCCACATCCTCACGCGCAAAGCGCTGCTGGTGCTCGGTGCCTTTCCAGATCACATTCGGGGGATCGAAGCCGAAAGCACCGCAGCCCGCGATGTAAGCACCCATGCGGCATTTGGCTGTTTCCTCGGCGGCCACGCATTGACCCAGCAGGCTCAGGCCGGCGCCGCCATGCTCGGCCGGTGTCTCGAACTGCCACAGACCCAGATCGCGCGCCTTCTTCTGCAGGGCTGCCAGCTGAGCGGGCGCCGGCTCGTAGGCGTCGTGTTCGAGCGTATCTTCAACCGGCTTAACCTCCTCCTGCATAAAGCGGCGGATGGTGCCCTGCAGCATCCTCAACTCCTCTGGCAGTTCCCAACTTCCCGAGCTGTCGTGTGTCATGTCTTTCCTGTTGATATGGTTGTATGGGGGGGGTTGTCGATCTCAGGCGGCCTGCTTCTGGCTGGCCAGTTGCTGGCGGCGCTGCTCACTGGCTGCGCGGTCGAGGGCGTAGACGGGGGTTCCCGCCGCGGGAGTGCTCTGGCTGGCAATGACCACGCCGTAGACCTGCTCGGCGGTCGCACGCGAGATGTAAGCACCGTTAAGGTCCCGCTCGACCGCGTCGAGATCGCGCTCGAGCGGGTTGCCGTAGCCGCCGCCGCCGGGCGAATTGGCGCGCAGGGTGTCGCCCGTCTTGAGCGCGCGTTTGTCTTCCTTGCTGCGCATGGCCGGCGTCCAGGTCTTGCCCTCGGTCACGAACTCGACCTTGTTGGGCTGGCCCGATCCGCCACCGCGCACACCAAAAGGCGCGTGGTCAGCGCGGTCGCCGAGCACGGTGACCAGGCATTCATTCCAGGTGGTGAAGCTGTAGCTGGTGCCGCAGCCGCCGCGGTGCCAACCGGCCCCGCCCGAGTCGTCGCGCACGCTGAAGTGGTTGAAACGAATCGGGAAGCGATGCTCTGACATTTCCAGCGACATGAAGTTGGCCATGGACTGAGGCGGTGTGCCGTTGATCAGTCCATCGCTGGCCTGGCTGGCGCCATAGCCGCCTGGGTAGGGGAAGACGCCCACGTAGTAGTTGCCACTCTTGGGGTGGGTGCCACTGATGGCGGTGACGCCTATGGTGCCAAAGAAGGCTGCTGGCGCCTTGTCGGGAATGGCCTGGGCCAGTGCGCCGAAGGTCACATCAATGGCCCGGCCCATGGGTTCGAGGTAGCCGCCGCAAGCGGTCGGGTACTCGGCCGAGAGCAAGGTGCGCGGCGGTAGGGTAAAGCTGATCGGGCGGAAGGTGCCACCGTTGACCGGCACATCCGGGAAGATGTGCTTGATGGCCACGTAACACGAGGACAGGGTGGTGTTGCGCGACATGTTCATCGGCCCAGTGGTGCTGGCACCGGTGCCGGTGAAATCGAAGTGCATTTCATCGCCCTTGACGGTGATGGCCAGCTTGACCGGCACCGGGCTATCGTTGATGCCGTCGTTGTCGAGGAAATCCTCGCAGCGGTAGGTGCCGTCAGGAATCTCTGCGATGTAGGAGCGCATCTGACGCTCGGAGTAGGCGATCATTTCGTTGAGGCACTCGGACAGCGTTTCTCGGCCGTAGCGCATCACCAAGGCCTCGATGCCCCGATGGCCGACAGCGAACACATTGACCATGGCCGAGAGGTCACCGGCGATTTCCTTGGGCAGGCGCACATTGGCTTTGAACATGGCCAGCAGGGCCTCGTTCAGACGCCCTTCTTCATAGAGCTTGACCGGCGGGATGACGATGCCTTCCTGGTGAATCTCAGTGGCCTTGGGGCCCCAGCCGCCGGGCACGTTGCCGCCTATGTCCATCCAGTGGCCGGTGGTGGCCAGCACCGCGAACAATTTGCCGTCGGCAAAAATGGGCGCTACCAGTTGCACATCTTGCAAATGACTGCCCCCGACATAGGTGTCATTCATGATCCAGATGTCGCCGGGCTTGAAGCCGCCTTGCTCGCGCGCCAAGCCAATGATGTGCTGTACCGCGAACTGCATGTAAGCCAGAAACACCGGCAGACCATAACGACCCTGGGCGATGGTCTCGCCGGTTTCCGGGTGGAAGATGCCATTGGCGCAATCGTTGGTTTCAGAAATGATGGGCGAGATGGCTGAGTGAATCAGTTGCAGATCCATCTCATCGGCGATTTGTTCAAGGCTGCCGCGCACCACGGCCAAGGTCACTGGATCCATTTACTTCACCTTCACCAAAAGATTGCTGTGGGAATCAACCACCAGGGTCATATCGGGCTCGACCACGGTGGTGGTGTCTTTCTGCTCGATGATGGCCGGGCCGTCGAAGTGCATGCCGGGCAGAAGGTCATCGCGCTGATAGACCGGTGTGTCGTACCAGCGCAGGAAGTGCGCCGGCCGCCGGCTCACCGGCTTGGGCGTCGCGCTGGAGGCCTGGGCCTGCGGCCGCGCAGCAGCTACGGTGCTGCGCGAGCCCACCGCCACGGTACGCAGGTTCACCATCACCACCGGGATGTCCTTGAGCGTGTTGCCAAACTGGCCGCGGTAGGTATCTATAAAAGCCTGCTCGAGCTCGGCATGGCTCATGCCGGGCTGGACCGGCACCCGCAAGGAGTGGATCTGGCCGGCGTAGGCCATGTCGGCAGCATGAGAGAGCACGACCGAGTCGACCGGTACCTGGCTGTCGCGGATCTGCTGCTGGGCCTGTTCGCGCTGACGCTCGAAGATGGCCGACAGGTCTGCTGCGGCTATCGCCTCCAGGCGCTTTTCCACCGTCTGCGAAATGTCGTAGCGCAGGTCGGCATAGGCGCAGCCCAGTGCGCAGAGCACACCCGGGTACTGCGGGACCAGCATGGTGCTCACGCCCACCTCGCGGATGAGGGCACCGCCGTGCAAGGGGCCAGCGCCGCCAAAGGCCACCAGCGCGAAGTCACGCGGATCCAGACCGCGCTCAATGGACATCAGCCGCATGCGGCCGGCCATGCGCTGATTGACCACCGCCAAAATCGCTTCGGCGGTCTGCTCCATGCCCAAGCCCAGTTTCTGGCCCAGATCGGCCACCGCCTTGCGCGCACCCTCGACGTTCAGGGTGCTGCCGTCGCCGTTCATGCGGCTTTCGGGATTGATGCGGCCGAGCACCACATTGGCATCGGTCACGGTCGGCTCGGTGCCGCCGCGGCGGTAGGCGACCGGGCCGGGCACCGCACCGGCGCTGCGCGGGCCGACCTGCAGCATGCCGCCGCGGTCGAGGTGGGCAATGCTGCCGCCGCCTGCGCCGATGGTGTGCACATCGATCATGGGCAGACGCAGCGGAATGCGAAAGTCCAGGTTGGTCAGCTCAGCCACCTCGGGCTTGCCGTTGATGATGACGGCCACATCAAAACTGGTGCCGCCCATGTCGCCGGTAATCACATGGCTAAAGCCCGATTCGGCGGCGATCAGCGCAGCAGCGGTGACACCTGCAGCCGGGCCGGAGCGCACGATGTAGGCCGAACGCTGGCCCAACTGGCGCAGCGGTGCCACGCCGCCGTTGGACTGCATGATGGCCACTTCACGCTCATAGCCCCAGCCTTTGAGCTTTTCAGCCAGATTCTTGGCGTAGCGCGCCACCAGGGGCTGCAAAAAGCCTTGGACCACCGCCGTACTGGTGCGCTCGAACTCGTAATACTCGCGCACCACCGAGGTGGCGGTGACCAGTTCCCAGGCCGGATTGATTTGCGCCAGGATGTCGCGCGCACGCTCTTCGTGGCTGGTGTTGGCATAGGCGTGCATGAAGGCGATCACCACCGACTCGACCTTGCGCGCCTGCAATTCCTGAGCGATGGCGCGCAGGCCCGCCTCGTCCAGCGGCTGCAGAACACGGCCTTCGTAGTCGACCCGTTCGTCCACCTCAAAACGCAGCTCACGTGGAACCAGGGGCTCGTGCACGCCCTCTAGGCCGTACATCTTCGGCCGATCGCGCCGGCCCAGCTCGATCACATCGCGAAAGCCACGGGTGGTGATCAAGGCGCAGCGCGCGCCCTTGCGCTCGATCACCGCATTGGTGGCTATGGTGGTACCGTGCAAGATGGCGTCTAGCTCGTTGGGACTCAGGCCAGCGGCCTGCAGGGCATTGAGCAGACCCACCGAGGGGTCATGCGGGGTGGATGGCACCTTGAGAATTTGGTGCGGCTTGCCGTCGCTTCCCGAGAAATACAGGTCGGTGAAGGTTCCACCAACGTCTATGCCTACGGTTCCTGTCATCTGCTTACTCCTGTCTGGGTCTCAGGCGCCTAGCCTGCTGGGTTTGTTCTGATGCCCGCGCGCGGCGCTGGCCGATTGGATTTGTTGCAGCCAGGCGCAGGCGCTGGCCATCCCATCGGCCGCCTGCGGCAAGCGGGCTGCGTGTTTGAGAAAGCCATGGTTGAGCCCCTGCGCACAGTGCGCCTGTACAGGCACCTGGGCTTGCTCGAGTCGCTCTGCAAAGGCCAGGCCCTCGTCGCACAGCACGTCATATTCGGCCGTCATCAACCAGGTGGTGGGCATGCCGCGCAAATCAGCCGCGCGCAAAGGACTGGCGTGAGGGTTCGTCGCCAGTGCGGGGTCTTGGAGATAGTGCGTCCAGAACCAGGCCATACCCTGCGCGCTCAGGCCGTAACCCTGCGCGTAGTGCTGGTAAGAGGGCCAATGCGCATTGGGATGGTCAGTCACCGGGTACCACAGCACCAGCGCCTGTGCCTCGGGCCCGCCCTCATCGCGCAGGCGCAGCGCAGTGACGGCGGCTAGGCAGGCGCCAGCGCTGTCACCGGCCAGGCTCAGGGCGGCGCCATCGGCGCCCAGGTCTGCGGCCATGGCGACCAGCTCCCGGGTGGCGGCCAGGCAGTCGTCGGGCCCGGCGGGAAAGGGGTGCTCTGGTGCCAGCCTATAGTCGACCGAGGCCACCACCGTGCCCGAGCCCAGGGCCAGACGCCGGCAGATCTCGTCGTGGGTATCAAGGTCCAGGCAGCAAAAGCCACTGCCGTGAAAAAACACCGTCAGGGGCAAGGGCGCTTTGTCCGACGCGGGTGTGTAGAGGCGCACAGTTAAAGGGCCGGCCGGGCCACGCACCTGAAGATCGCGCACCTGAGCCAGCTCGATGACGCTCTGGCGCGCGTAGGCCTTCTTCATTTGCGCGCGCGCCTGCTCTATCGGCAGCTGGTGATAGGGCAACACCCCCGCGCTGGAGGCGGCCGACAGTTCGGCGGCGATGAAGGGATGCAGGGGCATGGGAGACCGCTCAGTGGTGCCGCAGCCTTATTGCGGCTGCACGCCAATGGAGGTAAGCAGGCGCTTCATGCGATCGACTTCAGAGCGCACAAACCCACCGAACTCTGCCGGGCCCATCCAGTAGGGGTCGGCGCCGATCTGGCCCAGGCGCTGCGCAATCTCAGGGCTTTTGACCAGCCGCTCGAGTTCTTCCGCCACCTTCCGGGTGATGGGCTCAGGTGTAGCGGCCGGCGCGAACAGACCAATCCAGCCCACAAAGTTGAAGTCGGCAATGCCCGCCTCCACCAGGCTGGGCAGATCTGGGGCCTGGGCACTGCGCCCGCCCATGCTGACCACGCCCAGGGCCCGAACCGCCCCGGATTTGACATGGGCCATGCTCGAACTGATGTCCGGAAACATCACTTGAACCCGGCCCGCGATCACATCGGTCAGGCCCAGGGGATTGCTTTGGTAGGGTACGCGCAGCATCTCAGCACCGGCCCGACGTGCAAACATTTCGCCCATCATCAGGCTGGAAGTGTTGCCAGCAGCAAAGGTCACGACCTTGGGATTGGCCTTGACATAGGCCAGCAACTCGGCCGGCGTGCGCGCAGGCACCGAGGGGTGCACCACCAAAAAGCTGGAAAAGGTGGCGATCAGACCGACCGGGGCGAAATCCTTGACCGGGTCATAGCCCAGCTTGGCCACCAAGCCAGGATTGACGCCATGCGTCCCGCTGGTCCCCAACAGCAAGGTCAAGCCGTCCGGGTTGGCTCGGGCCACCGCCATGGTGGCGATGGCGCCGTTGGCACCAGGACGGTTTTCCACCACCACCGACTGCTTGAGGGCCGTGCTCAGGTGCTGGGCCATCAGACGGGTGGCCAGGTCCGAGCCGCTGCCCGGGCCGAAGGGCACCACGATCTTTACCGGCCCGCTCGGATAAGTTGCCGGTGCGCCCTGGCCCCAAGCCGGACTTAATACAGCCGTCGACAACAACAGGGCTGCCCATGCCCGGCGCCCCATTGCACCGCGCTGGCTTCGTCCGAAGGCGGCCAGGCCGCCCCGTTTGCTCTCATGACGCATCACTACTCCTCCCACCCTTGCGGGTCCCCGCGTTCCTTGCAGGGCTATGGCCAAACGCCATGCCCCTGACGGCCCCCGCTTTGATGCGGGATGTCCGTTGGCTTATTCCAAATTCTTTCTGCTTGCGCTACCCGGGCGATTCAGACGCTGGGCCGCTGCCTCTTTGCTTCTCTTGTCGACCGCCTCAACATAAGCACCCACATGGCGGCCCATGCGCCGCCATGCGGCATCTCCGTCTCGCTGCTCGATCGCGTCCATCACCCTTTGGTGGGCCTGAACCACGGCCTGGCGCACCTCAGGCGAGTTAAAACCCCGCAGATCGGTGGCCTCGTAGACTGCCTGCGAAATGGCCTGGGTGAAGGCAATCAGTAATTCGTTGTGGCTGGCTCGGACCAGGCTCACATGCCACTGCAAGTTGGCCTGCAAAAAAGCGGGCACATCGGCAATGCATTCCTGAATATGGCGGTGGCGCTCCAGGAGACCGGCCCAGTCCTCGTCCGTGTGGTGCAAAGCGGCCAGGCGGGCGGACTGCGGCTCAATGGCCTCACGGGCTTGCAGCACTGACTCAAATCGTATGCCTTGGCCGCGGATAAAGGTCTGAATGGAGCGCTGAACCGTTTCGGTACGCGGACGCATGACTTCGGTGCCGCCGTTGCGCCCCATGCGCGTCATCACCAGACCTTCGACCTCCAGGATGAGCAGGGCCTCACGCACCGTCGCGCGGGACAGGCCAGACTGCAGCGCCAGCTCGCGCTCGCTGGGCAGAGATACCCCAACGCCCAATTGCCCGTCGAGAATCTGCTCACGCAGGACATCGGCCAGCACGTCTGCGGCCTTGGGAATGTCGATGGGGGTCAGATCCAGCATGATGGGCTATGCGAAAACAGCCACATCATATTTGGCCCAACGTTGATTTGGTCAGACCATATCGAGAATTTTGCCGGGGTTTTCCCTCAATCTCACCAATTTAGGCGTATGGACGGCTTCATATCGTCGCCCAAATTGACTTGGAGCAACTTTTCCCGCGATTTTTTAGAGGGGGTGACGGAAGAGTCCGCACCGGAGAGATGCCGAATCGGCGGAAAGGCTCAGACCGAGGGCATGCCGCTTGGACCGACTTCATTGACGCGGTGAACATAAGCGCCGACATGACGGGCCATACGCCGCCAAGCCGCGTCTGCGTCGCCGGCCTGTATCGCATCCATCACGCTTTGGTGCGCTCGCGCGACCGTTTTGCGGATTTCAGGCGGGCTAAATTCCTGCAAATCCGTGGCCTGGTAGACGGTTTGCGCAAAAGCACCGACAAAGGCGCTGAGCAATTCGTTGTGGCCAGCGAGCACCACGCTGACATGCCAGTCGAGGTTAGCGCGCAAAAAAGCGGCTACGTCGTCGATCTGCTGGACCAAGCGCTGGTGGCACTCATTGAGTTTTGCTAAATCCTGCTCGGTTCGGTGCAGAGCAGCCAGGCGGGCGGCATGGGGCTCTATCGCTTCGCGCACCTCCAGCACCGATGCCAACCTGATGTTTTGGCCGCGGATAAAAATTCCGATGGTGCGCTCGATGGTGGCCAGGCTCGGTCTGATCACCTCGGAGCCGCCGTTGCGGCCAGTGCGGGTAGCGATCAGCCCTTCCACCTCCAGGATGCGCAGAGCTTCGCGCACAGAGGCCCGTGACAATCCGGCCCGCTCGGCCAGATCGCGCTCGTTCGGAAGGATAGCGCCGACACGCAAGCGGCCATCCAAAATCTGTTCTCGCAGACTATCGGCGAGAACATCGGCGGCCTTTGGGACCTGAATCGGACTGAGTGTGAGCATGCCTAAAGATAAGCCAGCCACGATTGTATTAGATCCTCGATAAATCAAGGATGAATGGTGCTGACAGAAGATGAGGAACGAATGTGAAGCCTGAAAAACAAAACGCCCAACCTGTTCTTTCGAAGAGGCTGGGCGCGTTGCAGGCTGTAAGAGCCTGACAATGTCCTACTTTCACACGGGAATCCGCACTATCATCGGCGCTAAGTCGTTTCACTGTCCTGTTCGGGATGGGAAGGAGTGGTACCAACTTGCTATGGTCATCAGGCATAAAGGGTCGGTGACCTGCCCGTAAGCAGACCACCAAGATTCATAGAGTTGTATCAACGGTATTTAGAGACGACGCGCACACAGCACATCTTATTGATTGCGTCACTTGGCATAACAACCCCGATGGCATTCGAGAACCATCAAAGTTATAGGGTCAAGCCGCACGAGCAATTAGTATCAGTTAGCTTAACGCATTACTGCGCTTCCACACCTGACCTATCAACGTCCTGGTCTTGAACGACTCTTTAGGGGGCTCAAGGCC
>Ga0164292_10000534_pt1 | contig 29944 bp, 27 predicted proteins | sample GEODES117metaG_FD_111486 | JGI IMG/M metagenome (GOLD analysis project Ga0164292, IMG submission 111486) | Eutrophic lake water microbial communities from Lake Mendota, Wisconsin, USA - GEODES117 metaG | ecosystem: Environmental > Aquatic > Freshwater > Lake | place: USA: Lake Mendota...
TCTGAATCCATACTCCACCAGAACGCTTTTGCGGGAGCGATCCCCTGCATACATGCCGCCAATCTGGGGAACCGTGGCATGGGACTCGTCGATGACCAGCAGGTGATCTTTCGGTAGAAAGTCCATGAGCGTGTAGGGCCGAGACCCCGGCGGGCGTCCGGTGAGATGCCTCGAGTAGTTTTCTATGCCGTTGCAGAATCCCATTTCCTGCATCATTTCCAGATCAAACTCGGTTCTCATGCGGATGCGCTGGGCCTCGATAAATTTGTTTTGGCGTTCGAACTCTGCAACCCGCTCCTCCAACTCCCCTCGGATTCCGGCCATGGCCGTCCGGAGTTTTTCGTGGGGCATGACAAATTGCTTTGCCGGAAAAAGCGTGAACGTCTTGAGTGTGGCACTGGCATGACCGGTCAACGGGTCAAACACGGTGATCCGGTCGATTTCATCACCAAAAAACTCAACCCTGACAGCCTCGTCATCATTTTGAGCCGGATGAACCTCCACCACATCACCCCTGACACGGAACTTTCCTCGACCGAAGGCGATGTCGTTGCGCTCATAAAGCATCTCCACGATTTTTGAGAGAAATTCCTCGCGGGTGATTCGCTGTCCCGGCTGGATCGTCACGAGCATTTGCAAAAAATCTTCGGGGGATGCGAGTCCATAAATGCATGAAACGCTTGCCACGATAATTGTGTCTCGGCGTGTCAGCAGTGAACTCACCGTTGAGAGTCTGAGGCGCTCGATCTCCTCGTTGATCGAGGAGTCTTTTTCAATATATGTGTCCGAACGAGGTATATAGGCTTCTGGCTGATAATAGTCGAAATAACTGACAAAATACTCCACAGCGTTGTGCGGGAAGAACTGCTTGAATTCGCTGTAGAGCTGCGCGGCCAAAGTCTTGTTGTGTGACATTATGAGCGTTGGACGCCCAAGTTCCTTGATGATGTTCGCCGTGGTGAATGTCTTTCCGGATCCCGTCACGCCGAGAAGCGTTTGGTGTCGATTTCCTGCGGAAAGTGACCGTGTCAGGTCTGCGATCGCCCGAGCTTGATCACCCTGTGGACCATATTTCGACTCCAATTCGAACAGCATAGCCGACTAGTATCCCCCTGCATGCGAGGGAACGCAACATGTGCCTTGGAAAATCCGTGCGCAGTTTGGCGTTGCTTTTGACTTTAGCGTTTGGCTCATAGATGATGAACTTATTATGTCAGCGCATCAAGACATGCCGCTTTCCTCCACCCTTTGGAGTCCTCGTACCTGCTCAGCATGATCGGCTTGGTCGCCCATGCCGAAAAACCTGACGCCGCCGGAGTGGTGCGCGAGATGGTTTCTGAACTCGAGCGCAACGAGCTTGCTTTCCTTCTGCACAAAAACACCGCGCCGCTCGCGGGCATGGAATCCGACCTTGATGAGACCTCGCTTGCCGAGCAATGTGGTCTTCTTGTTGTGATCGGCGGCGATGGAACAATTCTCCGCGTTGTTCAGAGAATAAAATCTGCTCTGCCTGTCGTTTTCGGAATCAATATAGGCACGCTCGGATTTCTGACATGCTTAGGCTCTAATGAAATTCGACGCGCTGCTGAGTGCATTGCCAAGGCCGATTACGCACTGAGCCGGCGCGCCCTTCTTAAGGCTGTCCTTACAAAGACATCGGGAAATGTGAGCACGCTCTTTGCGCTGAACGATGTGGTCGTGAGCCGCGGCGAGCGCTCCCAACTCGTTCAAATGCGCGTTACTTTGGGTGGCCTTCCACTCACCGATTACAATGCCGATGGCCTCGTCGTTGCTACACCGACCGGCTCCACCGCCTATTCGCTTTCGGCGGGCGGACCGATCCTCATGCCTGACTCGGGGGGATTTGTCATCACCCCTATCTGCCCGCATGTTCTCACGAACCGTTCGGTCGTGATTAGCGACACTTCTGTCGTCGAAATCCAAGTTGCGAAGCCCGGGCAGGTAGCTTTCGTTTCCGTTGATGCTCAGAGCTGGTTTCCGATATCCGGCGGCGACTTGCTCCGCCTTGAAAAAAGCGAGCGTATCCTCCCGCTGGCTATGCTTCCTGAAAGGCCATTCACCGAAGTTCTCCGCCGCAAACTCAAATGGACTGGTAGCAATATATGATCTCCATCCGCCAAATCTTACAACCTGGCCACGTTAACCTTTCCCTCTCGTCAAAAGAAATCGATTCCGCCGTAGGCGAAGTGCTGGCTTCACTCAGTGGGGATATCCGCATTTTTCAATGGAATGCCCTTAAGGAATCCGTTATGCAGCGAAATGCCCCAGCAATTGATGCCGAAGGCTGCGGAATCGTCATTGCCCACGGAAGGACGGATGCCGTCGGATCTCTTGTTATGGCAGCTGGCCGTTCAAATGAAGGCTTCCCCTCCAAGGACACAAAAGAAAATATCCGGCTCGTTTTTGTTGTTAGCATTCCTTCTGCGCTCAATAATGAATATCTTCGCGTTGTAGGAACCATCGCTCGGCTCTGCAGCAAAACGGCTCTTGTTCAGAAATTGCTATCCGCGACAAGCCCAAGCACCTTTATTGATATTCTCTGCTCTGGCGAGGCAACATTGTAGTTTAGCTTATCGACCGTGATAATGACTTCTCACGCTAAGCGCGGATCGCGCAAAGATAAGATGAGGTATTTTGCGTGGCCCGCATTTCCATTGCAGAAGATGATTTTAAGTGAGGGAGCAGTGACTTTGCAGGCGTTATCTGTTAGGAAAGGCTGCGTCAAATGGAATATTGGCATTGGAGATTCTTCAGTGAGTCGATACTGAGAAAGGCTGATGGCAGATCTGAGTCTCCTAGAAGAAAAATGAAGCCAGCAGGGCCTTTAATGTTTTAGTGTAGCTCCAAGTACAACGCGGAATCCGAAGCTTGAATACCTTGTGTCAGGGCGTCCTAAGTCATTACGAAAAGAAGATTTCATACGATCCTGATAGCCATTGAACCAAGAGGCTCCGCGAAGCACGCGAGAATCCTGTGAACGGTCTGTGAAATCTTGGCACCACTCCCAAACATTTCCGCCCAGGTCATAGATTCCAAATTTGTTAGCAGCAAAACTGCCAACAGGTGAGGTGAACTCGTATCCATCGATTCCCAGTTCCTGCGAGTAATTACCCGCATCTTTCGGTGGAGGCCAACTTGTTCCCCATGGGTAGCCATCGAGTTCCCCGCTGCGCTGGTCTGGGCGTGTTCCTTCTTCATGGGGCAAGCCGACGGCTGCACTCCACTCAAGATCGCCCGGTAGACGGAAAATAGCCCCCTCTGGAAGACGGCCGGCTGCACGTTCGTTCTCTGTGAGCCATTCGCAGAAGTCGGCCGCTTCCTTCCATGTTACACTCACGATAGGATGCTCCGGCCCTGAACCTGAGCACTGGTCAGGTATGGCTACACCTTTTTCTGAGGCGTAAGCCTCAAAGTCCCTCACACGTGTGGGCCAAATGCACACAAGCGTCGAAAACCTTGGAATGGGCACGAAAGGCATTCCAAGGCTGTTGATGAAGGGGGAGTCCACCGAAGTGGAACTGAGTGATGGTAGCTGGCTCATGAATTTGTTCTAGATGAACGCTATATTACCCTATCGGTGCGTCTGATGGCGATGCTTTTTTTGGCAGGCGAGGACATTCAAGTTCTGCTTTTCATGAGGATTGCGACTTGACGCCGCACGGCGTCGGGGGTTTAATTTCAAATGCTTATTCTTTAAATAATTCAACAATGCCTCAACAACTTATATCAACAGCAACTTGCTCTGTAGCCGTTCTCCTCGGCCTTTGGTTCCTTGTGTCAAATTGGAGCAACCAGAGCCTTCAGCGAGGCCTCCAAAATCAGCAGGATGAAATTCAAGCCCGCCAGCTCTCAATCCAAAGCCAACAGCAGCAGTTGCAGGCCCAGCAACAACTCATCGATTCCGCATCCCAACTCGCAAACCAAGTCGGGCCTTCGGTGATTCGCGATCTCATGTCCCTGCAGCTCCAGAATAAAAACCAAAAGATCGCCACACTTCTCAAAAAATACGGCATCGAAGCCAAAGCAAACTAGCCCCCCGCAAAAAAGACCATGGAAGATTACAACATCGAAGATTTTAACTTGAAGAGCAGTGGTCCTGAAAACGTCCACCTTCCTCTTGCCCTATTAGCACTTGCCTTCTCGATTTTTCTTTTCGCTCAAATTAGCAGTCTTGGTCAAAACGGCCGCAGCATGAAATGGCAAGCCGAAAATCTGGATCGCCAGATCGGATCACTGGTCGAATCGGAAAAAAATTTGGGCAATCTCGTCAAACAACGCGAGTCCCTCGTCGAGCAATCCCAGCAGGTTCAAGCCCGCTACACTGAGATGCTCACCGATCTCATCAAACTCGCCGAGACGGATGCCGACGCCCGTGCAGTTGTGGACAAGTATAAAATCCAGCGCCAGCAAAACCAACAACCAGCCCCCGCTGCCGGTGCGACTTCCCAGCCCACTCCCTGATCCCGCCTCGTACGGTCTGGAATGAAAACGCTGCTACTCACCGGCGCAACCGGTTTTGTGGGCAGCAATATGCTCGTTCAGGAAGTGCAGAATCGCACACGCATTTTGGCTCCTGTCCGGAATGCAGAAAAACTCCGCCGGCAGCTCAGCACTGAAGGCATTTCCGACGCGGATGTCGTCGCGCTGGACGCCGATCCATCCACTTGGGGCAACATTCGACCCACCCACGCATTGCTCTCTGCTGGAGTTCTTTTTGCAAGGAGTCGCGAAGAATACCAAAGTGTCAACGTCGATTGGACACTGAGTGTTCTTGCGGCGCTTCCTGCTGATTGCAAGATCGTCGTACTCTCCTCCCAAGCCGCAGGCGGTCCCACCCCTTCCGGAACCCATGCTCGCACCGAGGAGGACGCCGACTCTCCCATAACACTTTACGGAAAATCCAAACTCGAACTCGAAAACGCCATTCGCTATTCTCATGCTGGGCGCCCCATCACTATCCTCCGACCACCCATGGTTCTCGGCGCGCGCGACACCGCCACGCTTCCGCTTTTCAAGATGGCAGCAGGCCTTGTCAGACCAAAGCCCGGCCTAGTAAAAAAGGAATACAGCTTCATCGCCGTTGAGGACCTCCTTGAAGCTGTAAACATCTCTTGGGAAATCAGCAACTCAGGTCCTTTTTACATCGCCTCCGACCATACAATCACCGACTGCGAGCTCATCAATGCGGCAGCTCTGACTACAAATGGATGTGGCGTCACCATTCCCGTGCCTCAGGTCATCATCAAATGTTTCTCCCTGATCGTGGATGCCTTTCCGAAACTCCGGGCATCCACTCCCAGCCTGACGCGAGACCGTGCCCGAGACATCTGGGCGGATCGCTGGGTGGTGGATTCCGCACGTTTTCGCCAGATAACTCGCTGGAAGAGCAGCCGCAGCTTGGAATACTCTCTGCAAAGCGCGCACGATTTCTACATGCGCGCCGGAATGCTGAAACGAAAATCCAAACAAAGTCCATGAGCTTGCCCGAAAAATCTCCATTGCCTCCGCGACGTGATAGGGACTTCGGTGATGCCGCAGTTTCCTCCCAGAAAACACAAATGAATATCCGCCCGCGTCGAGTTGATGACAACCCTGATCCGGGGCTCTTCGAAAATTCGAGCCAGCATTTGCGTAAAACCGGGCAGTCTCCACAATTCGAACCCTCCTCAAACGGGACCCTGCGCCGCAGGAGAACTCGGCAAGATTCCTCCCAGCGCATGGATGGGCCAAATCGGTCTCGGAATTTCAAAATTCTCGCCGCCGCTGCTCTACTGGCGATCTTCGCCGGATCAAACACACTCGTTGGTCGCTTCTTTTACAGGAGTGGCGTCTCAGAGGGCATCCAACGCGCTATCGACGCCAGAACCCCATTAAAAGAGGATGAATCATTTGCTCTCGTCACCGCCAATAAAGCCTTCGCCGCCCTGCTCAATATTCGTGGATCAAAGCCCGACCGCGCCTCCACGGAAATTATCACGCTTCTCTGCCTTCAAGCGCTCAGTGAAACGATGGATGAATACCTTCCTCTCTACCTCTCCCAGGGATACACGACATCGGAGGATTTCTGCGCTGCCTATGTCGCCATGCGCCTCGGTGATTTTGGAAAGGCTGCTGCCATTCTCCGGGCCACCGAGCCCACAATTCCATCCGACCTTTTCAACTATCTTATGAACGACCCCGTCATGCGGCGCTTTGCGAAGGAACCGCGAGTAATGGGCTTTTATGAAAAGTCTTGATGTCACGCCTCCGCCACATTCCCATCGCGGAGCATGAATCCAATCACCATCGACCAGCTTCTCGCCGCCCAGACATGGCGCTACGCCACTAAGCAATTCGACGCCTCCAAAACCATTCCCGCTCCAGTCTGGCAGGCGCTTGAGGACTCTCTCGTTCTCTCGCCATCGTCCTACGGACTCCAGCCTTGGCAGTTCTTTGTCGTCACAAATTCCAACCTCCGCGCGAAGCTGCGTCCGCATTCCTGGAACCAATCCCAGATCACCGACGCCTCGCATCTTGTCGTCTTCGCCATTCCTGAAAAAGTCGATGTTCCTTACATGGAAAAATACCTCGCCCGCATCGCAGAGGTTCGCGGAATCACACTCGAGTCGCTCGGTTTCTACCGCGACATGATGATGGCGGATGTCATCGCCGGCCCCCGCCAGGCCTGGGTCCGCGAGTGGGCCGCCCGCCAGGTTTATATCGCCCTCGGGAACTTTATGACCTCAGCCGCGCTTGTGGGCGTGGACACCTGTCCGCTCGAAGGCATCGACCCGCGCGAATACGACGCCATCCTCGATCTCCCTGCCAAGGGCTTCAACACCATCGTCGCCTGCGCTGCCGGCTACCGCTCCGCCGATGACAAATACGCCGGCCTTCCTAAAGTCCGCTTCGAGAAAAGTGACCTCGTTCGGCACCTGTAGCCACCTCCCGGTCCGGCCTTAATACCAGACGACCCACGTCACCTTCGAAATCCCGCCATGGCATGAAACAAACAAGTCTTGCCTATCGAGTATTACATTTGTAAAAATTCGTATTAATGAAACGCGCGGCGGCAAAAGTCAGTAGCAAAGTCCCTAATGGTGTGACCCGGATCAGCGTCTCGTTGCCTCGGGATCTTTCGATCGAGTTGGATGGCTTGGTAGTGCAGAGGGGCTTTGAGAGTCGATCACAAGCCCTCACATCGATGATCACGGAAAGCCTGATCGAGCACCGCAAGGACGCAGGCGACGCCGTCATGGCCGGCACAATCACTCTTTTCTACAGCCAGAGAAAAAATACCATCCTGTCCGACCTCGCTAGCCTCAAGCGCCGACACCTCGACGAAGTGATCGGCTCGCTGCAAGTGCAGCTCGAGGGCGACCACATTATGGAAGTCATCCTTGTTCAGGGCCCCGGTATGACTCTTCGCAAAATCTGCGATGTATTCGCGACCTGCAAGGGCGTGAAGGTCGGCAAGCTAACGCTCACCAGCACCATTATTCCTCCACTTCATCCCTTGAAAAAATGAACTACAGCGAATCCCTTCCCGGCGGCGGCATGTGGTCGATGCGCGTGCCCAGGCATCGGGCGATCCAAATCAAAGCCGGCGGCGCCGGGGCGAACCTCTCGACATTGTTTTTCAATGCAGCCAATCCGCTCGACCGTCTGAATGTCCCCGACACCCTCAAGGCTCTGCACACGGCGAAACTCACGCGCGGACATGTGTTGATGAGCGACATGGGGCATGCCATGGCCTCGATCGTGGAGGACTCGCTCGGGTGGCACGATCCGCTCGGCGGCCGCACGACGGCGGAAATTGTTAAAAGGTCGTTTGGCGAGGGATCCTACCAAGAGTTGCGAAACGATTTTCTTCGAAACGCCCACGACAATTTTTTAATCGAACTGGCCAAGCATGGCCTCGGACTCCGGGATATTGTGGCGAATGTGAATTTTTTCAGCAAGGTGACAGCGGACGATTCCGGCAGGTTGGAATACCATCCGGCCCATTGCCACGCAGGTGCCTGCGTCACGCTCCGGAGCGAGATCGATCTCTTGGTCGTTTTTTCAAATTCCCCGCATCCCATGCACCCCGCCGGCGAATATCCGAGGATTCCCGTGGAAATTTCGATATCGCGCTGCGAAGCCGCCGGACAGGATGATTTTTGCCGGAATTTTCGCCCCGAGTGTGGACGGGCGATGCAACTCAGCGAGCGTCTTTTTTTATGAGCACCTTGAACTATGTCGAGAGCCCGTTGAGCGAGGCGGATGCAGCTTTCAGCCAGATCATTCCCGCCGGGGACGGATGGATTCACAAAATCGCGGCCGGAGAGACGCTTCGCATCACCGACCTAGAGGGGAACCAGGCGGCGGATACTTTTTTCTTCGATGCGACCGACCTCGAGGAACGCTACGACGCCCAGGTCACGATCCGAGAGCAGGGCGGCATTTACCTCACGACCGGCACGGCGCTTCTCTCAAATCGGGGGAACACCATGCTGACGATCACCGCGGACACATGCGGCCGGCACGACACGCTCGGCGGCGCTTGCGCTGCGGAGAGCAACATGGTCCGCTATGCTTTGCGCAAACGATTCATGCACAATTGCCGCGATAGCTTCCTGCTTCAAATGGTGTTATCCGGCCTTCCCCTGACGAAGCGCGACCTGGCCCACAATATCAATTTTTTCATGAATGTGCCGGTCACCGCGGATGGCGGGCTGATGTTTGCAGATGGGGTTTCGGAGGCGGGAAAATATGTCGAAATGATCGCCGAGCGCGACGTGCACTGCCTCATTTCGAACTGCCCCCAGCTCAATAATCCGTGCAACGCTTACAATCCAACCCCGATCCGGGTGAGCATCTGGGAGGCTCGCCCGTGAAAAAGGTTTTGGTCGCGAACCGGGGTGAGATCGCCTGCCGGATCATCCGAACGCTGGATCGTTTGGGCATTGCCTCAGTGGCGGTTTACTCCGAGCCCGACAGTCAAGCCCGCCATGTGCACATGGCGGGAGAGTCAGTCTGTCTCGGCCCTGCACCCGCTGCCCAAAGTTATCTCCGTACGGATGCCATTCTCGACGCAGCGAAGCGCCTCGGAGTCGATGCCATTCATCCAGGATACGGATTTTTAAGCGAGAATTCGACATTTGCGGCGGCGTGTCGCGATTCAGGAATCCTGTTTGTGGGTCCCCGTCCGGAACACCTTGCCGACTTCGGCCTGAAACACATCGCCAGAGATCTTGCTCGTCGCGCCGGTGTTCCCATGCTCCCGGGAAGCGGCCTTGTGGAGGATGCCGGTGAAGCTCTTGTCGAGGCCAACCGGATCGGGTTTCCCGTGATGCTGAAAAGCACGGCGGGCGGAGGCGGAATCGGGCTCCAACTCTGCGCGGACGAGCGCGAGGTGCGGGAAAAATTCGCCGCCGTCACGCGCTTGGGCGAGGCAAATTTCAAAGAGGGCGGTGTCTATGTTGAAAAATATGTCGGCGTGGCCCGCCATATTGAGGTTCAGATTTTCGGTTTGGGCGACGGACGTGTGATCGTTCTCGGCGAGCGCGATTGTTCGGCACAGCGTCGAAACCAGAAAGTTATCGAGGAAACCCCCGCGCCTGGACTGGATGCGTCCACGCGATCCCGTTTGCACAAGGCGGCGCACGACTTGGCAGCTTCCGTGCAATACGCCTCAGCCGGCACGGTGGAGTTTCTTTTCGACGCTTCGGAAAACCAGTTTTACTTTTTGGAGGTCAATACACGCCTGCAGGTCGAGCATGGAGTCACCGAGGAGGTCTTCGGCATCGACCTCGTTGAGTGGATGCTCCGCCAAGCTGCAGGATCCTTCCCCGAAGACTGGATTCACAAGCTTCGAGAGCCGTCAGGACATTCCATCCAGGCGCGCCTCTACGCCGAGGATCCCTTCAAAAATTTCCAACCCTGCGCGGGCTTGCTCACCCAGGTGCATTTCCCGTCCGGCGTGCGCGTGGATGCCTGGGTGGTTTCGGGCACGGAAGTGACACCGTTTTACGATCCTCTTCTCGCTAAAATCATCGCCACCGCGCCGGACCGCGAGTCCGCCATCTGCAAGCTGGATGCGGCCTTGGCGGATACCCGCCTCGACGGCGTCGAGACGAATCAGTTTTATCTTCGTGGCATCTTGGCGGATGCGCGCTTCCGAAGTGGACAAGTGAGCACGGCTTTGCTGCGCGACCTTTCCATTCCGTCCCTCGCAATCGATGTCCTCGAGGGAGGCACTCAAACAACTGTGCAGGATTTCCCTGGCCGCCTCGGGCATTGGGCCGTGGGAGTTCCGCCATCCGGGCCGATGGATGACCGCTCGTTCAATCTGGCCAACCAAGCAGTCGGGAACATGCCCAACACAGCAGGCCTTGAAATCACCCTCTCCGGACCGACGCTTCGTTTCCGCTCGCCTGCTGTCTTCTGTCTCACCGGGGCTGAAATGGAGGCGACTCTTGACGGCTCTCCCGTGGCATTTTGGGAACCGGTTTCCGCAGCGGCAGGACAAACACTTCGAATTGGCCGCGCAGCGGGTGCCGGGGCACGCGCCTACCTGGCTGTTCGCGGGGGCTTCGATGTTCCGGAGTATCTTGGCAGTCGATCCACCTTCACTCTGGGAGGGTTTGGCGGTCATGGAGGACGGGCTCTGCGAGCGGGCGATGTTCTGCGCATCGCAGGCGGGCAATCTCTTCAAGAACCAGCCCCCGTTTTCGAAAGGCCGGAGTTCACGCGGGATTGGGAAATCGGTGTTCTCTACGGACCACACGGCGCTCCCGATTTTTTCACTGAAGAAGATGTCACCATGCTTTTCTCGACGACATGGGAAGTTCACTACAACTCCAGTCGCACCGGTGTGCGTCTCATCGGCCCAAGACCTCAGTGGGCCAGGAAGGACGGGGGCGAGGCGGGGTTGCACCCCTCGAATATCCACGACAATGCTTATGCAATCGGAGCACTCGATTTCACAGGGGACATGCCGATTTTTCTTGGCCCTGACGGTCCAAGCCTCGGTGGGTTCGTGTGTCCGGTTGTCGTCGCCAGAAAAGAGCTTTGGAAGCTGGGTCAGTTGAAGGCTGGCGACCGGGTGCGATTGAAGCGAACTGGAGTTTCCCAATCCGTCTCGAATCTCGATGAGGCCGTGCTCATGGATCTTCCCGCAACTGGGAGCCGACCGCGCGTGGTTTACCGTGGCGCAGGCGATGACTACCTTTTGATCGAATATGGTCCGCTCGAGTTGGATTTGAATTTGCGATTCCGCGTTCAAGCGCTTCTACACGCTCTCGAGAGTCAAACCATACCGGGCATTATCGACATCACGCCGGGCATCCGCTCGCTTCAGGTCCACTTCGATAGCACCATCCTGCCACTGGAAAGCCTGCTTCAGCAAATGCAGGCCCTGGAGGAAGCTCTCCCGGCTGTTGATGACATGGTCGTTCCAACACGCATCGTCCACCTTCCCCTTTCGTGGGAGGATGAGAGCACTCTGGAGGCGATTCGCATTTATATGAAATCGGTCCGGCCCGATGCCCCCTGGTGCCCGAGCAACATCGAATTCATCCGGCGCATCAACGGGCTTGAGAGTATCGATGAGGTCAAACGGATTGTGTTCGAAGCCAGCTATCTGGTCCTCGGTCTCGGCGATGTTTACCTGGGAGCCCCAGTGGCCACGCCACTCGATCCACGGCACCGCCTGGTCACCACCAAATACAATCCTGCCCGCACCTGGACACCGGAAAATGCCGTCGGCATCGGCGGCGCGTATCTCTGCGTTTACGGTATGGAGGGCCCGGGGGGATATCAGTTTGTCGGTCGCACGATTCAGATGTGGAACCGCTTTCATGCCACCAAGGAATTCACCCGTCCCTGGCTACTGCGATTCTTTGATCAAATCCGCTTTTATCCCGTCAGCCGCGAGGAATTACTTCAGATTCGCGAGGATTTTCCACATGGACGGTTTTCCCCGAGGATCGAGGAAAGCGAGTTTCGTCTCCGAGATTACAATGCCTTCCTCAAATCGATCGCCGACGAATGCGCCATCTTCAAAGCTAAGCAGCAGGCGTCCTTTCATGCCGAGCGGGAGCGTTGGGTGGAAGCTGGTTTCAAGGTGGAGGAGGAAGTCCCTGTGGCAGCCGTTCCGGCAGGCATCGAACTCCCCGACAATGGCCGCTTTGTGGATTCCCCGGTGGCCGGCAACATGTGGAAAGTTCTGGTTAAAGTCGGGGACCTCGTCTCCGAGGGGGATGTGTTGTTCATTGTGGAATCGATGAAAACCGAAATCAGCGTGTCCTCACCCTGTGATGGACAAATTCACTCCCTCGCTGCCGCTGAGAACCGCCCTGTGGCGGCAGGCGAGCATCTTGCCGCCATCCTCGAATCATGACTATTTCATCCATCCGGCATGACCTTCAAACCGGCGTGCTAACCATCGAAGAATTGATCGAAGGGATTTATCGATCTATTGCCCGGCGCGGTGACGACAGCGTCTGGATTTTTCTTCGCCCCCAAGATGAGGTTTTAAAAGAGGCTCTATCCATGGATTCCACGCTGCCGCTTTTTGGGGTTCCTTTCGCGGTGAAGGACAACATCGATGTGGCGGGAATTCCGACCACCGCCGCGTGTCCCGCTTTCGCGTTCACGCCTGCTGAATCCGCTTTTGTCGTCCAGAAACTCCGCAATGCGGGGGCGTTGATGCTTGGAAAAACAAACATGGATCAATTTGCGACCGGGCTTGTCGGAACGCGAACCCCGCATGGCGCATGCCGTAGTATTTACCACTCCGATTTTATTTCCGGGGGATCGAGCTCTGGTTCGGCCGTGGCTGTCGCAGCGGGATTGGTGGCTTTTTCGCTTGGCACGGACACTGCGGGCTCGGGTCGCGTTCCAGCGGCGTTCAACAACATTGTTGGCCTGAAACCAACCCGTGGCCTTCTCAGCATGCGTGGTGTTCTACCAGCCTGCGCTTCGCTCGATTGCGTGAGCATTTTTGCGAATACCGTCGAGGACGCTGACACGGTTTTCAGGATAGCAGCCGCCCCTGACCCTCGCGATCCGTGGTCCCGCACGGGGCCCAAGTTGGCCGCTCGCCATGCCATGGTGCGTCTTGGTGTCCCCCGAAAGCTCGAGTTTTTTGGCGATACCGAATCCGAGAACCTTTTCCATGCTTCCGTGGAAAAATTTCGCACACAAGGCTGCGAAATCATTCCCGTGGATTTTGACCCTTTTCTCGAAACCGCCCGACTTCTTTACGGAGGACCATGGGTTGCGGAACGCGATCACTCCGTGGGCGATTTCATTCGACAGCATCCGGATGACACCGATCCCGTCGTTCGAGGGATCATCACCGGCGGCACCCCAAAATCCGCCGTGGAAGCCTTCCAAGGCATCTACGAACTTCAGCGTCTCCGCAGCACGATTGCGCCAGTTTGGAATAGAATCGATGCACTCCTCGTTCCCACCGCGCCGACCATCTATCGTGTGGATGATGTTTTGGCGAATCCCGTTGAGCTAAATAGTCGTCTGGGCACTTATACGAATTTCGTCAACTTGCTCGATCTCTCCGCTCTTGCCATCCCGGCGGGATTTCGCTCCGACGGCCTTCCCTTTGGCGTCACTCTGGTAGGCCCTGCTTTTGAGGACAAATGGCTCGCGTCCATCGCACGCAACCAATCCACAATACGAGATATGATCTCCGTGGCCGTCGTGGGAGCCCATCTCAGCGGTCAACCCCTCAATTACCAACTCACAGACCGTCGCGCCAGACTTCAGCGTACCACGACGACGAGCGCGAACTACCGACTCCATGCACTGCCAACCCAACCTCCCAAGCCCGGACTCCTGCGGCGAACCGGGGAGGGGATGCACATCGAGGTTGAGATCTGGGACATGCCGATCGAGGAATTTGGTTCCTTCGTAGCTCTTGTCCCTCCACCTCTGGCAATCGGCAGTCTGGAGCTCGCTGACCGGACTTGGGTTAAAGGTTTCGTTTGCGAACCCGAGGCGCTGGAGACCTCCCCCGACATTTCTCACCATCAGGGCTGGAGGGCTTATCTGCGCTCCTTGACACCGTAAGCTTCACCTGTCTCTTTTCGAGCAATCCCCTGCTCAATTGTGGGCATTTATGTCCGGTTGGGCACGCCACGAGCAAGGCTTCCTCAGATTTCATATGGCTTTGCATTCATTTCTCAAATTGGCACGCTGAATGCTTCAGACACGATGCCCGTATTACTTCGGGATAAAAAAATAATACTACGCCATGAAAAATCCACTTCTCACTATTGCAATCACAGTACTTGGGTTTGCCGTATCAGTCGGCACCATCCATGCGGAGGCTTTAAAAATCGCCTACAGCGACTGGCCAGGATGGACCGCCTGGCAGGTCGGCATCGACAAGGGCTGGTTCAAGGACGCCGGAGTGGATGTGCATTTTGAGTGGTTTGAATATGTCCCCTCCATGGAGGCTTTCGCGGCAGGAAAAGTCGATGCGGTTTGCATGACGAACGGAGACGCTCTGGTCACAGGTGCGACTGGTTCACCCAGTAAAACAATTTTGATCAATGATTTCAGCAATGGGAACGATATGATCGTTGCCAAACCGGGAATCGATTCTGTCAAAGACCTTAAAGGAAAAAAAATTGGTGTCGAATTGGGTTTCGTTGATCACCTATTACTGCTCAAGGCGCTTGAGGCGAATGGCATGAAGGAAGCTGATGTGACATTGGTCAATATTCCGACCCACGAGACGCCTAAGGCGTTCGCTTCGGGGGATGTGGATGCTATTGGCGCATGGCAGCCGAATTCCGGACAGGCTTTGAAAGCCGTGCCCGGTTCCAAAGCCATCTACACCAGCGCGGATGTTCCCGGTTTGATCTACGATGTGCTGGCCGTGAACCCTGCGAGCCTTGCCGCCCACCCCGAAGAGTGGAAAAAAATTGCAAAGGTCTGGTATCAAATCGTTGATTATCTAAACAATCCAAAGACACACGCGGATGCTGTGAAAAGCATGGCCGCGCGAGTGAATCTCGCCCCAGAAGAATACGAAGCCTTCATCGGAGGAACCAAAATCCTGACCCTTGCCGAGGCCAAACAAGCCTTCGCTAAAGGCAGTGGTCTGAGCTCGATCTACGGATCCGGCGCGGTCGTCGACCAATTCAATGTGGAGAACAAGGTTTACGAAAAATCCCAAGCTGTGGCCGATTACATAGACCCCTCGATCACCGAAGGCTTGTAAACGATACGCCAATTTTCGCGGTGCCGCACAGTGAGCGGCACCGAACATCGCCACATGCCACCTCCATTCAAGTAGTCGATGGAAAGAGTCTCATTCGCTGCGGATCGAAAAATGCAAATGCCTTCTGCCGGAGTTTCAGCGCATCTCAAAAACCTACTCTCTCCGTTTGCTCCGCTTCGGCCGACGACTTGTGGCATTTTGCTGTGGTGTTCATTCCTCATACCGATTTTGCTCTGGTCTGCGGTGAGTTATCTTCCCTTCGTTTGGCATCCCTTGGTGAAAATCACCGACGCCAGCAAAGTGGCTTACTTCAAGCCGGATATGCTGGTGGAGAAGAAGATATTCGTTTCTGAAAATGAAAAACTGCAGAAATCCGGAATCCCACCCGCTGAGGGCATTCCAGCCAATCCCGTGTTTCTTCCCGCGCCACACGAAGTGGTTCAGTCGCTGTATCGAAGCTTCACCACGCCCCCGCGCCGCAATGGCGAACCCTGGCTGCATGAAAGTCTTTGGCACAGCATCAGGATTATTTTCTGGGGGTTTTTCTGGAGTTCACTTTTTGGAGTTCCACTCGGAATTCTGTGTGGGACATTTCCCTTCTTCGCGCGGTTGAGCGAACCGGTCGTTGATTTCATCCGTTATATGCCCGCTCCGGTTTTCGGAGCCCTTGCTGTGGCCATTATGGGAATCTACGACGGTCCGAAAATTGCCATCATTTTCATCGGAACATTTTTTCAGCAAGTGCTTGTTGTTGCAAACACGACACGGAAACTCGACCCTTCACTCGTCGAGGCGGCTCAGACACTCGGCGCGGGGCGTTTGCAAATCCTGTTTAATGTCGTTCTGCCAGGCATCGCCGTCGACCTCTACAATGACATGCGAATTCTTCTCGGATGGGCCTGGACCTACTTGATTGTTGCCGAATATGTCGGAGCAAGTTCGGGCATCACCTATTTCATCAACCAACAGGCAAAATACCGTATCTACGACAATGTCTTTGCCGCGATTTTGATCATAGGGTTTATCGGATTCGCCACCGATCGCATCCTCGAGGCTCTAGGCCGTAATCTTTTTCCGTGGCAAAAAATATCCGCCGGAGATGTGGGGCAAAAGCTCACTATCTTTGTCCCCAAGAAGGTTCTCGCATGAGTTTCGATTCATTGATTCCATGCCCGGCGGTTGCCGAGCGTTTCGCCCGCCTCAAAGAGCGCCCGGTCACTCTGGACGTCCGCGCACTAAGCAAGAGCTTTTACTCCGGAGGCACTATCCACCACGCTCTGGATCGCATTTCCTTCTGCGTACACCGACGCGAATTCACCTGCGTGCTCGGCCCCTCCGGTTGCGGTAAATCCACCCTGATCCGAACAATCGCGGGACTCGAATCCCCCACATCGGGTGAGATTTTGTTGGACGGACATGCTGTGCAAGGGCCTGGTCCAGATCGTGGAATGGTCTTTCAAGGCTACACGCTCTTCCCCTGGCTCACCGTCAAAAAAAATGTGATGTTCGGCCTGCGGATGTCTGGCCAAGCCGCCAGTATTGCAGAATCCGAGGCTCGAGAGTGGATCGCATTGGTCGGATTGTCGAAGTTTGAGAATTCCTACCCGCACCAACTTTCGGGAGGTATGAAACAACGCGTCGCCATAGCTCGGGCGCTCGCGAACCGGCCGCGCATTTTGCTCATGGACGAGCCTTTTGGTGCGCTGGACGCACAGACAAGATCGCAAATGCAGGCTTATCTTCTGCAAATCTGGAAAAACTTGGACGTCACCATCCTGTTTATCACGCACGACCTTGACGAGGCGGTTTACCTCTCGGATCGAATTCTGGTTCTTGGAACCAATCCCAGCAGGGTCGTGGAGTGGATTGAAAATCCCGTTCCGCGCCCACGCGACCGAGCCCAGATCGACTCGGAGGCATTCAAGGCAACGCGTTCAAGATTGGAAAATCTCATCCACCCGCCGCAGGAGGAGGTTATTGAACAGATTCCGATTCCCCGCATGACCACCATTGGCGACGATGTCGAATAGGATTCAATCACTCGAATTGGCGCGGATGACCTGGCCGCAAATCCGTGCGCTTCAAATCAAGTGCTCGATGATCTTCTTGCCGCTGGGTGCAACCGAGCAGCACGGGCCTGCGCTGCCGATCTCCACGGACACGATCATCGCGGAAGCCCTGTGCCGCGAAGTCAGTCGACGCACTGGGGTTCCGTTCGCTCCAGCCCTCTCGCTGACATCCTCCGGCGCCCACACCACCAAATGGCCAGGCACCTTTTCCATGGCCCCTTTGACTTTCATCCAATCATTGGTGCAATGGGCGCGCTGGGCGGAGGCGACAGGATGGAAAAAAATCCTTTTTGTGAACGCACATGCTGGGAACCACGCACCCCTACGCGTGGCCGTGGATCAAATCCGCTTGGAACTTCTTGGCAAAATCCAAGTGGGCCTCGTCGATACCTTCACTCTGACCCCAGAGATTGCGGTGCGATTTACCAGTGATGCCAACGACCTTCATGCCAACAAGGCAGAGTCCGACCTCATCCTGCATCTCGCTCCGGATTGCGTGGATACGAGCGCCTTTCTGCTAGCAGACGATCCCGACCGCACGGAAGGCCTCGTTTTCAGCTATCCAGTTTCCCAGACCAGCCTCAATGGAACAACAGGAAAACCATCCGGGGGACGCGCTGAAGACGGCTGCCAGCTCTTTGAAATGATGTGCGATGCGCTGACGCGTATCACTTGCTCCGGCCTCTGTGAAAACCCTCCCCTTCCTGAGAGCGAGTGGCGAGGAACTCCAGAGCACTTTTTTAGCTTATGAAAACAAAAAACACCATCGAGATGGCGGCAGACCTCACTGCCAAGGGCGTCAAATACTGTATCGGAGCCTATCCCGATATACACGGAATACCGAAAGGAAAGGTCGTGCCGATCGCCCACTTTGAAGATTTTGCCGCAGGATCCGAACTTTACACCGGCTATGCGCTGGACGGTCTCGGCCAGAGTCCGAATGACGATGAAATCAACTCGGTTCCCGACCTGGAACGTGGATTCCAGTTGCCTTGGAACCCGGAGATCGCCTGGTTCCCGGCGGACAACACATTTCACGGAGAACCCTATGAGATCAGCACACGGGTCGCCCTGAAGAACCAACTTGCGGCGGCAGCCTCGATGGGGTTCGGCTTCAACTTGGGCATCGAATGTGAGGTTTTCGTGGTAAAGCTCAACGAACGCGGACAACTCGAGATTCCCAACCCGGACGACGATCTGGTTAAGGCCTGTTACGATGTGAAAAGATTTCTCGATCGCTACCAGTGGATCGACAAGGTCGGAACAGCCATCAACGGCCTTGGCTGGGACCTCTATTCAGTCGACCACGAAGACGCCAATTCCCAGTTTGAATTCGATTTCAAATACGCCGATGCGCTGACGATGTGCGACCGGTATGTGTTCTTTAGAATGCTTGCCAAGCACTATGCTGCTGAGGAGGGGCTTCTGGCGACATTCATGCCGAAACCCTTTGCCAATCGCACTGGCAACGGAGCTCACTTCAACATGTCGCTGTCCGATTCCCAAGGAAGCAATCTCTTCGCCTGCGAAAAGCATGATGATCCGCGCGGCCTCGGCATTTCTCCGCTCTGCTATCAATTCATCGCCGGAATCCTCAAACACGGGCCGGCTCTCTGCGCCGCCTTTGCGCCGACGGTGAACAGCTACAAACGCCTCGTGCGCCGGGGGCTCATGAGCTACTATTCCTGGGCCCCCGTTTTTAACTCCTACGGCCGCAACAACCGCACGAACTCGGTTCGCATCCCGATGTGCGGTGGGCGATGCGAGTCGCGCAATGCCGATGCCTCTTGCAATCCTTACCTTGCCGCCGCCCTGGTTCTGGCCGCTGGTCTGGAGGGAATCCGCGAAAACCTAGATCCGGGACCGGCGCAAGAAGACAACCTCTATGAACTGAGCCCGCCTGAACTCGCCGCGCGTGGCATCAGTGAACTCCCCCGCACGCTCGACGAGGCTGTGAAAGCCTTCGCCGCTGATCCATTCGTGGAAAAGACCCTTGGGAAGGCCCTTCGTGACGAGTTTATCCATTATAAATCCGAGGAATGGCGCGAATACCACCAGACGATCAGCCAATGGGAAACCGACCGCTACGCCAGACTCTTCTGAAGGGGAATGAAGTGTGATTGAAACCTCCTCGTTCCTTGCTTCGGCCTTCGCATCGCTTCATTCGGCAGGGATTCGCGATCGCGAGACGTATTCGAGGATCTTACGCAAGGCTTTGGAGTCCCATACAGGATTCCTTGCGACATGGTCGGTCTGGGAGCCAAATGCTTTGGATGCTCGGGACGAGCACTTTCAAAATGCAGCAGGCCATGATGCCTCGGGTCGCTTTGTGGCCTGTTGGCACAGGGCAGCGGGAGAGCCTGTCTTAGTGCCAGTGAATGGGTACGAATCCCCTGATGAGGGTGATTGGTATTGGATTCCCAAGCGCAAGCTGTCGCACTGCCACTTGGATCCGATCGATTATCATTTCGGGGATTTGCATGTTCGTATCACAAGCCGTATCTCTCCAATACTCGTAGATGGTCGATTTTGTGGTGCCGTGGGAACGGACTTCAAAGCTCCGGATAGCCCCCCCGTGCGAACCACTGGCAAGGCTTCGGGAGCAGCGCGTGCGCCGGCCTATTCACTGCGTGATTCCCGTCTTGCCCATCTGAGCCCCAGGGAAGTGGAGGTCCTTCACTGGCTTGGCCTCGGCAAGTGCAACGACGAGATCGCCACGATTCTCGGAATCAGTCCCCACACCGTCAAAAACCACCTCGACCACATGTTCCAAAAACTGGGCGTCCACAACCGTCACGAGGCCATTCTCGCATCCCAAACACAGATGCAAAAGGCATAGGATGGTCTTCCTATTGTGACTCCCCGCGCCATGCCGCAACATCACACCGCAATGAAAGGAATCCAGGGTTCTACCGAGTGCTTTCGGAGATTTTTCAAGGGCTGGTTTGATTACCAATCTCCGCTCGCCATTGCCGCGAAAGTAACGCTCATGCTGGCTGGGTTGACCATGTTCATGCTGGCTTGGCAATTTGCTCCGCGCGCGGAGAAGTTCACCAACCTTCTTCCCACGGCCACGCAGGTGTTCTCAACAACAGTCGGGCTATTTTCCGAAAAAGACTTTGCCCTTGATGTGCTCGCCAGCCTGCAACGGATCGGAATCAGTTTTCTGATTGCCGCCGCCATAGCCTTGCCCCTCGGAATCGCCATGGGAGCCTTTCCTGCCGTTGAGGGCCTGCTGAATCCCCTCGTTTCGCCGCTCCGCTATCTTCCTGCACCAAGCTTCATTCCTCTCCTCTTGGCGCTTCTTGGCACCGGCAACGAGCAAAAAATCGCCCTTCTTGTCATCGGCGTTGTCTGGTTTCTCATCAGCCTTCTCATGGACGACACCAAGCGTGTTCCAAAGGACCTCGTGGAAGTATCCCGAACCCTTGGTGCCGGACGCCTTCAAGCGATCCATTCAGTCATCATTCCAGCCGCTCTTCCGTTTTTTTTGGATACCATGCGGCAGATGCTTGCAGTGAGTTGGACGTATCTCGTCATCGCCGAAATCGTCGCATCCACCGATGGCATCGGTGCCGTTATGATGCGGGCCCGCCGCGTCGTGCGGATGGATGTTATTTTGTCCTGCATATTGATGATCGGAGTCCTCGGCTTCATCTCCGATGCGTTCATTCGCTTTCTCCGCTGGCTCGCTTTTCCCCATCTCCGGAACAACCACTGAAACAACCCAACTGTAAAAAACCTATGAAAATAAAAAGCGCAATACTCGCAATCGCGGTCTGTGTCGGATTTGCCGATGCACACGCCGCAGACACTCCAACAGTCCGCGTCTCGCTCTTTTCATGGCCGGGATATGGATTCTGGTTCATTGCCAAAGAGAAGAACCTCGCTCCCGATATCAATCTGGATATTCAGATTATAGAGGACCCTTATGAGAGCTTCGGGCAGATGACGTCTGGAAATCTGGATGTGGCCTCGAGCACGGGCGAATACGCTCCCATCGCGGCCGACGCGGCCAATGGAATCAAACTTGTTGCCATAACCAATCCGTCCATCGGCACAGATAAAATCATCCTCGCTCCAAAGATCGAGAAGGCTGAGGACCTCAAGGGCAAGTCTCTCGCCGTCTTGGAAGGCGGTCTCACTCAGATTTTCATGGCCATGTGGCTCGAAAAAAACGGAGTGAAATTTGACGAGGTGAAATATGTGAATGTCGTCATGGATGATGCCGTGTCGGCCATGGTCAGCGGCAAGGTTGCCGCAGGCGAGTTCTGGGAACCCTTCGGAGGCCAGGTCTTGAAATCCCTGAAAGGCTCGAAAGCCGTGGCGAATTCGGGTGAAGAGGAATGGTTGAAAACCGGTCTCCTCGGCGATGGCCTCTATATGAGCGATGCCTTTCTGGCGAAACCCGAACTCGCAAAAAAAGCGATGAAGGCCTATTGGGACGCCGTGGATTGGTGGAGGAAAAATCCCGCCGAAGGCAATGCGATCATCGCCAAGGGCATCAAGTTTGATGTCAAGGATGTCGAAGACGTCCTCGGCAAGGATGACAAGCCCTTCTCTGGCGGCATTTATTGCTTTGATTTGTCCCAGGCCGCCCAATTCATGGGCGTCATTCCCGGTAATCCACCTTTGGGTCTGAAAAACGACCAAATCAAGGAGCACTGGGCGCTCACTTCCAAGTGGTGGCTGAAATTTGGACTCATTAAAAAGGAAAATCCGATCGAATCCGGCATCAGCTTTGAGCCCATCAAAAGCCTAGCCCAACCGTAAAAGTTTTATGGATACTTCAACGACGTTTTTTTCAGAGGCGACCGTCAAGGACGGCGCCTCTCCCTTCACCGGGCGCAACGGGTTGGGCCATGCAGGGCATAACTATCGTCATCCGCACAATGACCTCAGCGTGGAAGACATTCTACGTGATATCCAAGCAACCGCTGACATCCCGCTTGAGCGCAGTCGCACACTCCCGGCGGCCTCTTACACAAGTGCCGAGTTTCTCGATTGGGAGGTGGGTCATATCCTTGGTGCGGGTTGGGTGTGTCTCGCCCACAAGTCCCAGATTCCGAAGCCTGGGGATTTCATTAATCTCGATGTCCTTGGCGAACCTCTCATCGTTGTTCACGGCAAGGATGGCGAAATCCGGGTCCTCTCGAGGGTGTGTCCACACCGCGCGATGGATATCATGCCACCGGGCTTCGGCTACGATGGACACGGCCCAGCTGATGCCACGGAGGGAAAACCTGGCTGTGGACATACGCGGATATTTTTGTGTCCATATCATCATTGGAGTTTCGAACTCGACGGCCGCCTCAAAGGGTGTCCCGAGATGCACAAAGCCGAGTGCTTCCAGCGCGACGACGTGGGGCTCAAAACCTTTCGTTGTGAAGTCTGGCATGGATTTGTCTTTCTGAATCTCTCAGGTGATGCCGCTCCTGTGGCTGAGCAATACACGGAACTCGATCGCGACCTGCGCGGTTGGAACCTAGGCGACATGAAGGTCATTATCACAAAGGAGTGGGACTGCCCTTTCAATTGGAAGGTTCTCGTTGAGAATTTTATGGAGGGCTACCACCATCTGGGGGCACATTGTAAAACCCTTCAGCCGCTTATGCCTGCAAGGGATACCTGGACTGACGCCGAGCGCGCCCACTCCATTCGAGTCAATCTGCCTTACAAAGAAAGTGTCACTTCAAGCGATGAGTCGGATTTTAAACCGATTCCCACACTCGATCCCGAACATTATCGCCAGATGGCCGTATTTTTGGGTCAACCCAGTTTCCTGCTTTTTACGGCGGCTGATCGGGTTTTTTGGTATCGAATCGATCCGGTTTCTGCAGACCGCAGCCGGTTGCTCACAACCTGCTTGGTCAATGACGAGGCTCTCGCTGATCCGAAATTCGATGAGAAGTATGCCATAGCCGAAAAAATGCTCGTCGATTTCCACTTGGAAGACATGGAGGTCTGCACAGCTGTGCAAAGAGGATTTTACGCCACCGGATACCAACGCGGGCGTCTCAGTCATCTCGAAATGCCTATTTGGCTCATTCAGAGATATATGGCAGCACGAGCGAGGGGTACATATCCAACCATTGACCAGCCGCCAGCGCCAGCCCAGCGTGGTCCGGCGCAGACTCCATGTTGAGGTCATGGCGTCGATTTCCGAATATAGCGGCAGCGCCATCCTCCTAGAAATTCCCGGAGGCACGTTTTTCATGGGAGAAAATGATGATGATAAATTTGCCAACGACACCGAACGACCGCGCCATAGCGTTACAGTGCCCTCCTTTCGCCTGGGCAGGTCGCCGGTTACGATAGGCGAATTTCGCCAATTTCGTCCCGGCCATGAGTCCGGGCTCCCATCCGAGTGGCCGGCGGCCATGGTAAGTTGGGTCGATGCCGTCGCTTACTGTCAGTGGCTCGGTCCCGATTTTCGCCTTCCCACCGAGGCGGAATGGGAATATGCCGCCCGCGCCGGGGCACAAACTCCATATTACTGCGGCGAGACAATCGACCTCAGACAAGCCAACTATCTTTACACTGAGCAAGGTGCAAAGGTCGGCCATGGTTGTCGAACTCCTTCCGGATCCTACCCTGCAAACCCTTTTGGGCTTTTTGATATGCTGGGCAATGTCTGTGAGTGGACTGAAGACTTTTGGCGCCCCGACTATCAAACCGAGCCAAGCTATAATGAAATTCGACACGTCTTGCGAGGAGGCGCATGGGATTACCTTCCTCGCCTTCTGCGTTGTTCTTGGCGCGATGCACTTGCCGGCGATAAGTGCCGAGACAACGTGGGATTTCGTGTAGCCGCTAATATCTAATATTATGAAGCTTAAAATTTTTAAAACTCTCTGGGGCCACTCGGGTTCTTATGCTGCAGCAGCCGATGCCACAATCCAAGCTGGGTTTCATGGATTTGAGGGTCCGGTTCCTGTCGATTTGGAACGCAAGGCGGAATTGTTCGATACGCTCGGATCTAGAAACTTGGATTTTATTGCCGAAATTTCCACCACTGGGTTCGCGGTTCCTGATCCGGGGTCGAGTGTCTCAGATCACTTGGACGCTTTTGAGCGAATCCTTGTTCGCAGCATGGAAGCCAAGCCACTATTTTATTCCTCTATGGCGGGAAATGATCTTTGGGAGTTCCGGGACAGTGTGGATTTTTTGACACGCGCTTGGGAAATTGCGCAGAGATACGGAGTTCGTGTCGGCTTTGAAACCCACCGCAGCCGTAGTCTGTTTCATCCGATTATTTCAAAGAACTTGCTTGCGGAAACTCCCCCGATCGAACTCACGATTGACTTTAGCCATTGGTGTAATGTTTGTGAGCGCCTTGTCTTGGACGAACTACCCGACATTCTTGCTCTTTGCGCCCAGCGTGTTCTTCATATCCAGCCACGTATAGGCTACGATCAAGGCGCACAAGTGCCCGATCCTCGTGCCCCAATGTATAAACACTTCGTCGAAGCTCATGTCCGGTGGTGGCGAGCTCTTTGGAAAGGTCAAGAAAAACGAGGGTTTCAGACTGTGACTATGACGCCGGAATTCGGTCCAGACGGCTATCAGCAAGTCTATCCCTACACACAAAAACCCGTTGCTGATATTTGGGAACTTAATGTCTGGACTGGACGCCTTATGGAGCGTGAGTTCGCCAATTTTCTCATTAAATGAAAGGTTCCTGCCTCTGCGGAGAAGTTCGCTACGAGATATCTGCCTCTCCCTGTGGGACTACCCTTTGCCACTGCGAAGATTGCCGGAAAGCATCTGGCGCCCCAGTTGTTGCGTGGACATTTTTTCCAGCGGGCAGCATCAGGTTTATTGGCCGAATTCCTCGAAAAATCAAATTTGCCGAGCGCGAGCGAACCTTTTGTCCGCATTGCGGATCCCAACTCATGTTCTTCGATCCCGCCTTGCCGCACCAATTTGAAGTCACTACATGCACGCTCGACCGCGCTGCGGAGATGCGCCCCGTGGACCACAACTGGATGGACGACCGATTGCCATGGTTTGAGACAACAGACACCCTTCCGCGCCACCCGAAAAATACCCCCGCCCCCAGTGCATAAATCATCAGTGAACAGGTAGACGACATCGCCATTGTAGTGAATCCAGAGACTGGTGCTTGACGCCATTTTAGCATTTTCCAGACATCAAATCGTCTTCCATATCCGGGACTAAGCCCTCTAAAGTCATCGAGCGGCTGTAGGCTTGCGCCTCATGCTCCGCGATTCAATTGATTCACTGAAAATTTCTCCATGACCACCATACAACCGCACAACCCCGCCACGCACCGCATCGAATCCGACTCGATGGGCGAAATCTCCGTTCCACACGAAGCCTACTGGGGCGCGCAGACCGCCCGTTCGCTCATTCATTTCGATATCGGCGAGGACATTCTGCCACCCGAGATGATCAAAGCGCTCGGCATTTTGAAAAAAGCCGCCGCGCTCACGAATGCCGACCTCGGCAAGCTCAGCGCTGAAAAACGCGATCTTATTGTGCAGGCGGCGGATGAAGTCATCGCGGGAAAACTCGATGCCCACTTCCCGCTCCGCATCTGGCAGACCGGCTCTGGTACCCAGAGCAACATGAACGCCAACGAGGTCATCTCGAATCGTGCCATCGAAATCGCAGGCGGCGAAAAAGGTTCCAAAAAGCCGGTGCATCCGAACGACGATGTGAACATGTCGCAGTCGTCGAACGACACCTTTCCGACGGCGATGTCCATCGCCTCAGCCAGCGAGGTCGTCGAGGTCCTCATCCCGGCCGTGAAAAAACTCCGCGACACGCTTGATGCGAAGGCCGCCGCCTTTGCCGACATCGTCAAGATCGGCCGTACGCACCTCCAGGATGCCACCCCGCTCACACTCGGGCAGGAATTCTCCGGCTATGTGTGCCTGCTCGACCAGGCCCTGCGCGACGTTGAATTCTCGCTCACCGGCCTCTACCAACTCGCCATCGGCGGCACCGCCGTCGGCACCGGCCTGAATGCCCACCCCGAGTTCGGCGACCGCGCCGCCGCGCACATCGCAAAACTCACCGGCTTCCCATTCCAATCCGCGCCCAACAAATTCGCCGCCCTCTCCGGCCATAACGAATTCGTCATCGCCAGTGGAGCTGTAAAATCCATCGCCTGCGCGCTCATGAAGATCGCCAACGACATCCGCTGGCTCGCCTCCGGCCCCCGCTGCGGCCTCGGAGAACTGACCATCCCCGAAAACGAGCCCGGCTCGTCGATCATGCCCGGCAAGGTGAACCCCACCCAATCCGAAGCCCTCACAATGATTGCCATTCAAGTCATGGGCAACGACACCGCCATCGGCATCGCCGCCTCGCAAGGCAACTTCGAGCTGAATGTCTTCAAGCCGGTCATCGTCCACAATTTCCTTCACTCCGTCCGCCTTCTCGCCGAGGGCTGCCATTCCTTCAACGACCACTGCGCCATCGGCATCGAGCCGAACCTGCCTGTCATCGAAGGCTATGTGAAAAATTCCCTCATGCTCGTCACCGCGCTGAACCCGCACATTGGCTACGACAAAGCCGCACAGATCGCGAAAAAAGCCCACAAAGACGCCTCCAGCCTTAAAGAAGCAGCCGTAGCGCTAGGCCATGTGACCCCCGAGCAATTCGACCAATGGGTCGTAGCCAAAAACATGACTCACGCTTGAAAACGCCTTCCTTCAGGCTTATTTGTTAATGAATAAAACTCCGATTGGATCTTCTGGAGGAGTTGACGGAGGAGGACATCGCTCTTCAGGCGGAGGGCAATGTTCACCGCTTCAAACCCGAGCCGCTTTTCTCAAGAACTAGTGTTGGCAGTCTGTCGCTGGCATCAATCAGCGAGCGTGCGCAAGAAGTGGATCACAGCATGGATTTAACCCGGAAGCTGGAGAAGCGTGCTCGGAAAATTGGCAAACGCAACACGCCTTAGATTTATCCCTTGCCGAGGTATTTGATCTCCTTCGGAGATTTTCATAGGGGCGCCCCCTTCCTCTTTTTGAATGGGAATACATTTTCATTCATCCGCAGGGAATTGAATTTGGCTTTGTTCAGCGACCTTGCACCGGTTCGAAAACGCGAACTCTCCTCCGCTGTCGCGCACTATATCGCCGGTGTTCTGGATCGCGACTCCATGGTTTCCATCGTCGAGTCGCTTTGCGGGTCGGCCGCGCTCGGTCCAAGGGATCGAGAGCAGACGCTGCGCGGGAGTACCTCGAGAACGGTTGTTCGTATTCTGGATGACGGACGCGTCGTCTGGAAGCCGGATGGCTCGATGCTTGAGTTCACCGGGCTTAGACTCGCCGAATCCCTTCGACGAGCGCCGGATCTTGAGCGAGTTTCGTGATCCGTGACACCTGTCGCTTTCCAGACTTCCGTTCGGGAACTCGTTGCCTTTGTGCACCGCACGGGCGGCCTCGCGGGCACCGGCGCGTTCCGTGCGTCGGACCGTGCGCTCGAGGGCGGGCGGGCCCACCGGCGTGTGCAGGGGCGGCGCACAGGAGACTACGAGGCCGAGGTGCCGGTCCAGTGGAAGGCCATTTGCGGAAATGTGGACCTCACGCTCGCAGGCAGGATTGATGGCCTTCGCGCAGGCCATTCCCCGCCGGTGGTCGAGGAGATAAAAAGCGTTGATCGATTTTGGGATGGTGCAGCCGACCCGCTGCATATGGCGCAGCTGAAAATCTACGCCGCGATTCTGGCAATCCAGCGCGATTGGGCAGAGGTTGAGCTGCATTTGACTTATCTGAATTTGGAAACGGACGCTGAAACTGTCCTGCCCTTACGGCTCACTCGCGCGGAGTTGGAGGAGTTTTTTGAAACCACACTCGGTGTCTGGTTTGACTGGCTCGAAGTCGAAGCGCAGTGGATTACCCTTCGAAACACCTCACTTGAAAAGCTCGAGTTCCCCTTTAACGGATTCCGGGGCGGTCAGCGGGAATTGGCGCGCCGCGTTTACCGAGCGATCCGCGACAGGCGCAATTTCTTTGCAGAGGCTCCGACGGGTCTTGGAAAAACCATCGCCACGCTCTTCCCTGCTGCCAAAGCCCTGCCGCTGCTCGGAGACGGAAAGGTGTTTTTTCTCACGGCAAAAACCCCGGGCCGGATTGCGGCAGCAGAAACAGTGCAGCATCTCCGGCGGGCTGGCGCGAAATTGCGATCCCTAGCGCTGACTGCGAAGGCCAGAATTTGCTTCACTGAAAATCCCAGCGGCTGCGACCAACGCGTTTGCCCATATGCCATCGGCTACCACGACCGCATTCGATCAGCGCTGCGAGAGCTTTTGGAGCACGAAAAACTCGACCGCGACACGGTGGAGTCGATTGCGAGAAAACATGTGGTGTGCCCTTTCGAGCTTTCGCTTGATGCGTCATCCTGGTGCGACATCGTGATCGGCGACTTCAACCATGCGTTCGATCCCTCCGCCCGTCTGCAGAGATATTTCGCCGAGGGCGGTGGACGCCATGTCATCCTGGTGGACGAGGCCCACAACCTCGTTGACCGCAGCCGCGACATGCACTCGGCCACGCTCTTCCCGCACGATCTCGAAATCCGCCCCGGCGCGGTGCGGGCCAAGGGGGCGGCAAAGGTGCGAAGGGCATTGGAGGAGGCGAGGACACAGCTCGTCGAAATGGTTAAAACACCCACTGCGAGTAGCCTTCCCGTCCGCGATTACCACGATGGCTCGGTTTTTTTGGAAATGCCCAACGGCCTACTCTCAGCCTGCCGCGATGCAGCGCGCGCGCTGGAAGTGTTGCTCGCTTCACTGAAACCCGGCACCGACCTCGGGGGCTGGATCGAACCTTGGTTCGTCCTCAACGACTGGCTGCGGGCTGCTTATGCTTTTGACGACACCTGCCGACTCATCGCCCGTCCACAAGATCAAAGCGTGACTGTTTTTTGCGCTGATCCGTCGGGCCGTCTGCGAACCGATTTGCGAACTCTCCGCAGCGCAGTCTTCTTTTCGGCCACGCTCGCACCGATGGAGTATTTTCGCGACCTGCTGGGCGGCGAGGCGGGGGACGAGTCAGCCGTTTTTGATTCGCCCTTCGCGCCAGACCAAATGCGCCTGCGGATTCTGCCAACAGACATCACCTACAAAAACCGGGCCGCCTCACTAGAGGCGGTGGCCACTGCTGTGGCCGAGCATGTTCAAAGCGTGCCGGGCAACCATTTGATTTTTTGCCCCTCGATGGCGTATCTCGACGATCTCTCTGCCAAAATTCAGGCACTCCTCCCTGGCGCAAATCTGATGAGCCAGACCGCAGGTATGCTGGATGCTGATCGCAGCGCGTTTCTTGACTCGTTCCAATCTGCGTCGCGGCGAACCGCGCTTGCCGTGCTGGGCGGCATTTTTTCCGAAGGCATCGACCTGCCGGGCGACAGGTTGGTTGGCGTTACAGTCATTGGTACCGGCCTTCCACGCTTGTGCCTCGAGCGCGACATTCTGCAGGCGCATTTTGAAAAAACTAAAGGCTCCGGTTTTGACTACGCCTACCGCTTTCCCGGTATGCAGCGTGTGTTACAAGCCGCGGGCAGGCTCATTCGCACGGAAACCGACAAGGGCTCAGCCCTGCTGATCGACCAACGCTTTCTGGAACCACGCCATCGGATTTTATTTCCCTCATGGTGGAGGGTCTCA